>Ga0265301_10000570_pt1 | contig 52063 bp, 48 predicted proteins | sample AusTroGonzalo_MG_2_FD_193488 | JGI IMG/M metagenome (GOLD analysis project Ga0265301, IMG submission 193488) | Bovine rumen microbial communities from tropical cattle in Woodstock, Queensland, Australia - Gonzalo_04 | ecosystem: Host-associated > Mammals > Digestive system > Stomach > Rumen ... | reverse complement strand
CGACTTACAAAGCAACCCGTATGGCGTTTGACAATCTGCTGTACCGGTATCGTGATCCCGCAAAGATGTTCTGACGGAGGTGATGATCCATGCGAGGTTACAAAAACTTCGAAAGCGATCCTCACCCCGGGGAACTCCGGCATAAGATCGAGATCGGTTATACAGAGAACACTATCAACGAAAACGGGTATCCCGCCCCGACAGATGTCGTGGTCTGCCGGGTATGGGCTGCTGTGACGGACGCTGGAAACCAGCATTACAGAGCCGCTGATGTCATGAACACCGAGGCTGTCATCAACTTTACCATCCGGTACCGGGAGGACATCAAGCCCGGGATGTGGGTGCGCTTTCAAGGGGATAAATGGAATATCTCAACTCTTGGCGAGTATAGCTTCAAGCGCACCTATCTCGGCCTGAAGGCTTCCCTTGCCAAGGGGGTGAGCGGATGAGACAGGTACAGCAGGCGCTGGCGAACATCGGCATTCCTGTATACGCTGGTATATGGCGGGCAACTTCGCCCAACCAGAACCCGCCGGAACAGTACTGCGTTTACTCCACGACAACCACGGAAGGAAGCCATCACGACGATCATGTGACTTCCTTCCGCACTTTTGTCTACTTGAACCTGTGGAGCGATACCGATCCGACCGATATGGCGGATACGATCCGGGCAGCTATGTACCAGTACGGCTTTACGATGGTTGAGGAATCCGACAAGGGTTACAACCAGCCTGCCTACGATACCGCCACCCGGCAGTACACAGTCCAGTGGACATGGTGCTGGAGGGAGGATGTGGAGTATGGCAATTGAACTCCAGGGCTTTGATGACCTGAAGAATGACCTGACCAATATGGCCTACGCGCTGGATCAGGGTCCCGGTGTGAACCGTGCCCTGAAGGCTGGCGCTGTTCCTATCGAACAGCAGATGCTTCACAATGCCAGCACTGACCCGAAGATCATTACGGATGCCCTGCACTCTTCCATCCACACAGGATCGGTGAAGAAACGGCGCGGAAGCGGAAAGATGATCACCATCGGCGTGCATCACTCGGAAAAGGGAGCGTACTACGCAAACCCGGTCGAGTTTGGTCATGGTGGTCCCGCCCCGGCTCCCGCGCATCCGTTTGTCCGCCCTGCCTTTGATACCCGGGCCGATGAGGCCTATGAAGAAATGAAGCGCGTCCTCCGGGATGAGCTGAGAAACAAATAACAATGGAGGTAATTGATTATGGCGAATTCTACTCCTGCCGCTTCTCCGACCGTTTCTTCTACGGTCGGCCTGAAGAACATGGTGATTGCGCCGCTGACGGTCGACACCGAGGAAACCCTGACTTATGGAGATCTGCAGCTGGTGGCTGGCGCTATTGAGGCGACCATCACTCCGGACAATGCCGATCCGGATATCCAGTATGCGGATGACATCGAGTTCGATGTCCTGTACCCTGATCCTGAACTGACCTTCACTACGAAGATGGCGGATATCCCGCTTGCCATTCAGGAACAGATCTTCGGCAACAACCTTGACGACAATGGCGTCCTGATCCGGACTTCCACGGACAAGCCCCCGTACTTCGCGGTCGGCTTCAAGAGTGAGAAGTCCAACGGCAAGTTCCGCTTCGTGTGGCTGTACAAGGTGCGTGCGAAGCCCCTCACCGAGAACTATGCCACCAAGGAAGGAACGACCATCAACCGCCAGACCGGTGAGGTTGAATGGACCGCGATCAAGCGCACCCATGATTCCCGGTACCAGGCGGTTGCCGATGAGGGTGAAAACGGCTTCACCGCCGCCATGGGAGAAACCTTCCTGACGAGCGTGTACACGCCCAGCTTCACCCCGTAATCCCCATAACCCCGCTGCCGCATAGACATGACGCTGTGCGGCAGCTTTTATTCTGTGATGGAGGAAATAAACATGATCACATGCACTCTCGGTGAAAAGAAATACACCATGGACTTTGTTTCCGGCAGGGCGCTGCGGGAAATGGAGCCTGCCGCGAAGACCTATGGCAAACTGGTTCGCCTGTCCCAGGATGCCGTGGAAGGCAAAGACATCGCTGAGGAACAGATGACGGTGACAGACGCTTTGGACACCATGGTGAAATGGTTCTGCATCCTTTTCAATAACCAGTTCACCCCGGATGAAGTGTACGACAATTATCCCGCCGACCGGCTGATGCACGATATCGCGCTGGCCCTGATGGCGGTTCAGACCCAGACCACTGAGGTGCTGGATTCTTTCCCTACGATTCCGGTGACGCAGGAAGCGGAGGAGATCCTCCAGACGATCACTCCGATCGCTCCGGAACCCTGACGCTGCCGGAATACGTCTACGCCACATACAATGAGCTGATGAAAAACGGCTGGCGGATGAAGGAAATCGACGAAATGGATATGCTGGGTTTTCTGCGCCTGCGGGCATGGGATGCCCAGCGGGAACATGAAAAGAAAAAACCTCGCCGTGCTTTTATCGACGAGGTATGGAGCACTGTAAAACCTTAACGGGAGGTGAACCCCATGGCTGAAACCCTGCGCGAACTGGTGGTCGCGCTGTCGCTGGACTCCAGCAATTTCTCGCGCAATATGCGCTCCATCAATCAGCAGATAAAAGAAGCCGAGTCCACCTTCCGTCTGGCTGGCGCAGGTGTGGAGAACTTTGAGAAAACAGTTGCCGGGACAGAATCGAAGCTCTCCATGCTGGGAAACAAGCTGACGCAGCAGAACCGTGCTGTGGAACAGTACAGCCGTGCCCTTGTTGCTGCCAACGATAAGCTGAAAGAGAACTATGACCGGCACAAGGATTACTCTGCCCGGCTGGAACAGGCGAAAGCCCGTCAGGAAGCCCTGCGGTTCGAAGTGGAAACCTCCAAGGCTGCCTATGAACATTACAGGGACACCCTTGGGGAAACGGACTCCGCGACGATCGCCGCAAAGGCGAATCTTGAACGGTACCAGGAGGAACACGCTGAAGCGACTGCCGAGGTTACGAAGCTGGAAGGCCAGGTCAAGGCCCTGCAGAAGACCATGCAAAACAGCGCGGATGCCGCTTCCAAGGCCGCGACTGATCTGAACAACGCCAAGGCTGCAGCCCGGGAAACGGATGCGGAGATCAAACGACTGACGGAAGAACTGTACCGGATGAAATCCGCATGGACGCAGGCCGGGACGACGCTGACGAACTTCTCGAAGAAGTGCGGAACCCTGTCCAAGGCCATGACCAAGGCCGGAAAGACGCTCACAACGCACATCACCACACCCATTGTGGCGCTGGGAACGACAGCGGTGAAGGCCAGCATGGACTTTGAATCCTCGTTTGCGTATGTCCGGAAAACGGTCAATGGTACAGAAGAGGACTTCAATACTCTCGCCGAGGCATCCAAACGGATGTCCACCGAGATCGCCACCTCCACGGATGAGATCAATGCCGTTATGGCGACAGGTGGTCAGCTGGGTATCGCGACAGAGCACATCGAGGAATTCGCCCGAGTCATGATTGACCTGAGCAACGCTTCCACAGACCTGGATGCGGATACCGCTGCTACCCAGCTGGCGAAGTTCGCCAATATCATGGGCACAAGCCAGTCTCAGTTTTCCAATATCGGCAGTACGATTGCTATGCTGGGTAACAACTTCGCCACAACAGAAGCGCCTATAGCTGAAATGGCAATGCGTATCGCTGGCGCAGGCAGGCAGATTGGACTGACAGAAGCACAGGTTCTGGGCCTCGCGACAGCTCTGTCCTCTGTCGGTATTCAGGCGCAGGCTGGTGGTTCTTCTATCTCCAAGGCCCTGATCAAAATGGAAGTCGCGGCCACGACCGGCGGTGATGCCCTGAAGGATTTCGCCCGGGTCAGCGGCATGACAGAGCAGGAGTTTGTCAGCGCATGGAAAAGTGATCCGATCAAAGTATTCCAGCGGTTCATTGAAAGCCTGGCTGAAATGAACGAGGAGGGCATGTCCTCTGTTGCTGTTCTCGATGAAATTGGGATCAGTGAAATCCGCCTTCGTGATACGATGCTTCGTGCGGTAAACGCGACTGAGCTGTTTGCCAACGCACAGGACATGGCAGCGGAAGCCTGGGAAGAGAACACCGCTCTGGCGCAGAAATCCAGCGTCATATACGGCACTACTGCCAGTAAGCTGAAAAACCTGAAAAACACGGCGCTCATGTTCGCCCAGCGGATCGGTGATGACCTGAATCCGACAATCCAGCAGATCATTGACAGCGTGAACGGCCTGCTTGAGAAGTTCCTTTCCCTTGACCAGAGCCAGCGGCAGTCCATTGTGAAATGGGCCGCTTTTGCCGCAGCCATCGGTCCCGCTGTCCTGATCCTTGGGAAAGTGGTCGGCGCTGTCGGAAAGGTCTCCGGCGCTCTGGGTACCGCCTTTACCGCTATCGGAAAGTTCTCCGCGAAAGTCAGCATGGCTGGCGGCGGACTGGGCGGATTGCTGAAAACACTGGTTTCCTCCAAACTGGCCATGGTGGCGCTTGCCGCAGCCGTTGTGTACGGTGCTATCAAACTGGTGGACTACGCTTCCGGCGCGAAAGCGGCGCGTGAAGCCCTCGAGGGCATGGCGAAAACAGCAAAGAGCTGGAAAGAAACCGAAGCGGACACTTTCTACAGCCGGAGCAAGGGGTTGTCCTTCTTTGGCATGACGAAGGATGACTTTGTCCGCACGACGGCCAGTGCTAAGGAATGGCTTTCCGGCCTGACCAATGTCTGGTCTGACGGGCAGAAGGAAACGAATGAGATCGTTGAATCCTGGACGGAATCCTTCAAGAGCCTGACCGCAACAACCCGGGAATCCCTGCAGGAAATGAAGGATACAGCGGATGCCGCCGGGTATACATCCGTTTCAGATCAGCTGCAGGCGGATATCAAAACGCTGGACGCCATGGATAAGGAGATCACTGCTCTCCTGAAAAAACGGAAGAACCGGAAACTGACAGAAAAGGATAAGCTCCGCCTGCAGGAGCTGATTGATACCCGGGAAGCGATCGAGGTCAAGTATAAACTGACCGCCGCCGACACGGAAGGCTTCACGACCATCCGGAAAAAGGTCGAAGCGGAGATCGCCCGTGCGGAAGCTCGTGGGCAGGAAGTCAGTGGAGAGGTATATCAGGAGGCCATGGTAGCAGCTGCCGAAGGCATGGCCTCCGTCAACTCCGCCCTGGATACGCAGTATGACAAGGAATACGCTGTGATCCAACTGATTGAGGATGCCACGGAGCGTCAGGCCGCGCTGGATGCCCTGAACGCCAAGTACAATGAGGATCGCCGTGCCGCCGCGCTGGAATACGCCCAGCTGATGGCGGACATGGTGAATCCCGTCTGGAAGCAGGATAATGTTCAGGAAGCAAAAGGCCAGATCGGTGAACTGATGCAACTGCTGCGCCAGTACAGTACCGCGAAGACCGACTCTGAGAAGAAGGCCTTCCTGCCTGAACTGAACAAGCTGACTGCCAGTATGGATGAGGGAGCCCTGACGGAATACGTCAGCCTGCTCACCCAGATCCAGTCCCTGCTGGACAGCGGAATGACGGAAGATGAAGTCCAGGCGATGTTCCCGGATATCGACTTCACGACCGCTCTGGATCAGCTGGCGGCGATCCAGCAGTTCCTGAAGGATAACAAATGGGATACGAATCTGACCAGCCTGAACGAGATGTTCGGTGAAGCTGTCGGGGATGAAGTCCTGAAGATCACCACGGATCTGGACATGACCGGCGCGAAAGCACGCTGGGAGGAATGGGCCAGCAATCCGGGCGCGATCACAACGGACGCGATCATTGCTGGATACTCCGAAGCGGAGAATGCTGAAAAACAGCAGCCGATTGTGGAAGCCTTTGTGTCGAAATACACCGAAATTCCCGAAGGTGCGAACACAGCACAGCTGACCCCGGAAGGCATTCTGGCGTATGTGACGAAGTATGCCGAATCCACCACGGGGGTGGATGTTTCCGGCCTGAATCCCACCAATGTCACAGGCATTGTCAGCGCCTATAAGGAACTGGCCTCCGGTACGGATGTTTCCCAACTGAAGCCCAGTGAGATCACGGCCTATGTGTTCAAATACCTGGAGGAGAACGAGGTCGACACTACCGGCCTGACGCCTGATTCCGTTACCGCGACAGTCATGGCATATGAGGAGATCACCGGTGGCGCTTCCACCGCTGCCTTGAAGCCTTCGGATATCGTTGGCTTGATTGTGAAATACGCCGAAGCGGAAAACGTGGATCTTTCCGCGCTGAACTCCGCACAGGTCGAGGGTATTGTCACGAAGTTCTCTGAAGCAACCGGCTGTGACAAGTCGGAGCTGATGAAGGAATTCGTCGCCTATATCACGGAATACAAGGAAGCCAACGGTGTGAAGAAACCGACCCTGAACATGCAGGTCGGCCTGACCGGCTATGATATGCTGGCATACCGCCAGTGGCTGAAAAACAACAAAGTCGAGGTTGAAGGCATTGTCCGCCTGTCGGAAGCCTACGAGGATCCGACCGGTGCCCTGCATGATCCCGGAGTGAAGTTCTGGAAGGACGGACAGGAAATCCCTGTATCCGCTGTTACGGAAGACATGCTGAAACCGGAGGACGTCGCTGTTCTGGATAAGGACGGCACCATGCACGTCCTGATCACCGCCGAAGTGACCGGTGCACCGGAGGCAATCGCCGAAATGCGGGAACAGGTCGCTGAAGTGGATCAGCTGGGCATGACGGCCTTTGGCACAGCCATGACCGGAATCATGCCAGCGTCGCTTCTGGATTTTATCAAATCCGCAGAGCAGCGCATCAAGAACGCCAAAGGCGATCTGGATCAGTGGTATAACTTCATCTACGGCGGTAACGAAGGAATCCTGAGAACGCTGGATCAGTCCATGCAGAGTGACTTCAACGCTGACAGGATGGCGCAGCTCTCCACCTATGTGGCAGAGGTTGTTGCCGCTATCAAAAACGGCGAGGAAGTCAGTCAGGAGGATATAGACAACCTAAACAAGATCCTGCAATTCGTACAGGATCTGGATTCCGTGGGAGTCGGCGGGAATGTGACCGCAGGCATCGCGGAAGGTATGACCGAAGCCGGATGGGATACCACGGCTGAAACCGTAGCGGAGAATCTGGAGGAAGCCATCAACAGCGCTTTCATCATTGAGAGCCCGTCAAAACGTATGGAACCGACTGGTGAGTATGTTGCCGCCGGTATCGGTGAAGGTATGACGGGCTACGACTTCTCCACAGATGTTACATCTATGGTAACCGCACTGCAGACAGCAATCTCTGCCGCGCTGCCAGGAACACTGAAGAATGTCGGTGTGAGCGCCATGGCTGGCCTGAAGGAAGGTATCAACGCAGGGCGCTTCAGTGTGATCACAGCGCTGAAGTCTGCTGTACAGGCTGCTGTCACAGCGGCGAAGCAGGCCCTGAAGATTGCTTCTCCCTCTAAGGTCTTCCGGGATGAGATTGGCTCCATGACCATGAAGGGCTTTGGAGAAGGCATCATGGAAGAGAGCAAGGTACAGGCGAAGATCGTGAAGAACGCCGCCCGCTACCTGACCGGGGAAGCGCAGGAAGGCGCGATTGCCTTCGGCTCCACGGACAACCGAAAAACCTACAATAACACTTCTTCCGTCAACCTGACGGGAAACAACTTCTATGTACGGGACGAGCAGGATATCCGCTCCTTGGCTGTCGAGATTGCCACCCTGACCCGCCGTCAACAGCGCGGCAGGGGTCTCCGGATGGCATAAACTTCTTGACTTTCAACGGGTTCAGAGGATATATGTTCCTACCAAACGCAAAGGAGGAAACCCTATGTTTTCTATGAGCATCCGGCCTGAAATCCTGAAAAGCATCCGGGAGAAGTATCCGCCCGGCACCGCTGTTGAGGTGGTGGAGTTCCATGACCAGTACCGGGACATCCCGGCTGGGACAAAAGGCCGGGTACTGGCAGTCGACGACACGGGCACGATCCACTGCGAGTTCGAGAACGGTGTATCGCTTGGAGCCCTATGGGGGATCGATATCGTGAAGAAGATCGACTGAAACGAATAACCGGGAGGAAGCTGCCTGCGGGCGGCTTCTTCCCGTTTTTGGAGGCTTGCTCATGAACGATTATTTCATCTGGAACGGTGTAGACTGCCGGACAAAAGGCATTCACGTGTCAGAGCTGCCGCCTATCACCATTCCGCTGGAACGCAGCAAACAGACAAACGTGCCCGGAAGGCCTGGAAGCCTGACACAGCTGGAGGGCGATGACGTCTACGACGACATGATCCTGACAGCAACCTGTTTCATTTCTGATCCGGCACAGATCCCCGCCATTGCCGCATGGCTGAAGGGCAGCGGCACGTTGACCTTTGCCAACCGGACAGGCGGCTACTACAAAGCGCGGATCGCCAACCAGATCCCATTTGAAAAGGTGCTCCGGGGCAATCCCCACTGTACTTTCGCGGTCAATTTCCGCTGCTATCCATTCTGGTACCAGGACAATGTAGCCGATGTGACAATTACGACGTCAGGCAGCACAATCACCAATCCCGGCAGCGTTTATTCTGAGCCGATCATCACTGTGACGGGCTCCGGGGATATCACGCTTATGGTCGGAACTACGATCGTAGAACTGACAGACGTTTCCCAGAGCATTGTGATCAACTCTACCCTGAAGGAAGCCTACAAAGGTAATACCCTGATGAACGACCACATGAGCGGAGATTTCCCTGTGCTGAAACCGGGCCTGAACGCGATCAGCTGGACTGGCACTGTGACACAGGTGACCGTGAAGCCGAACTGGCGATATCTGTAATATGCCCATCAACTTTTTGACAAGAAAACTTGGCAAAAAGTGTTGACAAGTATACTTGGCAATGATATATTATGTTCATGCCAAGTGAACTTGGCAAAGGAGGGTTGATAATGAACAAGGAAGAAATCCTGGAAAAAAGCAGGCAGGAAAATCATGGACAGGATATTGCAAACCTTGAGGTGTCCAGATCGAGCATTGTGTGTGGCTGGATCGTCGCTGTATGCATACTTGCAGTCGTTGCTGTTACTGAAGCATTGAAATATGACCGAATGAACAATGGGATATTCTTTGCCATCATGGCAGGATGTTCAGCCATCTTCATTCGCAAATACCTGAAGCTTCACAAACAACACGAGCTGATCATTTCCATCGTATATATTGTTGCCGCTATTGCGTTTCTCGTTGGCTGGATTTTACAGTTGGTGAATTGATGAGGTGGCAGTATGGATGATCAGCTTATTCTGAAAAACAGACTCAAGGAAATCCGAGCAGAGAAGAAACTATCACAGACTGATTTAGCAGAGATGGTTGGTGTTTCACGCAACACAATCAGTTCAATTGAAACAGGTCAGTTCTGTCCCACTGCCAAATTGGCTTTAATACTTTGCATCGCTTTAGATAAAAAGTTCGAGGATGTATTTTTCTTCTGATCCTGGCCAGCACACTTTCGGCGTCGCTCAAGCAAACGAGCGGCGCTTTCATTTTGCCATCGAGGAGGTGAATTCCCATGATCTGTGTTTATCCCGCTGACTGTACCGATTTCTCTACCAATGGCAACGGTACGATTTCTCCTTTGACTGCGGAAGTCACCGAGACCCTGAATGGTGAGTATGAACTGACAGTTGTTCATCCGATCGACGATGAAGGGAAATGGCAGCGGCTGGTCGAGGGGTGTATCCTCCGTGCTCCGGTGCCTGCGGCAATCACTCCCCGGGTGCACTTTTCCGCGCCGGGCGATGACAGCGGCACAGAGATTTATCGAATCAATACCGACTTTGCAGGAGCGGAAACCCGGAAAGGCACTCTAAACCTCCGTAATGGTCCCGGTCGGAACTATAAGATCCTCGCGGCTTATAAGAACACCCTGACCGTGCAGGTGATTGCCAAAACAAATGCCTCCTGGTACGAGGTGACGGCTCCTGACGGGAAACATGGGTACATGGACACCACGTATCTGGCATTCGATCACCGGGAGGGATCTGCTTCCGCTGCTGTCAATTATGTAGTGGACGAGCGCCAGCTCCGGGACCAGCCTTTCCGCATTTACCGGATCGTTCCAGACCTGGACAAGATCACGGTATATGCCCGGCATGTCTTCTATGACCTCATGGACAATATGATCCAGACCTACAAGCCCTCATCCTCTGCAGTGGGGGCAACTGTTGTACAGACGGTTTCTTCTTCCTGCCTGTCGGATCATGACTTTACCTTCTATTCAGACCTAGACAGCACAGCGGAAGATGTGGAGTTCGAAAATGTGAACCCCGTGGACGCCATTCTCGGCGAAGACGGGGTCGTGGAGAAATATACCGGTGAGCTCACCAGGGACTGGTGGGATGTTTTCGTTGTCAAGCGTGTCGGGCAGGACACCAACGTTCAGATCCGGCAGGCAAAGAACCTGCTGGGCATTTCCTATGATATCGACCTGACCGACGTCGTCACCCGGATCATGCCGACCGGTGAAGACGCTGACGGGAATGTACTGTATCTGCCGGAACTGTATATCGACAGCCCGCTGATCGACACATACACTCATCCAAAATGGAGTCACCTCCCGGTTTCCGAAGCAAAGGAAGATACCGACGGGGATGATGCAAAGACCAAGACGGAGTGCTATACACTCATGCGGGATGCCGCGCAGGCCCAGTTCGATGCCGGGTGTGATGTCCCGACTGTCACGCTGGACGTCAGTTTCATTAACTGCGCTGAAACGGAAGAGTATGCGGAATACGGTTTCCTCCAGAATATCTTCCTCGGGGATGCCGTTCGGGTAATCGCTCCTCGGATCGGGGTCTGGGTATCCATGCGCATGACGCAGTATACCTACGACTGCCTGACCCGGAAGTATACGCAGATGACCCTCGGCACGGTTGCGGATACCGTGGAGGGAAATACGATCTCCGCCCGGCAGCTTCCCAGCGGAATCATCACCGGCAGCAAGCTGGCGATCAACTCTGTCGGCTCTGGTGCCTTGCAGAATGGCTCCGTCGGCTCCCTGCAGATCAAGATGGCGGCGATTGAAACCGCCCATATTGAGGATGCGGCGATTACCAAGGCCAAAATCGGACAGGCGGCAATCGGTACCGCCCAGATCGAGGATGCCGCTGTTACCAAGGCGAAGATCGGCAACGCTGCCATTGGTACCGCCCAGATCGAGGACGCTGCCATTACGCAGGCCAAAATCGGACAAGCGGCGATCGGAACCGCCCAGATCGAGGACGGTACGATCACTTCAGCGAAAATCGGCTCCGGGGAAATCCAGACTGCCAATATCCATGACGGCGCGATTACCCACGCCAAGATCGGACAAGCAGCCGTGGAGACTGCCAACATAAAAGACGCTGCTGTGGACACGGCACAGATCAAAGACGCCGCGATCACGAATGCCAAAATCGGCGGTCTGGCTGTGGGTACGGCAAATATCCAGGACGCTGCCATTGTCGCGGCAAAGATCCTTGACGGTGAAATTGTCACAGCGAAAATCGCCCAACTGGCAGTGACGGAAGGAAAGATTGCTGACCTGGCTGTCACCACGGCGAAAATCGCTCAGGCGGCAATCACCAACGCAAAGATTGCAAATGCCGCTGTAGACACCGCACAGATCGCTTTGGGTGCGATCACAACCGCTCTGATCGCGCAGGGTGCTATCGGTACCGCCCAGATTGCGGACGCTTCCATTACCGCCGCCAAGGTTGTCTCCTTGAACGCTGACGTTATCACTTCCGGCACATTGGCAACGGAGCGCCTGATCATCACCGGGGCTAACGGGATCATCTACGAGATCAATGCTGAAGCATCCGGGCTTTCTGTACAGGAGCTCCAGGATCAGAAATACCAGGAGCAGATCAACGGCACGGTCATTGTTGCCAGGTCGATCACAGCGCAGCAGATTGCTGCCGCCACGATCACTGCCAATGAGATCCTTGCCGCCACGATTACCGGTGATAAGATTGCCGCCGCGACCATTGAGGGCAGCAACATCAAAGCTGGTGCCATCACAACGAGCCACGTTTCATCAAACTTTGGCCAGACGCTGGATCTTTCCAGCAATACCGGAATCAACCAGACCGTTCAGCAGATCTATACGGATATGAATGCTGCCATTGCGGCAGCGGGTGGAGGAGAGATCATCGTCGGCACACAGGTTTCCAGTACCAGTGCGTGGACCGGTGTGGCGTCTTTCTCCCAGCTCACCGACGGACAGCAGATCGTATACTGGCTGCCTGTCGCACCGACATCCTCAAATGTCACGCTGGAACTAACCCTGTCGGACAATTCCACGACCGGTGCGATTCCGGTGTATTACAGCGGTACGACCCGGTTAACGAACCATTACGCCGCAGGCAACGCCATCCGACTGATCTATAAGGTGAACGCCCCGATTGACGGAAGCACCTATACCGGCTGGTGGGCAGATGCCAACTACGACAGTGGTAATACTTATGACCGGATCAAGTTCGGCAACTCTGTCGTTTGCAAGCAGAACATCACCTGGGCCATGCTCATCGTCGGTGATGATACCGGGTACTGGAACCTTGCTGGCGGCAGTGTTTTTAATGTCGACCATCCTATCTTGTATCCTTCCTCTAACGGAACGGCGGGATATTACCTGTCCAATGTTTACCTCTGTTATCCGACTATCAGCCTGCGGACTGTGACTGGCGACAGTTCCTTTGCTGTCACCGCCAGGAAAACAGTGTACCTGGTCGGAACGCTAAGTGGAAAGATGTTCACGGTGCGGGGCACGAACTGGTTGACGACAAATCCCACGGATGATACCGAAACGCTATCCTTCATTTCTCTTGGGTATATGTATAACACATACCAGATGTACCTGTATCCGGAGCATCCGATCTACCGGATGAAGAATGGTGTATTGACCGCTGTTTCCCAGATGGCCTATGAGGCATACGAAGCCATCGACAATCTGGAAATTGGCGGCAGGAACTACCTGTTGAAGTCCGGGGATGAAGCTGTTACCAGTAATGACCTGATTGCCCGGTATGCTCTTTCCGAACCCATGGTGGAAGCTGAAGTGTACACGCTGACTCTGTGTGTTTCTTCGTTGGATCTGTCCGAGATTGACGTCTATACGGCTGACGGGCATGTCCTGCTCGAGAGCATCAGCCTTGATACTTCGGCGACTTCGGAAATCGTCCACGCCACCTTCATGGCGGAGTACACCACCGGATATACCCCCGAAGATGATCCGAACAACGCGGATATCCTGATCAAGCGCTCTCCGACAGGAATGAGCTCTCCGGAAGACTTCACGATCCATTGGGCCAAGCTGGAGAAAGGAAACCGGGCAACCGACTACACCCCGGCCCCTGAAGATACAGACGAGGCGATGGAACTGAAGCTGGCTTCCGTCCGTGCCCAGATCAGCACGGAAGCGGACAGCATCCGTCAAGAGGTTCAGGCGAACTACGCCCTTGCCAGTGATATGTCCCAGGTCAGGACACAGCTGAGCACCCTGTCCGAGCAGACAGAGGATAACTTCACCTGGTCGGTGACGAGGATCAACCAGCTGGAGGAAGACCTGCAGAATGCCCATGAGGCAACGGAAGAAGAACTGGCCATTATCCGTACCTACATGACCTTTGGGGATAATGGCCTGATCATCGGCAAGACCGGGAACCCGTTCACCTTCCGGGTTGTGAATGACAGGCTGGCATTTTACATGAACGACACCGAGGTTGCCTATCTGAGCAACAATAAATTGTATGTCACACAGGCCGAGATCCTGACAAAGTTGATCATCGGTAAGTTTGCCTTTGTCCCGCAGACGAACGGCAACATGTCCATTGTTTACAACGGGTAATACCGGGAAAGGAGATCACCATGGCAACAACCGTCAATTATTCCGCGACGCTGGTCACCCGGAAAACCAATTATTCCTCGAACGGCAGTTCCAACAGCGCGGCGCAGGAATTCTATGAAGCCGGTTCAAACAACGTTGGTATCATCTGCTTTTCCGGTATGAACCTTGCAAACAAGGTCATACAGGAAATTATCTTCACCATCACAGCAAAGAAAGCCGGTTACGGCGAAGGCAGCACGAAAACGGTCTATCTCCGGAAGGCGAACTACCAGAACAGTATTGCCTCCGGGGTGACCGGTTCCGGCTATGTCGGTGATGCGTTGGGAACCTTCACGGGGCATTTCTACGGAAACACTTCTGCTTATGAACTGACCGGATCGCTGTACAATGCCGTCGCGGCTTATCTTGCTGCTGGGAATAACACATTCACGATTTACAATCCCAACCCCAGCGCGTCGGCACAGGGTTATTCCTATAACTACCTGTCCTGGTCGGATGTCGTCATAACGGTAACGTATGAGGAAGCGGCCTCCCAGCCGAGCACTTCTGCATCCACAGTGGCGATGGGTAGTGCGGTAACAATCTATACCAACCGCCCAAGCTCTGCTGTGACGCACACCATCTCATACTGGTTCGGCAATACAAGCGGTGCGATCGCTACGAACGTTGGGGCTTCCGTCTCCTGGACTCCGCCTTTGTCGCTGGCTAGCCAGGTTCCGAATGCCACCAGTGGCGTGTGTACGATCACCTGTAACAGCTTTGTGAATGGAACGCTAACGGGAACACGGACGTGCACGATCACACTGACAGTTCCGGCCAGTGTGGTACCTTCAATTTCCGCTGTTGCTATCGATGATACGAACAGCACAGTGAAAACCCGGATCGGCGCTTATGTGAAGAGCCTGAGCAAACTGTCTGTGGCTATCACGGCGGCAGGCGCGTACAGCAGCACCATCTCCTCTTACCGGACAACGCTGGATGGTGTGACCTATACAGCGGCCTCCTTCACAGCGACGAAAGCACTCTCGGCGGCTGGCTCCCTGACGCTTACGGTCACAGTTACGGACAGCCGGGGCCGGACGGCAACGTACAGCACGACCATCACGGTGCTGGATTACGCCTATCCGTCGATCAGCCGTTTCACTGCCGAGCGCTGCAACAGTGGCGGCACAGCGGCACAGGTGGACGGCAACAAAGTCCGGTATAACCTGACAGGCAGCGGCTCTGCGCTGAACAACCAGAACACGCTGACCTGTACCATCTATTACAAACTGTCTACTGCCAGTGCATGGACGCAGGCAGAGACGGTGACCCATTCTTCCTATGCTCTCAGCAAGACTAACAAGCTGATGAGCCAGACCTTCGATCCGCTGTACAGCTACAACCTGAAGGTCACGGTCGCTGATTACTTCTACTCTGTGGAGCAGATCATCAGTATCGGCACAAAGCAGGTATTGCTGGACTTCCTTTCTAACGGCAACGGTATCGGCATCGGGAAGGTCGCGGAAACAAACGGCTATATTGACTGCGGCTGGCCGCTGAAGTTGAGTACTCCGCTGGCGATCGCCTATGGCGGCACTGGCTCGGTTAATGCGGATGCCGCGATTGCCAACCTGGGCGGAGTGAAGAAGTCCGGGGATACGATGACCGGCAATCTGAACATTCAAGGAACCCTGTATCCGTCTCTGTGCCTGCTCCCGACAAACAGTGGACAGACAAATCGGATCGTGTTTGAGGGAAGTTATGTCGGTGCGGCGTCTTTTGCCGCATGGGAGGACAGCACTGGAAACAATCGCCGAATGCTGGAAGTCCGGACAAAGGCCTATGCGGCCAGTCTGGACAATGCGGTGATGGTCCGTGTCTGCGATGGCGGTACCTGGGGAAACTACCGGGTCTATCATGAGGGCATGGAAACCGTGATTCCGCTTTCAAAGGGAGGAACAGGCGGTACTTCCGCAGCGACAGCCCGGTCGAAAATCGGAGCAAACAACGCCAGCAACCTGACCACAGGCACACTGCCCGCGGCACGGCTGCCTTTCAAAATCCAGTATGGGCAGACCAGCGTGACCGGTGTTGCGTGGACAACGGTTAGCCTGACAGCTGGGTTTACCGCAACCCCGACGATCATTGTGTCGTATGCTGGCAACCCAACCTCCAGCGGTATTGCGGTGCTGAAAACCGGCAGTGAATCCACGACCAGCTTCCAGGTCTGTATGGCTGGATCCTCCGGTTCCGGCACACGGAAAGTGAACTGGATCGCGATCGGTACCTGATGAATCACCGCCTTGTCCACCCAGGGCGGTTTTTTCATATCAAAAAATTAGGAGGAAGATCCAATGCGTGATTTTTCGATTGACCTGATCTGGGCAAAGATTCAGGTGGCCATCACCGCTGTGGGCGGATGGATTGGCTGGTTTCTGGGAGGTGTGGACGGTATGTTGATTGCCCTGATTGTGCTCATGGCGCTGGATTATCTCTCTGGCGTTATGTGCGCCATCGCGGATAAGAAGCTGTCCAGCGCCGTTGGCTTCAAAGGCATCTGCAAAAAGGTGCTGATCCTGATGCTGGTCGGTGTGGCCAACATCATCGACGTACACGTGGTCGGAACCGGGGCTGTCCTGCGGGGAGCCGTCATTTGCTTTTACCTGAGCAATGAGGGCCTGAGTCTGCTGGAGAACGCTGCCTATCTGGGACTGCCGATTCCTGACAAACTCCGTGAAATCCTTGCCCAGCTACATGAGCGCAGCAAGAAGGAAGCCGAGCCGACCGATAAGGGCGAAGGTGATCAGGATGCTTGATGTCCAGAAACTGATTGCCTCTGTGGAAGAGTGCCTTGGCTGGCCTTATGTTTCCCCGGGAACAAACGATTCCCGGGGAATTGACTGTTCCGGGTTGTTCGTGAAGGCATACCGGGATCAGGGTGCCAGCATCTATCACGGCAGCAACACGATCTACCGGAAATACTGCTCTGAAAAGGGTAAGCTGACGAACGTTTCCCAGCTGAAGCCCGGCATGGCGGTATTCAAATGGAATCCCAATACGCCTGAAAAGTTCAATGACGGCCTTGGCGACTTCCAGCATATCGGCCTTGTTACCAGTGTGAACCCGCTCCGGATTGTGCATGCTTCCTCTGCGGCAGGCTGCGTCACGACTGATGAAAAACTCGGAAAATGGGCCTATTGGGGATGGCTGAAGGATGTTGCCAAGACGGACAGCCTACCGCCTACAACCACTGAACCGACGGAAGGAGATGAAGAACCCATGGCTGAATTTGCCACTGTGATCGCTGACAGCGGTTCCACAGTGAACATGCGCACGAAGGCAAAGAGCACGGCTGCACTGGTGGAACGTGTTCCACTTGGTGCCCGGGTAGAAATTCTAGGCACCTGCGGATCCTGGACAAAGGTGAAGTTCGGTTCCCGCTCCGGGTATATGATGTCGCAGTTCCTGACTGCGGAAGAGCCGCTGGAGCCAGATGAGGATCTTACCCTCGAGGAACGGATCACCAGGCTGGAAAAGCGGGTGGCCATGCTGGAAATGAAAGACGGTGCGGTCGGTTGACCGTCAAGCCCTGTGGAGCTTATACTCTGCAGGGCTTTTTTATTTTTTATTTCAAGTACTAACTTTTTATTTCCTCCGTGCATCTAATATATGTCATGACAATCATCCCCTTCGAAGAGGTTCACTATGTTGGAAGAACGACTATTCACACAAAAGCTGCTGGAAAGCGAGCAGATGCTGCACCGGATCGCCTGTGCTTTTCTGCGCTCCGAATCTGACCGCCAGGACGCGATGCAGGAAACAGCCCTAAAAGCCTGGCTGCATCGCAATCGGTTACGGGAAGAGCGGTTTTTCAAAACATGGATCACAAGAATTATGATCAATGAATGCAGGTTAATTCACAGAAAAGCCATGCGAATGATTGTAACGGATACCATACCTGATCAGCCGGCACCGGACAGCAATGAACTGGAAACGCGGCTGATGCTGGAGAGCCTTCCGGAGAAGCAGCGGGTGCCATTGATCCTGCATTATCTGGAAGGGTTCTCCCTGGAAGAGATCGCACAGGTACAGAACATTTCCGTCGGAATCGTCAAATACCGGATGCACCAGGCGCGAAAAGCACTTCGTGTGGAGTGGAACGGAAAGGAGGAGCCATAATGACCGAACAGGAACTTCGCGACCGGCTGAACAGTTTGACTGAAGCAATTCCGGATGAAACGCATCGTTCTTTTCTCATGGCGGCTTCTCCGGGAAAGGACGAGATTGTAATGAAAAAGAAGATATCTGTAGGACTGATCATTGCCATACTGGTTTCCCTGGCTGCCATTGCCTTTGCTGCAACAGAATATGTGCAAAAATTCATCTCAGTAAACTGGCAGGGAGAAACTGCTAGTGACCAGGATGCCGCTATTGACGTACCGGATCCGCTGAGCAATCCAATGAACAGAATGCGTAAAATACTAAACTCTGCTCCGGATGATGTCCTTCCAATCGTTGAATGGAACGGAACTCCTCCCAGATCATCCAGGGTAAGGCACAGAAAAACGCATTCGCTTGAAGGAATTGATTATAATACAGCTATCGTGTTACCTGAAAATATAACTGAGCAGGATTCGTTTTCAGTGGATTTGACCTATGGATGCAGTGCTGAAGGAGAATATAAACTGATCAGCGAGGAAAAAGTGGATGAATTCACATTGAAGCAGTACACAGTCGATCCCGCTTACGATGTCATTATCGGATATTCGATCGAATATAAGGATAAGAACGAAAGTTTATTTAAAGATGAAAACAAATACTGGCACACAATTCGGTCAGAGTTAAGCATCTCGGAAAGCAACAGCTTCCAGATTGCGGTTATGGATGGGGAAGAACACTCAGCACAATCTGTTGAAATACCGGGTATGGATAAAGCGGTTTTTATCAACCTTGGAATGAACGCCAGACTGATAGCGATAAGAACGCTGGACAAACCGGTTATTGTAAAATCCAAGCCGGGTGAAGGGTTTCTGGGAGACACAACAGAGTATCAATATGAGAGGATCCAGATGGATGGATTTACGCTGGAAGAATGCTTGACTTTCTTTCAACACGAATAAGCGGCTTTCTTTTTCAGTAGGATATGATCATCGCGGCGATAGTCGACAGGATCGAGATCGGCGAAAACTACGAAGTCCACATTCAGTTTAAAGTTTCTGCGGAGCAGTTCATCCGGCAGACAGCCTGAGCGGCTGGAAAGCAAGCGGGGATTGAGTTTCCCCGCTTTTTTTGTGGACATAAACCTTCTGATATGGTACTTTACGAAAAACCCCAATTTTTAATAAAAATTGTTTTGGGTGAATAAAACCTGGTGTCCTACTCGTCATTCATGGTGAAGGGAGGTGATCGGCGATGGAACGTGCTGCGGTACCCAGCATGATCCGTGAACAGAGACTGAACCAATGGATCGAAAACTACTCTGATTCGATTTTGCGGACCTGTTTTCTTTATCTGTCCGATCAGACCCAGGCTGAGGATGCGACACAGGACACGTGGATCAAAGCCTGGAAACATATGGATGATTTCGAACGGAAAGGCATCGCCAATGAAAAGGCATGGCTTTTACGCATAGCAATCAACACCTGCAAGGATTACCGCCGTACAGCCTGGTTCCGTCATGTAGATCGGAGCAAAGCACTGGACGAATTGCCGCCGCAGTTGATTGCCGTGGAACCGGAGGATCGCACTCTCACACTGATGGTGATGGATCTGCCGGACAGATACAAACAGGTCATTCTTCTCCATTTCTTTCAGGGGCTGACCATGCAGGAAACAGCCGATGCGCTGAACACGTCACAGTCAACAGTGCAGCGCAGGCTGAAAAAAGCGGAAGAGCTCCTGAAAGGATCGCTGACGGGAGGTGTGACTTATGAAGGATAACAGATTGGAACAGCGGATTCAGCATTCGCTGAACGCAGAGCTTTCCGGGCTGAATACGGCTTCCTGGCAGCGGGATCAATTTTTTGAAAACGCGACAGGAGGAAATAAAGTGAAAAGAAAGCTTACATACAGCCTTGTGCTGGCAATTGTGATGCTGCTGATTGCGGCGACGGCGCTGGCAGCAGCCATCACGAATGGTTTTGGACTTATGGACTTTTGGAAAGATACCCGGGATAACGTAGAGATTCCGGAGGATGCCGGGCAGTACATCGAGCATGACCTGGCTGAGGAAGAAACGGAACATTTTACCGTCCGTTTCCGGGAAGCACTATACGACGGAAAAACATGCCATATCGTTTATGATGTGATCCCGAGGAGCAAGGAACTGTTGCTCTTTGACAAACCTCTGGATGAATACTGGTATGCCCAGACGCATCTGAATCCCGACCATGAAAAAATGAAAGTGGATGGCAGAACCATTTTGGATCGGTGGGACGAGGGCGGATATGTCAGCGGTTGGCAGGTAGATATCGATGTAGGATCGGATACGGAGGATATCAGGGAGTATAGCAGCGAAGGTGTTCTTGATGAGGAAACAGGAATTTATACCGGCCAGATTGATGTTACGCTGGGCAGTTTAAGGGAAGAGAGAACACTGCGGTTCATCGTGCGAATGCTGCCTTTGCAGGATATGCATGATGAGGAGTCCATGGATTATGATCATGACGAATACGTTCACATGGAGAAAACTTTTCATGCGGCCATGTCCGGTGAAGAAGTCATTCTGGTAAACACAAACCCTGTTCTGTTTCCATCCATTGGCGTACAGGTGGATCAAGTCCGGCTCATGGTGCTTCCTCAGGAGATTCAATACCAAATTGATTATTCTCTGACAGATGCGACCTTGTATCATTCTATTTTTGATGATCACCCTGACGCGGATCGCACTGTAACACTTCTGCCGCTATTCCGATTTGTGGAAGCAACGCGGGATGGCGATGAACCGGTCGCCCTTCCCAAAGGAATCACGGGTAATTTCAGCGGGTATAGCATCGACGAGGAGAAAGGCCTTTACAGACAGACCGGCTCTCTCGGCAGAAGCAATTATACGGACACCTATACCCTGTGCGCATACCGTATTTCTGTGCCGATAGAAACAGTAACATTCCAGGTGGATGTTCAGAATCCGGATACGTTTACACCGGAAGAACGTGTATGGCAACAAGAATCGGATCAATGATGTGGCTTTCTCATCTGGCTATGATATCCATAGCCAGATTTTTCAAAAAAGATTGCGCCTATTCGATATTTTCCCTTCAGGGTACGTCTATATATGTGAAAACCCTTTGAGAGGAGGTGCGTCCCATGGAAGCTGTCAAGGATCCGGACAGCAGACGGGATCAAACCATTGAGAGACTGATTACACAACACCAGACGTCACTGCTTCGCCTGTGCTATGTGCAGCTGCAGGACCAAGCGCTGGCAGAAGACGCTGTACAGGAAACATTTCTAAAGGCATACAAAGGATTTGACTCGTTTCGTGGCGACAGCAGTGAAAAAACCTGGCTGACCAGAATTGCGGTCAATACCTGCCGGGATTTTCAGCGTGGGGGCTGGTTCAAACACACAGATCGCCGGGTGACACCTGATATGCTTCCGGTTGGGACAGTACAACCGGATACAGAAGATCTGGACTTGTCGCTTGCTGTGATGAAACTGCCACGGAAGATGCGGGAAGCAATATTGCTTTATTACTATCAGGACATGAGCACGGAGGAGATTGCTGAGACGCTGGGCATTGCCCAGTCATCAGTATCCAACCGATTACGACGAGGCCGGGAAAAGCTTCGGAAATTGCTGGAAGGGAGGGATCAGGATGCGTGAGGATCTGAACAGAGCTAAAATGCACAAGGCAATTGATTCTACGCTGTCCGGACTGAACGGTGATCCCTGGCTGTTTCAGCGTGTCTCCGCCCGTGCTGCGGAAGGAGAAACAAAAGTGAAGAAAAAACTGTCAACCGGACTGGTTCTGGTGATTGTGTTGATGTTGATTGCGGCAGTTGCTTTGGCGGTAACGCTGCTGACCCATCAGGAGATTGTTGAACAGGTTGCTGTTCCGCTGGCAGTTGACAACGACGCCAGTGTGGGAGTTAACAAGATATACAATGCGGAAGATCTGGCAGAACTGGTACGCAGCATGAATGAAAACGGGATTACACTGGAAGAAAACAACCGGATTATGCAGGCTCTGCAAAACGGCCAGGGATATTATGAAGAAGAAACAATTATGGAGATCTGCCGTCAGGCCTTTGGAGGAAATTACTACACCTGGACACTGGAACAGCAGGACTGGTATGAGGATCTGATGGTAAAGATCGGCTTCCACGAAACACATCAGACCCGATTACCCGGAGAAGGAAACATGAAATATGAGGATGCGGAAGCCTTTGCGTTCCGGAAAATCCGGGAAGCATATGGACAGGATTTGCCGCTGGAAGATCGGAACATATGGCAGCTGAGCCGCCAGTTCTTTGTGGAAAACCCTGACGATCCCGCCAGTGCGGGATGGAGCTTCTCACTGGAACCGAAGGATATAGATCATGGGCAGTACTATATCGGTTTTAGCGACAATGATCCTGAAGGAACAGTCTTTGTCAGTGCCAATATCCATGATTGGTCCCAATCCTATACCGGCGATGAACTTCTGAGCCATTTTAATACGGTCTATTCATGGAACTATGGGCAGTGGCCGCAGAAAGCCTGGCAGAGACTGCATGAAATGCTGCAGGGCGCGGAAATTGATCCGACCAGCCGGGAGGCACAGGCGCTGAAAGCATTCCGAATGACAGAGTATCCTGTACCCGGCGAAAAGGATATTTCAAGGGAGACCGCAATTCAAAAAGCGAAAGAAGCCCTGCAGGATTCACGCGCAGCGCTGGACGGAGCGGTACTGACTGAATATGAAGGACAAAGAATTTGGATGGTTTCATTTGTAATCAAGCCTTCAAATGAAGGAATTGCCGATGATACAGCGGGCTTCTTTGCAGTGTCTGTGGACAGTGCAACGGGCACTATACTGGATTCACGGAAACAAGACCTGGATGATTCAATTGCTTTTGCATACGTGCCTGTGAATGCCTATGTAAAAGCATGGGAAGGAATCCTTCGCCGGAGCGAGATTATACAATCGGCTGTTGATGCAATCCAGAAGAAGTATCCTAACTTGGATCTGATGAATGAAGAAAAATATGAGATAAGCGCTGATGGTTATAAGAGATGGAATGTGACATTCAAAGCGAAAGATATTCGCTGGGGCAATGTGACCGCAAGTGTATCCATGGATGGAATCGTCGGCGAGATCAACGCAGATACTGAGCCGCTGAACGGGGATAATCTTTGGAAACGGTACAGGCAGGCACAAGGATATTTCGGTCAGTGGGATCAGTCGGTCTGGGGGCAACTGGAAAAGGACATGTCCGGGCTGGAGCCAGTGCAGATTGATGGAAAATTGCTTAAGGCAACCCATTACCCGGAAGAATCCTCTGTGAAGATCCAACATGAGCAGGCAAAAGACCTCGGCATACAAGCGACTGGAAAGCGTACGGCAGAAGTGAATACCTGTGTGTTGGTGGATGCGCAACCGCATCCGGTCTGGATTATGCGAATCCTGACTGATGAAGCGGATGAGCCGGTCGTAGGGATTGATGCTGAAACCGGAGACGTTGTCTTTACGGAACAGTTCAAAACGGATTACACTCCCCAATATGTATTGTATTCCATGCCGGAAACCTGGCGAAAGATGGAACTGGAAATGCTTGGGGCTCCCTATATGGCGAAGGTAGCCATCACACATAAGTTCGGGGATATGTGGCTTGATGAACCGGAACTGGACGTGGATAACACCGAAAACTGGGAATTACAGCAAGATGGGCTTGTGATTCGCTATATCGGACGCTGGAAAGGCATGAAGAGCTACGAAGTGGAGCTGGATCAGGGCGGATTTGTGCTGCGCTGTGAGGAAAGCAATACCACCTCCACGGAGGAGAAACCGAATAATGCCGGAGAACTAAATGAAGAGGCGCTTGTTCTGCCGCCAACGCCGACGCCGCTTCCGGATGGAAAGCCCTGGTTCTGGGGAATGGATTTCGCGCCGCAGGAATTCTGGGATCAGTTGGAAAAACTGTTTTACACGCATGTAATGACGATGGACGATTATCCGGCAAGGGAAAAAGACTGGCTTGAAGCTTTCGGAGAGTCTGAGTTCTGGCCGCAGGAATACCAGATCGTTCGTTATCTTTATTATGCGACGGAAGAGCAGCTGAAGCAGCCTGGCCTTCAGTATCCGGTATTCCCAAATCCAGACAAGAAATCGCAGAAAGAAATCTGTGAGATTGCTCTCAATGCTTTCCACGAGATCGCAGACGCGGAAATGGGTAAAGAATGGGTTGAAAGGTTAAAAACTGGCGGCACTTTACTTAATGATGAGATCAATCCAGACACAGGGGAACAATATGGAGAGCATGTATGGTGGATCAATTTCAATATCTGGGAAGACGGATTTAATACCTGGAATCCGAAGGGATACGCTATATTGGATGAAGACGGCAATGTACTCGTAGTAAAGCTGGAGTTGCATGGAAACGGATGATTGACATAGACAAATACAAACCCTGAGTTTTCCAGTGTAACTGTGTTGAATGATTCGGCTTTTTCCGGCTATGATATCCATAGCCGGATTTTTCCAAGAAATGAAATATTATCTTCCGCTCATCAGTCTGTATTAGCGAAGGGGGTGAAAGCACATGAGCAATGTCAAGGGCCCTGACAAAGCTCAAAACCCGGATTTTGAAGAACTGGTAGCGCAGTATCAGGGATCTGTATTGCGGATGTGTTTCCTCTACCTGTGCGACAAGACACTGGCGGAGGATGCTGTGCAGGAAACGTTTGTGAAGGTATACAGGGGATTGAATAGTTTTCATGGCCAAAGCAGTATCAAGACCTGGATCATGAAAATTGCCATTCATACCTGCTACGATATGAATCATTCCGGATGGTTCCGGCATTTTGACCGTCGGATCACACCGGAGATGCTTCCTGAAGCGGCAGTCCCGTTTGAGGAAAGAGATGAGGAACTGATCACAGCCGTCATGCGGCTCCCGATCAAACTGCGCGAAGTGATTCTGCTGTTTTACTATCAGGGATTCAGCATACAGGAAATCATGGATTCGCTGGGCGTGTCCCAGTCAACCGTCACAGGACGGCTGAAACGGGGAAGAGACAAACTTCGCGGATTACTGGAAAGGAGGGATTCCGATGCGTGAAGCTGAAGAAAGAGAGATCTTCCAGAATGCTGTGGATCGGCGTCTTTCCGGTCTACAGGAGAATCCTTTCCTGGCTCAGCGGATCATGAACGCTGAGAAGGGAGAGATAAAACCGATGAAAAAGAAACTGACACTGAGCATGGTTTTGGTCATTGTGCTGCTGCTGATTGCGGTTGCGGCACTAGCCGTTGCGCTGCTGTCACCGAAAGAAATTGTGGAACAGGTTGCTGTACCGGTGGCACAGAACAATGACCAGGAGAATTATACCTATGAAGAACTGGCGGATTTGATCCGAACATTGAATGAAAACGGAATTACTCTGGACGAAGGTTCTAAGATTGTGCAGGCTTTTCAAGCAGGACACGGCTACTGGGAAGGAGATACCATAAAGGAAATTTGCCGTGCAGCATTTGGTGAGGATTCATGGACACCGGAACAGAGTTACTGGTATGGAGAAATGATGGTTGCTGTCGGTGCCTGGGAACATAATGCCTATATACTGCCGAAAGAAGATGAATTGCAGGAAGAACAGGCACGAATCCTTGCTGCGCAGATTCTGAATAATACTTATCGTGTGAACTTGCCATCAGAAAGTAACGAATCTTGGACAGTCACAGCTGCTCTTGGATTCCTTTGTGATGAGGATTCAGAAACAGGTATACCATCGTGGTTTATTAACTTCATTCCAAATTCCGATGATGATGAACTGCAAGGCTACACTGTAACCTTCGACTTGCATGGAGAGAACGCGCAACCGGATCATCTTGTAGTAATAAACAAAAAACCGGATGAGGCCACCGTAGAAAAGTATAATGAAATACAGGCTAATTTTGAAAAGGAAAAACAGGTAGTATCTGAATATGGTGAAGTAACGCACTTCTGGCCGGATGAAGTTAAAGTAGAAGTATATGGTGGACTATATGGCTTACCCTATGCAATACCGGAACCGGAAGAATATGCTGTTGCACTGGAAGATGCGAAAAGATTTATCACCGAAAAATATGGGGCAGACGCATTGGAAAAATTGGGCGACTATAAGGTTGGATATCTCTTCCAGAAGTTGGATGATGAAGAAGATATTGAAACAAAAGCGACGCAGCTAATGTGGGATATTATGTTCACAACAGATCCGGAATTCCTGTCAGATGGCTACAGGGTACAATTCCAGAGAGTCATTGACCATGAGACCGGCGAAGAGAACATTGTTGATGTGATTGTTGAACATGCCAATCTGGGGTCTGGCTGAGTTGGAATAATCTATAAACAAATCAGGGCTTGACACATTTAGTCGACACGTGTATACTAACAAATGTAGACGCGTGTCGACTATTTTCGTTGGAGGGATGATTGATGTCTGTACAGGTAACGGAAGCGGAATGGAAAATCATGGAGTGCTTATGGGATCATGCCCCGCAAACCATGGGAGAAATAACTGCAACACTTGAACCGGCAACAGGATGGACACGCCAGACGGTGATTACCCTGCTGAAGCGGATGACTGAAAAAGGCGCTGTCAGTATGGATGACTCCGCGCGGGCGAAGAAATATGTCCCGCTGATTACCCGGGAGGAAGCATCTACGGAGGAAACACACAAATTCCTGAATCATGTTTTCAAGGGAAAAGCATCCCTGCTTGTCAATCATCTGGTAGACAGCGGAGATCTTTCCGAGGATGATCTTCAGGAAATCCTGAATGTCATGCGCGGAGAAAAAAAGTAAACCGCGTAAATAATTGATGTCTCCTGAATCGTCTGTATAGATGGGAGGTCTTTTTGCGATGCGTTCTGCAATGATTTTCAATTTTCTGATTGAAGCAAACATTATGGCTTCAATCGCGATTCTGCTGATGATTCCACTGAGGAAACTGCTCCGGAAACAGATGGGTAATACCGCGATTTGCTTTGGCTGGCTGCTGATTGCTCTTCGGCTGCTGGTTCCCCTGACTCTGCCCAATCCGTTGATTCATGAGATCCGGCCAGCTTTTCTGGACGATACTGCAATCCGGCCGATCGCCGGTCAGGTCAAAGTACGGGTGGTGGATGCTATCGGTGACCTGGGAAGAGTTTTCTGGCAGGCCGGTAACCGACAGGCTTACTCTGATATGCAGAAAGTAGCTGTCGGGGTAGATTATAACGGCTATCCTGCTATGCTTGCCTGGATCTGGGTGTCTGGATGTGCATTAATTCTGTTGTGGTTCATTTATAAAAATGTGAAATTCAGAAAAGCCCTGAGGAATAATCGGATTGAAGCAATATCCGGTGAACTGAAGGAACTCTATCTGCAGCTATGCAGTGAACGAAAAGTGAAGCCTGTACCGGTATATTTTACTGATCCGGTGCCCGGAGCCTGCCTGGTAGGCGTATTCAGGCCTTATATCGTTCTTCCCCTTATTACTGCTTCGCAGGATGTGAAGAATGTTCTGACCCACGAGGTCTGCCATCTGAAAAACAAAGATCATCTCTGGGGAGTGCTGCGGCTTTTCTGCTGTGCCATCCATTGGTTCAACCCGCTGGTCTGGATCGCGGCTTCCATGAGCAGAACGGACAGCGAACTTCGCTGTGATGACCGGGTAACCGGGCCGATGAATGAATCAGAGCGGAAAGAATACGCCAATGTCTTGGTTCTTGCGGCGGCAAGGAAAAGCATGCCCGGGCTGGGTGTTATGGCTACCGGGATGACCATGACGGGAAAACGGCTGAAAAACCGTTTGCTTACGGTGCTGGCCGACAGGCAAACGAAACGCTGGCTGACGATTTCTTTTGCTGTTCTTGCTTCGCTGTGCCTGATCGCTGCATTTTGTACGAGTGAAACGATAAACTTTCGGACTTCCATTTCCAGTGATATGGATGCAATGCGAATGATTTCGTCGCATGACCAGAGGGAAAAACCGTCGGATATGGATGCCTATGAAAGAAGCATCTGGGAGCTGGCAGGTTATAGCCAGGAGGAAATACAATCAGCCAGCACACCTTATATTCAGAATGGACAGACTGTGGGTACCAGAGTCTATCAGTACTGTACTTTTGATGATGATGGGACATTACTCGAACTGCAGGACGAGAATGCTCCTTGGCTGAGCATGGACCTTAACAACAGCAGAAAATATGTCAGGGATGAAGAGGCTCTTCAGCAGATATCAGACCGGTTAGTGAATTTCCTAGAAACAGTGAATCCGGGAATGAGCAAAACGATTCGAGAAATGCAAGTGGACTGGGAACAAGAGCTTGACGGCCAGATCTGGATAAAGATCGACGGTATCCCGAAAAATGAAAACGATGGATGGATCACTTTTGTTGTCCGATTGGAGCCTGACTGGCAGATCCAGTATTTTTCTTGCGTAACGAACGGATAATAAACGGTTTATCCTTTGGTTAGAACGATTGGAGGAGATGGAGATGAAACGGATATTAAAATGCCTTGGTGTAATGATTCTTATACTGCTGACATGCAGTGCACTGACCGGATACGCGGAAGAAATAACGGACAGTGAAAACAATCGGATTCCTGTAACAGTATCCTTTGATCTTACAAGATGGGATCACTACTGGAAACCCGGTGAAAAAATAATGGAAGACACAGAAGAATCACGTATCCAGGTGAATGCAATCCTGGAAAAAGTCAATCAAGCTTCTGAAGGAACGCTGGTTCGCGAAGGCGCAGACGCTGATACCGTGGAATTACAATATGAGTTGTACCAGCGCATGTTACAGGATGGAGCGGAAATTGAGCCGCAGCTTTTTGACGATATCGGGACATATACCTGGGCTGTCGGACTTCCGGACGAGCAATCCATCTCACAGGATCAGGCGTGGCGCATTGCCTGCCAGGTCCTATTGGAAGAAGCAGGAATTTCTGAGGAACAGTTAACTCACTTTTATCCGCATTTCTCCTATGAAACAAGCGATCCTGAAAACCCGTTCTGGCATTTGAACCTGATGCCATATGATGCCGGGTCAGAAGTCAGTGTGGTGTACGAGGTGGCCGTTTATGCACACGATGGCAGCGTTTGCGGATATAAGATCGGGGTGCCGGTTGGGTAATTGGGTTAGCAAAGTGCCAACGAAATGCCGTGGGGAGATGGTTTCATGAAAAGAATTATTTGCAAAACCTTGATTTTTGTTTTCCTTTTGCTGTTCACAATCCTGCCGCTGAGTACATATGCAGAAGAAGGAATTGTTTACTGGGTCAACCCGGACGGCGGCAGATATTACCATCTGGATCAGAACTGCCGGGTTGTACATCCCAAATACCTTCCCCTGCCGGTCAGCATGACAAAAGAAGAACTGGAACAGCCGGAGAACAGTTTCTATCTTCCGTGCAGTATTTGTGTGGACGAAAGCCACGTGGCATCCGTTCCAGAAGAGATAAAAGAGACCGGAACGCCAACGGAAGAACCAGCCTGGGAAATGATCATTGATCCAAAGTATGCGGATTACACCCTGAAAGACCGATATGTTGAAGAAAGGCCCGTATGGATCGATGAGCATAACATGCTGGCCAAGGCAGGATGGAATCCGGAAGGATACTCCACAGCCAGCAAATACCTGCAATGGTATCGGGACGGAAAGCTATACCGGGAGATCGAATGCAAATCCCGTGATTCTTCGCGCTGGTTGTATGAGGGTGTATTCCTTTTACTCCCGGATGGCGATGTCGGCCTGGCAGCAATCTCCGCGAATTCCCTGAACTTCTACCGCTGGGGTGAAGACGGTCTGATCACGGAGAAAAGCATCGAAGGAAGATGGCAGGATGTCCGTGGAAATACAAAAGGAGTCTGCGCGGTAAGAAAAACAGATGAGGGCACGGTTTTTGCCCACTTGTTTGATCCTGCGGGCAATGAAATCTGGACATACGAATTCAACGATCCAGGCAGGATTGCCGGATGGTACGCCAATCCGGATGCAACAGACGGCGCGGGCACATATCTTGTAATAGTCCGGGTGGAATCGGAATTGCGTACAGCTTTCTGTGTGCGGAACGGAGAAATCATCTGGCAGCAGAACCTGCTCTATGGCGGAAATGCTTTCTATGCCGGAGATCAGACATTTATTTTGGCTGAGACCACATCGGAAGACGATCTCTATGCGGATATTATTCTGGATCACCGTGACATGGAAGGGAAAAGCCTTGGGACAAAACGGCTGTCCGGGAACAAGGTTGTCAAGTCCATTCATGCCATTCTGTATAACACGGAAACCGGAGGATATACAGTATATGGACGAGCAGTGGCCAATTCCCGGCAAGTATACACTGTATTCCGGATGGAACTGGATAGCCAAATGAACCAGCAGTCCATCAGTGTTCGCGACGTTGATTTCTATCAGGATTATAACTTTTCGGTGATCACCGCACCGAACGGAGACGCATATGTGTATTGCAGAACCTATGATGAAACCTATGTGCAGCCGGTACTGATTCCGGTTGATGCACTGCCGGAGAGCGACAGGCATGGTCTGAGACTGCACTGATTGTTCTCTTTTGAAAACAATAGATCAGTGTTGTCCGAATACCCGGCAAAAAGGAGGTTGAGTCGTGAAGCATTTTTTATCGGTGATAGTCGCTTCGATTATAGCGTTTGTGATGATGTTCAGTACAGCTACTGCAGAGCAGACGGATTTTTCGGCATATGAAATAAGAGACCGCTTTACCCCGGTTGAAGTTTATATGCTGCATGGAAACAATGCTGTGGCTGATACCTGGTCTGACCGATATGGAGATATATTCCTGGACTGGCACAATACCTGGTTTCAGAACGGACAAATCCTGCGGGAAGTTGCCTATAATCCGCTCGGGAATCAGTTTTACGAGCCTGTGCCTCGTTTGGACGGCACATGCGGAATTCTTGAGATTCTTGTGATAAAGGATCATGATGAGCCGGATCAGCAGGAAAACTGGATCAGGGTTACACTTTATGACTGGGATGAAAATGGCTTGGTGAATCCACGAATGATTACGGAAGGTTTTGTGGATGTCGAAAACACATACGGCGGTTTTACCATACGGGACATAAAGTCGAAAGAACTCACGGTTTATGATGGCATGGGCAATAATTGCTGCGCATTGAGCAATGTCGAAAACAAGCCAATTCGTCTTGCGTTTGACAGGACAGGAAGCATATGGCTGATGACGGTTAAATACACAAACGGTTTTATGAACAGCAACTATACATTGCATTGCTTCCGGGAGGGTACTTTGCAATGGGAACAAAAGTTGGATGAAGGCACAGCGTTTTATCCGGATCAGCAGGGTGGGCTGTATTGTGTCATGCGTTTAGGCAGTGGATTGTATCCGACCATAGGAATCACACACTTGAACAATGCTGGACAGGAAGATCTCCGGAAAAGCCTGAGTGCGGATCGGGTTGTTTTGGGATGTAATGTGGCCACAAATCCGGAAACCGGAGAAATCTATTTGGCTGGACGCGCTGTGGCAAATTCGCGAGGTATTTATGGCGTGTACCGTATTACGCTTGATCAGGACTGGAATATAAAGGATCTGGATGTACGCTGCATGGATTATTATCATGATCCCAGTTTGCGCGTGCTCATTAATCTGGACAACGACTTCTATGTCCATTCAAACGGAATTGATGAAGATGCTCAGGGAGGGATTAATCCTGTGATTGTTCCATTTGAAGAATTGGAAAAGATGGATAACCTGGGTATCAGGATTAAATGAAACAAATCTTATTTTCTATTCTTCTACGTTATTCCTTCACTTATAAAACTTCCTGACTTTTGGGCGTGAGTAGTCAAACGATCAAACGATTGGAGGACTGCTCGATGACGACCCAAGAGAAACAGATGATTGCCAGTCTCAGCGAAAATGGACTGGGGTACAGGAAAATCGCCGCACAGATCGGAATTTCCGAAAACACGGTTAAATCCTATCTGAAGCGAATGACCGCCACAGATGATCAGAAAGAACCTGATCAGCCAGCGGCGGTTTTTTCATGCCCGCAGTGCGGTGAAGAAATCCGGCAGATTCCGGGACGGAAAACAAAGAGATTCTGCTCAGATTCCTGCCGGTATAAATGGTGGAATTCTCATCCGAATCAGCTCCGGCGCGAAGCGCTCCGGCAATCCGTGTGTCCTGTCTGCGGGAAGACCTTCTCGGCCTATGGCAGCCGTAACCGGAAATACTGCTCTCATGATTGCTACATCCGTGACCGGTTCGGGGGTGAGCAATGATGGAATTGACGAAGCAGGAGTTTCAGAACGAATGCCTTTTTTCGGTTACGATGAGTCATGTCCGAAGCATGCTGCAGAACGACCTGATTTCCCAGAATGAATATTTCCAGATGCGCGACAAAATGAAGCAGAAATACCATCCTGTTTCTGACGGATTAATTACCGAAACGGACTTGCAAGCTACCGAAAACAGAGGATTAATACGACGTAACGAATCCACTGTGGAGGTTGCGCATGAAGCTGTCAAAACACGAGTTCCGGCGGGAGTGCCATTACACCCTGACCATGATTCAGACGAGAAGAATGCTGATGGAGAGAACAATTTCCAACCGTGAATACTGGAGGATGGATCGGAAAATGAAGATGAAATACAAGCCGGTTTCTGACGGCCTGATTCTCGAATATAACTTGACTAATTCCCAGGAGCGAGCGTCAATGCAACGTGGAAAGGAGGGACAACATGTCGACCGTAAAACGGATTGAAACCAGACAGATCAAACAGTTTCAGCGGAAAAGAGTGGCGGCTTATGCACGTGTTTCTGTCGATACAGAGCAGCTGATGCATTCATTGTCCGCGCAGGTTAGTTACTACAGCAACCTGATCCAGAGAACGCCAGAATGGGAGTATGTCGGTGTTTACATTGATGCGGGCATCACCGGTACAGATACAAAGCCGCGTGAGCGCTTTCAGGAAATGATCGCTGATTGTGAAGCAGGAAAGATTGACATCATCCTGACGAAGTCTATATCCAGGTTTGCCAGAAACACGGTTGATCTGCTGGCGACGGTTCGCCATCTGAAGGAACTGGGCGTGGAGGTGCGCTTCGAGCGTGAACACGTGAACACTTTCACTTCAGATGGCGAGGTGATGCTTTCTATCCTGGCTAGCTTTGCCGAACAGGAAAGTATCAGTCTATCGCAGAACATCAAATGGCGAGTGCGAAAAAACTATGAGCAAGGAAAACCACACGCCCACCTGAAGCTGTATGGATACCGTTGGGAGGGCGATGAACGAGTAATCGAACCGGACGAAGCAGAAATCGTCCGGTTTATTTTTGCGGAATATCTTTCCGGGAAGTCTTTTCGGGAAATTGCAACAGAATTGGATAAGAAGGAAATAAGAAGTGTCCGGGGAACGAAGCAATTTTCTCCTCAGACTATCCGAAAAATGATCAGCAATGAAGAATACACAGGATGCCAGATCTACCAGCAGGTTTATGCATACAAGCCTCACAAGCAGAGGATCAACTATGGGGAGCTTCCTAAATACCGCGTGGATGATCATCACGAGGCAATCATTGATCCGGATACGTTCGCTGCTGCTCAGGCAATGCGGAAGGAACGCGGCAAGAATCAGCTTCATGAGAAGAGAAACCCCAGTGCCTACAGCGGGATGGTCTGGTGTGGGAAGTGCGGGTCAAAGGCATTCATGCACAGCACTGCACAGGGCCAGTTCCGGTATTGGACATGTGATGCCAGGAGAAGCAAAAAGAACTGCGATTGTAAGAACTGGCGGGATGCAGAACTGATGACTGCTGTACAGGCAGCCATTGGAGAGGAAGAGATCGAGCACAAACTGAAACGGCAGGTCGAAAGGATCGTCCTGTTCGATGATCACCTGGAACTTGAAATGACTAACGGGAGGAAACGTTCATGGCAAAAAAGGTAAGGGTCATACCGGCAACAATCGACAGAACCACATCGGCACCGATCAGTAGCGGGACGAAACGAAAGGTCGCCGGATATGCACGGGTTTCCACAGAACTGGAAGAACAGCAATCCAGCTACGAGGCCCAGGTCAGTTACTACACTAACTACATCCAAAGCCGAAATGACTGGGAGTTCGTCAGGGTTTACACAGATGAAGGTATCTCCGCTACCAGCACAAAACACCGGGAAGGCTTTCAGCAGATGGTGGAGGATGCGCTGGACGGCAAAATCGATCTGATCGTAACGAAGTCGGTCAGCCGCTTTGCCCGTAATACCGTGGACAGCCTGACCACCATTCGGAAGCTGAAAGAGCATGGGACAGAGGTTTATTTTGAGAAGGAAAACATCTGGACGTTCGATTCCAAGGGAGAACTTCTGCTGACCATTATGAGCAGCCTGGCTCAGGAAGAAAGCCGGAGCATTTCTGAGAACGTGCGCTGGGGCCAGCGGAAAAGAGCAGCTGACGGGAAGTATAGCCTTGGGTATGCTCATTTTCTCGGATATGACAAAGGGCCTGACGGAACACCGGTTGTCAACAAGGAGCAGGCAGTTGTTGTCCGAAAGATTTACGGCCTGTTTCTGGAAGGGTACTCCTACAACAAGATCGCAAAAATCCTGACAGAGGAAGGCATACCGACACCAGCAGGTAAGAAGAACTGGCGGGATGTGACGGTTGCAGGAATCCTGACGAACGAGACCTATATGGGTGACAAAATCCTTCAGAAGACATACACGCTGGACTTCCTGCATAAGACGCCCATCAAGAACCAAGGTCAGGTCCCCATGTACCACATCGAGCAGGATCACGAGGCGATCATTCCCCCGGAGACCTTCAAACGAGTCCAGGATGAGATTCTCCGGAGAAAGAACAGGCCGCTCCAAGGCCAGACCATTTTCTCGGGGAAGATCTTCTGCGGATGCTGCGGAGCAACCTTCGGGCCTAAGGTCTGGCACAGCAACGACAAATACCGCCGGGTCATCTGGCAGTGCAACAACAAGTACAAGGGAACCAAAATTTGCCGGATGCCGCATCTGTACGAGGACAGGATTGAAGCAGACTTCCTGAAGGTCTGCCGGAAGCTTTCAATTGACCGGGACGAGATTATCACCAACCTCCGAGAATTGCAGACCCTTGTCTGCGGGACAGAGGAATTGGAAAAGGAGCGTGCTGACTTGGAGATTGAAAGGAACCTTCTCGCAGACAGGCTGCAGGCCCTGATCGACCGGAATGCCAAAGAGGCGCAGGATCAGGTGAAGTACATCAAGCAGTACGATGAGCTTTCCGGAAAATACAAGAAGGCGGAGGAAAAGCTGACCAAGCTGGATACTCGCATCCGGGATAAGGAAATGCGGAACCGCCGGATTGCGGATTTCATCGATGCGGTTGAGCAGATGCCCGATACGGTTTCAGAGTTCAGCACCGAGCTCTGGGCAACGCTGATCGACCAGGTGACGGTTTATGGGAAAAAGGATGTACGCTTTACGCTGAGCACCGGCGAAGAGATCCAGGTTGACTGATGCACCCCATACGGATCACACGATGCACCCCACTCGATAGGTCTTGCACCTATTTGCACCCCAGAAAGGCGAGTGGGGTGCATCGTTTTCTTGTATCGACCGTGCCATTCCCGGGTTCCTAAACATGGAGAAATTGATACAATGCAAAAACGGCCCGGAGCCTTTGAAATCAAAAGGTCTGCGGGATTCGAGTCTGTTCTCGGCTGTAGTTTTGATCATCGAAAAGGGCCGGATTTCATGGAGATCTAGGCAAATAGGTGCATACCAGCACACGAAGCCAAACGGTCACACGATACTGGAAATGAATCGTGTGACCGTACAATGGGAACGTGTGATAGTTTACCGAGAATCGTGTGACAGTAGGCTGCTTCAATCGAAGCGGCCTTTTTTCGGCCCTTTTTGGCCCGACGTGCCGCCTACGCCGTACCGGTCGGGTTTGTGTTCAACCCGGGCTGATGAGGGGCAACAGAGGCGCACGTACGGGGCACCACGCAAACCGCTATAAACATCTAAAAACGCAGACAAACAATTGAAAAAAACTGACTTTTGAAGTATAATTGAGACTGGTTATTGATAACCAAAACCGACCGACATGAGGTGAAACCATGATTGAGCACGCAGAAGAGAAATGGATAAACATTAATGAGGCAGCCGAGTTTTTTGGAGTTAAACCGGCAACAATTCGTGATTGGATTCGGAAAGGCAAAGACATCCCAGCCCAGAAGATTGGAAAAGCGTGGAGATTTAAGTATTCCGAGCTCGATGCATGGGCAAATCAGCAGGAAGGTACCAAACGTGCTGAAAGCAAATAAGCCAAAGACTGACAACTAACGACAACGAAACGGAGACAAGAGGTATGGCTGTGAAGAAATCAGAACTCTACTCAATGCTCTGGGAAGCTTGCAACAAACTTCGGGGTGGCGTAGAGCCTGCTCGGTACAAGGATTATGTACTGGTGCTGCTGTTTCATAAATATGTTTCTGACAGGTATAAGGGACAACCCTATGCTATGTTCAAGGTGACACCTGAAACGTCTTTTGATGCACTTGTTCAAGCAAAAGGTAAAGCAGATGTTGGCGAACGCGTAAACAAGATAATTCAGCGCTTCATGGAGGATAACCATCTGCAAGGAGCTTTGCCTGAGGTGAGTTTTATCAACACGGATGAGTTGGGTTCCGGCAAAGAACTTGTAGACAAAGTTTCAGGCCTGATCGGAGTTTTCCAGAATCCGGCTATTGATTTCCGTACTAATCGTGCTAGTGGTGATGACATCATCGGCGATGCCTATGAATATTTTATGATGAAGTTTGCTCAGGAATCTGGAAAGAGCAAAGGGCAATTCTACACACCAAGTGAAGTATCTCGTATTATTGCGCGTCTAATTGGAATTGGTAAAATTCGCCCTGAACCAGAAAAATATTGGACGCTTTTTGATCCGGCAGCCGGAAGTGGGAGCTTACTTATTCGTGCTGCAGATGAAGCGCCTATTGGTGAAGATGGCAATTCGCTTGTGACCATTTTTGGTCAGGAGAAGGATCACTCAACCGCTGGTTTAGCAACGATGAACTTGATCTTACATCAAAAAGGAAATGGAGAGATCAAGCGTGGTAATACATTGGTTGATCCGCAGTTTAAAGATAGATTTGGTCAGTTGCGGCGCTTTGACTTTATTGTCATGAATCCACCGTTTTCGGATAAATCATGGAGTGATGGGCTAAAAGCAGATGCTGATCCGTTTCATCGCTTCGATGGATTTGGGATTCCTCCGGAAAAGAACGGTGACTATGCTTGGTTCTTACATGTGATTAAAAGTCTTGATCCGGATCGTGGTAAGGCAGGGATTGTTATGCCTCATGGGATTCTCTTTAGAGGAAATGCTGAAGAGTCAATTCGGAAGGCAGTTCTTGAGACACATTATATTAAGGGTATCGTCAGTTTGCCTGCTAATCTTTTTTATGGTACAGGTATTCCTGCTTGCCTTGTGTTTATTGATAAAGAGCATGCAGACGAACGAGAAGGCATTTTCTTCATTGATGCAAGTAGTGGCTTTAAAAAGGAAGGCAATAAAAATCGTCTGCGTGAGCAAGATATAGAAAAGATTGTGCGTGTATATGGCGCTCAAGAAGAAATTAAAGGATATTCTCGTTTTGTTCCATATTCAGAAATAATTGAAAATAACGATGGGAACATGAATGTGCCAAGATATATTCACAAAATTGATGATTCGCTTCCACAGAATATCGCAGCACATCTCAAAGGAGGAATACCAAAACACGATATTGATACATTGGAAAAAATCTGGGTAGTTTCACCCGAACTGAAAGACGCAATATTTACATGTGTTGATTCTACTAATAAAATCTATCAACTTGCATTGGCTTCAGATAAGATTGAGACCATCTTTGAACAGGACACTAAACTGAAAGAAGAAAAACAAAAGGAAGGAACCGAGGTTTTCGAACTTTGGAGAGATGAAGTCAAGAGCCATATGCTCAGCATTACTGAAGAAACTGAACCCAAAAATTTTATTCGTATACTTGGTTCATTGATCCTGGAAGCATATTCAGAATCAAGATTCCTGGATAATTATGATATCTATGATTGCCTGTTAAACTATTGGAACGAGAAGTTGCAGGATGACGTCTATGCTATCAAAGCATATGGGTATGAAACTGCTCGTGATATTGAATATGTTTATGCAACAAAAAAGAAAAAAGATGAGAATGGCGATGAGATTACAGTTGAGGACAAATCAAAGTTAAAGTCGTTTGAAGGGGCACTTATTCCTCGGTCAATCATTGAGCGAGTTTATTTTGCAGACGAACAGAGAATTATTGCTGAACTTATGGAAAAACAAGACCAGATCGAATCTGATTTGGAGGAAGTTCGGGAGGAAGAATCTGGCGATGATGGCCTCCTAAAAGAAGTCCTTTCAGATAAAGGCGAATTGCCAAAAGGAAATTTGGCAAAACGTATCAAGGAGCTGGAAACAAAAAAGTCTTCTCCAGAGATGATTGCATTATCGGAACTTATGAGAGCGTGTGATTCTGATGATTCTGATAAGATGGAGTCCTTAGTCAAAGAAACTCCGTCTGTTGAAGCATTTGGGCTTCGAAACAAGAATGGTTCTTTCGCAAAAGCAAAAATAAAAGCTGCACTTAAGACCGCGATAAATGATGCGGTATTACCGGAAATCTACCGTGATGAATATGAAGCATTGATTGCTTACCGTAATAACCAAGAATCTAGCGATATGATTGGAAAAGAAATAAAGGCAGCACAAAAGGCACTAGACGATCTTGTTTTAGCGAAGTATGCCGAATTAACCGTTGATGAGATAAAGCACCTGCTCTTTGATGAGAAATGGATGACTCGTCTTCACACTGATATTAACAGCGAGATTGATCATGTTTTGAAAGAATATGCTTCTCGGGTTGTTATGATTGCTAAGCGATACGAACATACCCTGGGCGAGATCGAGAGTCAAACAACAAGGGCGAAAGAGGCGGTACGGCGAGCGCTTGAAAGGATGGGATATACATGGTAAAGCCGTGGCCAACTATAAAAATCGGTGATGTGTTTGATTTTAAGAATGGCCTTAGCAAGGGGAAAGAATACTTTGGGCAAGGAACACCTTTTATAAGCTACGTAGAGGTATATAAACTTAATGGCCTTACAGCTGCCGACATAAAAGGTCGAGTTAGACTTGCTGAAGACGAAATCCGTAAGCTGGCAGTAAAGAAAAACGATGTTTTCTTCACAAGAACTTCAGAAACTCCTGAAGAAGTAGGATATAGTGCTGTTCTCTTAGAAGATGTGCCTAATTGCGTTTTTAACGGATTTGTGCTTCGAGCAAGACCACGTAATAACTGGCTAGACCCAGAATACTGTAAATATTGCTTTTTGACAAAAAGAGTCCGTGAAGAAATCAGTAAGAGATGCAAATATACTACACGAGCAGGGATTACAGGCCGCGCTCTGTCTGAAATAGAAATACCGCTCCCTCCGATTGAAGAACAAAGAGCCATTGCCAATACACTAACTAGCATGGAAAACTATATTGATAAACTGTTCCAGATGATCGAAAAAAAGAAAGCAATCCGTGATGGGGCGCTAGAAGACCTTGTCAGCGGAAAGACAAGACTGAATGGATTTAACGAGGAGTGGGAAACTACTACAGTTGGAAATTGCGTGAGCATTCTGCAGGGAGGAACCCCTAGTACGACAAATCCACGTTATTGGGATGGAAATATAGTATGGGTTACTCCTGGCGAAATAACAAAACTTTCTGGTATGTATATAAGTTCGTCTGAACGTATGATAACTGAAGCAGGACTTGAGAATTCATCAGCAACCATGTTGCCAGAGGGAACAATTCTATTGTGTACAAGAGCGACTATTGGCGATCTTGCTATTGCGACAAAACCCATGACAACAAACCAAGGATTTAAAAATTTGATCTGTAAGATCGGATATCATAATGTATTTATGGCCTATCTTTTGAAAACAATGAAGAACACAATGCTATCGTTGGCTATTGGAACAACTTTTTTAGAGATTTCAAAGAAAAACCTTGCTGCAATTCAAATTCGGGTTCCGGTTTTTGAAGAACAAAAAGCAATTGCTGATGCTCTTACAGCCATGGATGAAGAAATACAAGCGCTCAAGACTGAACGTGAAAAAATGATCCAAATCCGCGAAGGAGCCATGGATGATCTGTTGACCGGGCGTGTACGGCTTGCTGTGTAAGGAGGATGCATATGTCTGTTGATAGTGAACGGAGGCTGCAGGACCGAGTTAAGGGTTGGCTGATCAATGATCTGCACTACACCTTTCTCGGTGACTATACGGACACAATTAATACACCTGTCAAAGAGGATCTTCTACGCAAGAATCTGATTGACAGAGGTTATAGCCCGGATGTAATTACGCGGGCAATAGCTGATTTGGTGAGGCTTGCTGCTAATCAGACAGATGAACTATACTCTGTTAACCAAGCGGTTTATGAGAAGCTTCGCTATGGTGACCAAGGCATCCGCGACGAGCACGGGAACCGTGTGACAGTGCATTACATTGACTGGACAGATACTTCTAAAAATGATTTTTATCTTGCTGAAGAAGTATCTGTTCTTCGCTACGATCAGGTTACAAAGAAAAGACCAGATCTAGTTTTGTATATAAACGGCATTGCTGTTGGTATGATAGAGCTAAAGAGATCTCTTGTTTCTGTTGGGGAAGGCATTCGCCAAATGCTGACCAATCAGAAGAAAGAGAATATACAGAGCTTTTTTAGCACTATGCAATTGCTTATGGCTGGCAACGAAGCTGAAGGTCTAAAGTATGGCGTTATCGAAACGGAAGAGAAGTACTATCTCCAATGGCGTGAAGACGAACGTGCTACTGATGATTTGTCGGTAAGTATTCGTGCTATGCAGGCAAGAGAAACTAACCGCCTGCGCAATGGCATTATTTCCCTTTGCCAGCATGATCGCTTGATGATGCTGATTCATGACTTTGTTATTTTTGATGCAGGAATCAAGAAGACGGCAAGGCATAATCAGTTTTTTGCAATCCTTGCTGCACAGAAGAGAATTCGAGATGGTCAAGGTGGCATCATCTGGAATACACAGGGCTCAGGGAAATCTCTAATCATGGTATGGCTGGCAAAATGGATTCGAGAAAATATCGATGACAGCAGAGTAGTTATCATTACTGACCGTGATGAGTTGGACGATCAAATCGAAGGCATATTTCATAATGTTGGTGAAACCCATGTTCAGAGAGCAACAAGTTGCAACGACCTAAGAGAGATTCTGAACAAAAACGAAGCTTCTATTGTCTGTTCGTTGATTCATAAATATGGGCACAACGCAGGAAAGCAAGCAGACATTGACCAGTACGTGAAAGAACTTCGGGCGGCGCTACCCCATGGTTATGAAGCAAAGGGGAATATCATTGGATTTATTGATGAGTGTCACCGTACAAATTCAGGTAAGCTCCATACTGCTGTACGCGAGCTGATGCCAAATGCAATTCTGATTGGTTTTACTGGAACACCTCTTTTGAAAACCGACAAGAAGACTAGTCTAGAGACTTTTGGAACCTACATTCATACATATAAGTTTAATGAGGGTGTTCGTGATGGTGTTGTTCTTGACTTGCGTTATGAAGCCCGTGACGTTAATCAGGAACTCTCAAGCCCGGATAGAATAGATCAATGGTTTGAGATAAAAACTCAGGGTCTTACTGAAAGAGCAAAGCAACAACTGAAGCAAAGCTGGACTACAATAAGTAAACTGTATAGTTCAAAAGAACGTTTAGAGCGCATTGCTGCCGATATTATTTTTGACATGAATGATTCTGTCGGAAAACCACGCCTCGCAAATAATCGCGGAACGGCAATGTTGGTAGCAAATAGCATCTATGAAGCCTGCAAATATTGGGAAATCTTTCAGTCACACGGTTTTACAAAGTGTGCTGTTGTAACATCCTATGAACCGACGACAGCTAGTGTTCGCACAGCAACATCCGATCTTGCCCAGGAAAGCGAAGAAGAATATAAAAAGAGAATCTATGAAAGGATGCTAGGTGACAAGAAACAGGCTGAATTCGAAGCTGAAGTTAAGGAAATGTTTAGGAAGACTCCGGCAAAAATGAAGCTTCTTATTGTCGTGGATAAACTGTTAACAGGATTTGATGCTCCTAGTGCTACCTACTTGTATATTGATAAGAGCATGCGCGACCATGATCTTTTCCAATCCATTTGCCGGGTTAACCGCCCTGATGGAGAGGACAAAGACTATGGATATATTGTGGACTATATGGATTTGTTCCGGAATATTCAGTCTGCAGTTCATGATTACACCAGTGAAGCTTTCGATGGGTACGATCCTGAAGATGTCAAAGGATTAATCAAAGATCGGTATGATGAAGCCAAGTCCGAGATGGCTAGTTCATTGGAGGCACTCAAAGATCTTCTGTCGGGAGTCCAAGCTCCAAGGTCTGACGCAAATTATATAGACTATTTCTGTGGTGAATTTAGCGAATCAGAAGAAAGACGAGCTCGTCGAGATACACTATATGCATTAACGGCATCCCTGACCCGCTCTTTTGCTAGTTGCTGTAACAAGCTTGTATCAGACTATGGATATACAGAGAGACAAGTAAACGAACTACGCGAAGAAATTGCTGGCTACAATCGAATTAAGGAAATGATAAAGCTTGCTAGTTGTGACTACATAGATCAAAAACCATATGAAGCTGACATGCGCTATATTTTGGATACGTATATTCGTGCTGATGATTCAAAAGTTGTAAACAGCATGGCAGATATGTCTCTGGTAGAGTTGCTTCTTGAGGGGAAAACCACCACACCTGCGGATCTGGTTAAAGATCTTCCTGGAGATGATACAGCAAAGGCAGAAACAATTGAGAACAATCTTAAACATGAGATTGTGAAAAAGCTGAGCTCCAATGAAGTTTATTATGGCAAGCTTTCTGAAATGCTGGAGGATTTGATTCAACAGCGGAAAATTGAGGCTATGAGCTATGAAGAATATCTTCGTCAGGTTGTTGAGTTAGCCCAGGCCATTCTTCATCCGGAAGAAGGCGATTCTTATCCTCCAGAGATTAGAAACAGCAGTGCAAGAAGAGCACTGTACGACTTCTTGGAATCTGATGCCAGCTTAGCCACTGATATTGATCATGCTATCCGCATTAGCATCAGACCCTTCTGGCGTGAAAACTTTCAAAAACAGCAGAATGTCCGATCCGCTATATATTCCAGATTGATTGATGCAGGACTCTCAGAAAGTGAGGCAACGACAAAAACTGAAGAGATCTTTGAATTGGCAAAGATCCAGGAGGAATATGATCAGTAATGAAAAGATAGTGATTGGCGGATTACCGATAGAATTAATCCGAAAAACCAATCAGAAAAATTTATACATCCGGGTGAATCCACCTGAGGGGACAATAACTGTAAGTACGCCTAAGGATGCTTCACTGGAAGCCATTCGGCATTTTGTTCTTCGTAAGATTCCGGAGATCACTAAAGTACGAGATCACATGTTGGCTCAACCTCGCCAGACTAAGCGCGAATACGTTTCTGGAGAAACGTGTTATTTATGGGGAAAACCATATATGCTTCAGGTTGTCTATGAAGGACACCGCTATCATTTTGAGAAAACACCAACGAAGATCATTATGACCGTTCCGGACGGAGCAACTGAAGAAAATCGGGAGAAGGCCATGACAGAATGGTACCGCAGTGAGATGAAACGGATACTGCCCGGGGTTCTGGAACAATGTGAAGAGCGAGTCGGGGTGCAGACTAATGCTTGTAACATAAAGTACATGAAAACACGCTGGGGATCGTGTAACATTCCCGAAAAAAAGATTCTACTCAATCTTCAGCTTGTCAAAAAACCAGTAGAATGCCTAGAGTACGTTATTACACATGAACTGGTTCATCTTCTGGAAAAAAACCACACAAATCATTTCAGAGCCTTAGTGGAGCAGTACTGTCCCAATTGGAGAGAAGCACGACAGCTATTAAACGAGATGCCTTTGGATTATATCGCTGATGGGGAGGAAGAAGAGCATGGATAAGAAGCCATCAGCAAAAGATGTTTATGATGTTAACAAGAAAACTGGTGCACTAATCCTTGGGGCGAATCGCCTGGACGATTATGCGACAAAATTTCTTAGTCAGTATTGCAAAGAAGCTCTGTTGAGACCGATGCCTCTTCCCGTGGATCGCATCATAGAGGATGCAGGCCTAACTGTTCAGACAGCTTCTTTGTCGAGAGATTTGGATGTTTTTGGATGCTGTCTTCTGCTTGATGGTTACGTTCAAGTTTATAATCAAGATACTGATACATATACACCTGTCGCTTTTCCTGCGGGAACTTTAGTATTCGACCCTATGTCAGAATGGATATATGGGGAAGGCTGCAAACGCAATACTCTTATCCATGAAATGCTGCATTGGGAAAAGGATCGGATGTACTTCAGGATTCTCGATGCGAAAAACAAGAAAGCAAAAGAGCAATTATATCCGATCATGTGCCGTCAATCCCGGACGAATTATGAACCGCCAAGCGGCAAAAGGACAAAACGCAACGAAGTACAGTGGCTTGAATGGCAAGCACATAGATTGGCTCCTAGAATTCTGATGCCCAAACAAACATTTATAAAGAAAGCAACTGAACTGATAGAAGAAGTTTCTTCCTGCGACGAGCTGATTCACCAACTTGCTGAGTTTTTTATTGTCTCCCGGGGATCAGTTAAGATCCGGTTGTTGGAAGTAGGGCTTGAAAGCAAACTTATACAGTATACTGATTATAGCGATGTTTTTGCAGATATTAACAAATCAAAAGAATATATCCCTCTCAGCCGTAAAGATGCGTTTGCGCTGCTAAAGAGCAATGTAATACTTGAAGACTGGGTTGAAACCAGAGGTTTTGTTTTTGTCGACGGCTACTTTGTACTTCCGGATAAAAAATACGTAACCGCACAGAATGGTCAATACCATTTGACAAAATTAGCACGGACTTGTCTGCCTCAATGCGCAATTAATATCACAGAACAGCGTCTTGTCACTTACAAATACATCCAGGAGGACTTGGCAAACTATGCTGTTCTTTTTAAGACAGAGCCTGGGGAAATCGATCAACGAATAATAGCGTTCTCGCCCAAAATGCAGTCTGCGCTCCAAGAAGGTCTGGATAATGCTGATGTCGTTGCTGCTTATAGAAATGCAAGGGCAAATCTGGATTCTGCATATGATGATGAAGAAGAAAAAGAATTGCTGAGAAAACTGGGCGATGAAGATTGCTCCCTTTGCAATTGCTTATGGTATTTGATTGAACGACGGGGTTGGCAGAACGGATTGGATTTGAATGAGAATACTCTTATTCATGAAAACTACTATGGCAGAATTAAGAATAATCAAAAAAGCGCGAACAAAATGGAAAGCGATACACTGATGGCGCTTTGTGTTGGGCTGGGGCTTCGAGCACGCTTGACAGAAAAGGTGTTTGACAAGTCGGAAAACCGATTACATCTTTATGAAGAACCGGATAGAACGCGATTTAGAATAATGGAGATGTTCCCTGGTATAAGCATTACTGATTTTAATAGGATGCTAGAAGCATCTGATCTTGAACCACTAGGAAGTAAAGATCGGCACGCAAACTAAAAAAATATAAAAGTTTTCAACTTGATGAGTTGGCAGGCATCCCCTAAATGACTGGATATCAGTCGTTGGGGGGTGCTTTTTTTGCTCTTGCACTGGAAAAATGCTGTAAAATCAAAGCTTTCTCGCCAACTTGACAAGTTTTTACATGCATTTTGCCTTCTGATTTAATTGTTGCGTGATTTAGATCACGGCAAATGAAGCCGGTTCCCGAAGGCCAAGGGATAGGCAGAAAGCAGGCAATGAATGACAAGATTGAAGGATCAGGATTGGGTGGATACCTTGCAGAACACGGCTCACGCTGCATGTGATGAGTGCGGTGAAGAAGCAGTTATCCGCTATCTGCAGGAGCATTATGGGGTTTCCTCAATAGAAGAGCTTTCCCCATCAGATTATGATCGGGCTCTTGATGACCTGGACATAATGGCTTCTGACTAATTTACAGAAGCCCCATCAGAGAGACATTCTTCTGAATCTCCTTGTACCGCTCATGATCCAGCCGGTCGCTCCGGCGACGATCAATGCGGGAAGACCCATCTCCCTGATCAGGAGATGATGAACACGCCCAAGCTACAGTGCCCTGAAGAGCTATCAGGTGAAAGCGGCTGCGGGGAGGGCACATGTTGAAAGCGCCAGCGTTGCTTTCCGCTGGCCACCGACAGAGGCGGGATTACCGCTGAAGAAAGGTGGCCGCTATGATTAAGCTGGCTTACGGGATTTATCTCGCCTCGGAAAGAGACGAGGTAAATCTAAATGACAATTAAGAACGGTATCGCTTACCCCGATGGGACTGACCAGAGTGCCAATTTCCGTCATAAGGTGTTTACTGACGAGAATGGGAAGAATTTCTTCCTGTTTCCGGTAAGAGTCAAAGATGAAAGGGATCTGAAAACCTTCGGAGTCAATAAGACCGCCAGGTGGACGCTTCCCTTTGGACCAAGCCCCCTGAAGTACCAGGTTTTGTACTTCGTTGCTGAAAATGAAGATCTGGCAGAGGATTTCTGGAAGAAGATCAACACGGAACATTCGCAGGAGAGTCGGAAGGTTCGCTGCCTGATCCCTGGGAAACTTCGTCCCACGATCATCTGCCCTGAAGAGAACAAGTGCTCCCATTGCCCTTATCCGGAATGCCGGGACAAGCATGAGATGCGGGAAATCGTATATGATGACGAAATCAAAGTATCGCATTCCCGGTCAACTGAAAGCCCTGAAATCCGTAACTTGCATAACCAATGGGAGCTCGAAGACGTATGCAAGATGCTCAGCGATGTCAACTCGCTGTACACGGAAGCCATAACGCTGAAAGTAAAAGAGAATCTCAGTGTTGAGGAGATCGCCGACATTATGGGGCGTTCCCCTGAAATGGTGCGGTATTACCTACGGCAGGCAACTATGCACGGCAAACAGATCAAAAAAGAATACTACCGTTGCGATTGGCACAGTTAATAACAATGGCGGCATCAGAGCTTCTCGCTCTGGTGCCGCCAATCTCGGAATTATTCCTGTGTGTATGTTATATCCCGTCGAGCCTGTCCGCCTAGATAGGCATACATGATATAACCTGCATTTCGTACAGCTTCCATCCCGTCTGCTCCGGCGCGTTGATTCATGCCAAGCAAAGCGCTGTAAAGGGCGATGGCGTTACGTGCCTTCTCGTCCGTGATGGAGCCAAACTCTTTCTGTGCGTCGATGGCAGCCAGAACGTTATCGGAAATCTGCTTTATTTTTGCGGAAAGGTCATCATATTCTTTCCGTAGCGCTTTGACCGTTGCCTGCATCTCTGCGACCTGCTGCTTCGCTTCCCGGATCAACATCTTTCCGTCTTCCGGCATGAAGAGTCGGACAAGGGTTTCAGCTGTGGTGCTGGAGGCTTGTTGCTTTGTCAGTCCGGCTGCGATGAGTCTCCTAATCAGATCATCTGTCATAGGCGTACTCCTTTGCTTGGGCGTTCCAATCATAGATCATCTGATTTTCATGATCTCTGTAATGCCACCACACCTCTTTTCCGTACAGATAAATAGCAGAGCATTCTGCTCCTCCATGATTCTTGAAGCGATGAAGCTTTGCTCCCTTATAAAGGCCTGCGTCGTATACTTCGTGGCAGGAGTCCTGTCGCGGCAATGGATTCTTAATCAAGTCTTCTGGTATTTCCTCGCCTAGCTTTCTCATGAACTCAATGAATATATCCCCATACATGCACGGAGGGACAAAATCGTCAATTCTCTCATATAGAACAGGTAAATAATCAGGCTCGTAGAAATGTTGAATATCGATAAGCATCACTTCGCTCAGGCGCTTTAACATTTCAGAATCCGGGTGACGCTTTCCCTTAATCCATTTTTGTACGGCTGATTCGCAGACATTCAGTCGTTCAGCCAGCATCTTATGCGTCCAACCATTGTTTTTTAACCAGATCCAGATAATTGTACCAATATCCGCCATCATCAACACCTCCCGCACTTAAGAATAAACGATTTTTATTGAATTTTCACCCGACAATCTGTCGGGTTGGTCTGGCAGGCCGTGTTGTGATATACTGATTTCAAACCATGAAGAAGGGAGTGATAATCATGGTAAGATTTGTCCCGAAGGACAAAATGAGCAAGAAAGCTCAGAGGGAACTGAACCGTCAACGGCGGACGATGTGGAACTTCAGTCCTGTTACCAAGACCGTTGACAGCAAGAAAATGTATAACCGTAAAAGAAACGCTCGCGACCGGTATGATGACTACGGTGCGAGCGTTCTTATTAATTTGGCGTGAAATCAATCCCAGATATCAACTGAACCGGTTTCTTCGCCCTTGATCCACCAGAGCTTATTCTGGTCGACCCGGACAAACACGGTTTCAGCACCCTTGGGCAGCTTTGCCGCGATTTCTTCTGCAGTGATATTGCCGCCCATCGGAGACTGGACAATGATTTCCAGCTTGGCAGCAGGCTTCTTCGCTGCGGCTTCAACCTTCTTGACGGTTTCCTTGGTCTTCCGAGCGGTCTTAGCTGCAGTCTTCTTGACCTCGATTTCTTCGGCGACCACTTTGTCTTCTACCTTCTTGGCTGCGGCTTTCGCTTTGGCGGGGGCCTTCTTAACGGCCTTTTCTACCTTTTCTTCGACAGCCTTGACTTCTTCAGCAACCTTTTTCTTCGTAGCCATTATTTCTGCACCTTATCTTTCAGAGCCTTGCCCGCCTTGAAGGTGGGAACCTTGGAAGCAGCGATCTTCACGACTTCACCAGTACGGGGATTGCGGCCTTCACGGGCAGCGCGTTCTTTTACACCGAAAGTACCAAAGCCAATCAGCTGGACGGCTTCGCCCTTGGCCAGCGCATCACCGATTGCTCCGAATACTGCATTAATAGCAACTTCTGCATCCTTCTTGGTCAGGCCATTCGCGGCCACGGCATTGATGAGTTCACCCTTGTTCATGATAACCTTCCTTTCTGCCCTCCGGGCATTGAATTCTAAAGGATTATAGCAGGATCTGTGGGGTTATGCAAACCGCAGCTCGTCCAGGGTGTAGCGGATCACTTCATCAACGGAATCGTTCTCATCCTGCTTTGTCAGGTTGGAGAGCCAGGGATGAGATTCTTCCCATGATGGTTCCGTTGCTACCGGGGTGGTTGTCTCCTCATTCATTGGTCGTTCGGCTCCTTCTGTGCTGGTCTAAACCGCTACAGATTGTAGCCGCCAACGGGAGAAAATACAATATCCATTTTGGCTCTTTTGCTGTCCGTTTTCAGGGCATAATGTGACGGAAAAGCAGATGAACGATCTTTTTCACTTCCGAATCTGCGAATCCAGCGTATTGCCTATGATAACACCTAGCAATTTAAGTTTCACTTCCAGCCAGTAAAGCCAGGAGGTTATTTGCTTCTTCAATGATCTTTTTGATATCGAACGGAGACATGCTGAGGAATTTGTGTGGCTCGCCCCACGTAGCGGCTATGGTTTCTGCGGCGGGTTGAAGCAGGTGATAAATTGTATTCTGTGTTTCAGAATCCGAAATGTTCTTAACGGCATGATAGATGCTCTGGAATGCAGCAGGTTCAGCAAAAAGGTTTTTCTGTGTTTCAATGGCAAGCTGTATCATTTCCGCATTGTTCGATCTCAGGGTATGGCACAGCAAAGGCAAAGCAGCACAGTGGGACACCTTCAGATTGTGCCGTTCCTCTGGTGAATAGCTGGACTGGCCGTGCCACTCTCCATCGTCCTCAAAGTGAAGGTTCGTTAACAGGCAATGCAGAAGCTTGGCTGATTCATCTGTTTCAGTTTTAAGTATGCTGATAATTGCTGACATTTGCTTCTCATCCGGGACAGCATGCAATTCAACCAACAAATAGTATAATCCATCGCAATCCTGGTGCTTAATGCACTCGTTCACGCTATGGGTCAGGAAGATCCGATATGCACGCTCGTCTTTGAACAGTACACCGACCTTGTAGAACTCAGTCCATGCGGATGAGTAGCAAGACGTGTTTTCCAAGTGGAAATAGGCCCAATGCGGTATGCAAGGATACCCTTGCTCAACATAGATCTTCATCAATTTTATATCGCCGGTGCTCAGAAGCCATCTGACAGTATCCGCATATTGAAAATCCTTTTGATTAAGCTGAGTGAGAATCTTTTTTACGAGAGCAATTTCACCGGACTTATAAAGGACATCAAGTGCAGTGTCATGCCATGAAACAGTATCCTTATACTTTAGTAGTTTCTTCATGGTTTCCGGGTCAAGGTTTTTAGCTGTTTCATCAATGATAAAGAACGGTGTGCCAGCATTAAGAAGCTTGAAGGCATAATCTGGCCGATTGGCTCTGAATGCCTGACCAACGAGGTACTCGTTCCAGAAACTTTTAGGATTAAAGCCAGATTTCAAGCACAGCGCAAAGACCGAATCAAGCCCGCTGTCAATTACAAAGGTCATGATTCCTTGGTTCTTTCCATTGACCATAACTGCACGGTTGACATCAGCGCCGTTCTTCAGCAGGTATTCTGCCATTGCGATATCTTTCCGGCTAATTGCGTTAAAAAGCGCCTGAACCAGATCATCGGGTTGCAGCGAAGAACGGGGAATATGACGCAATTCGCGCTGTACCGTTTTAATATCACCATTTTCAGCAGCAAGATTGATAGTCTGAAGTCGGTTGCTCTTTTCTGCACCTGTTAGACGACTCTGAGCTTCTGTTACCAGCTGATCGTAATGATAATAGGTTGTGGCATCAACCATAGAGAACAACGCCAATAATGGTTCGGCATCTTCTGCTTTCAAATACCGTGGATTTGCTTGCCAGAATTCCTTACGGGTCAGGATATCAAGATAGGCATGCGAGATATCAATAGCTTTTGCAATTCGCGCACAGGAGATGGAGGACTCGTTTCCTTTCTTATCAGCGAAGGTGATGGCTCTTTTCGTAACCTTTGTGACCTTCCATCCGCCCGGCAACTTTTCGCCATCAGCTTTTTTGATTAGCTGATCCAGTTCTTCTTCTGCTGTGCTGATTGTGCAGAGCGAGAGGGCGCTGGCGAGTTTCTTTTCATCGAAAGGCGTCAGTTCAGCATCCCGGGTTACCGGTTTTCCGTGGCACTGTGTAAGGTCGTACACTTTGTAGTACTTCATATCATTTACACGGCCATTTTCGTCAAGGAATACCTGCAGATTCACGCGAACGTTGGTATTGTAATTGTCATCATATGGGTAATACCCGTTTCCGGAGAAATACTCCGAAAAATGCTCGTTCGTCTTCCTATAATAAAATGGCGCGAACCAGCCATCTCCCATTTCAAAAGAAGCCAAGTCCAACTTTGCCATGGTTTGACCCTGCCTTTCTCGTCTGTTTACTACGTTAGCTTTTTGGCCCTAACTCAGCACGCTGGTTGCTGGCAACATAAGTGGCGATCTGCCGGACATGAGTGTTCAACGTCTTCAGGTCGTCATTCCAGCAGGATTCCTCAACCATAGCCATAGCATTGCCCATCAGGTAGGATGCAGCTGTGTCTGCTATGACATGGAAATCCTCCAACTGTTGTGCCAGTGTGTTTTCCTGATTTTTACCGTAGGTTTTGTTGATATAAGCCTGGATCTCGTTTGCAGCCAGATCATATATCTTCTCGGCGACGGCAGTTAGTTCTGCCTGATGCTTCTTGGTCATTCTACGATCCCCTTATGCTTTTTGCGATTCTTGTTCGCCAGGTTCCTCTTCTTTTGACTTCCGTTTTCTTTTGGGTTTTGGTTCATAGTTTAGGTCAGTTTACAAGGAACTACACGCAGACCGTGAAACGGGCTGCTGACAACAAACGGCGCTATGCTCCCGGCTGGGTGCATAGCACCTGTTTGTTGCGGGGGTTTCCAAAGGGGGCAGCGCCC
>Ga0265301_10000569_pt1 | contig 52088 bp, 44 predicted proteins | sample AusTroGonzalo_MG_2_FD_193488 | JGI IMG/M metagenome (GOLD analysis project Ga0265301, IMG submission 193488) | Bovine rumen microbial communities from tropical cattle in Woodstock, Queensland, Australia - Gonzalo_04 | ecosystem: Host-associated > Mammals > Digestive system > Stomach > Rumen ... | reverse complement strand
CTTAATGTACTTTTGCTCCAGTCCGGTTTCCGACATGTGTGCTAGGCACAAATAAATCCTTTTATTCATAATATTTTAATTTGTATTCTATACTCATCAGATGACCCTGTTAACGATTCTTCTTTATCCTTTATTTGGATCCAACTGCGATAATATTTTTCTGTATCTCGTCAACGTGTCGATAACATTGCCCTCGTCATCTACAACCTTGATACCACCGTTCTTAATGGCAGTATGCCACATAGTGGCTTTCTTGAACTTCTGATTCTGGTCCATCAAATATGGCACAGGCAGGAATCCTTCAGTAAACACCTTATAGAACCCTTCTGGAGTATAAAGATTGGGGATGTTGTCCTCCAGCAAATCAATGGCACCTATAGCTTCAGCATACAGCGCCTTGAACCGCTCATTTACGTCCTGGTCATACTTCATATTAGGCACCTTGCCCAAGGCTCTGGCTGTACGATACTCACGAAGTGCATTCAGCGTTATCTGTATACTCTCCTTGATGACAGGTGGTGTCGCCAGTCTTACAGCTTCGCAATAGTTCACTACATGGATAATCTCTGGACTGTCATTATTCTCAGGCTCCAAGTCATCCATCATGCAGGTAACTGATGCTAACTGTACCTTTGCATGGTCCAAGTTGGGTGCAAAATAGTCCAGACCAGCACGTGACTGCAAACTCACCTTAAACTTATCATCCTCCAGACTTCTCACCAGCTTCAGCATAGTCCTGCCTTTGGCCAAGTCTTGTACTCCCCACGTGTACTTAGGCGTATTGAGCATATTCTGCAAGATAAGGTGCGAAACTCCCATCTTCTTACATGCCTTTGCTGCCAAATACCCAGATACAATATAGCTGATATCATCAGCTCCGCGGAAAGCAAAGTGGTGGGGTACATTAGGTTCCACAGGCTTTCCAGTGGTAACGATGTACTTCACGGTATCAAAGTGCTCCTTTAGGTTTTCAAGCAGCGTATTATGCCCACGACCGTCCAGCTCATCGAACCACCAAAACGACAGTGCATGCCATGAAATATTAAGTGCCCTTTCATGAATACGAGCCAGCCCTGGAACATCCTTCGTTCCCGAATAGGTTCTTACCAACATCGGTGACGCATTCTCCTTGATGATTCTATATTCCATTTCCGAGTTCACAGGCACTCCGCCTCCATTAGGCCGTCCGTCCCATTTCTCTCCGAAATGAGCTTGGGTCAGCTGAGAGCTACCAATCGACAGCACATCGAGCAGCTGTGTCTGAGCCAATATTCTGCACCAAGAGTTATATTCCTTCAGAGCCTCCATCCTGTTAGGATTGTAAGGGCCTGAGTGAGTACGGATGATAGGTAGCGAGTGTTTCTTCTTGGCATATTCCAGTCGCTTCACAAAACCGTCATTGTCTTTTCCGCATTCAGGGTAGCCGAAATGATCAAGAGGTGGTTCCAGCTTATATCGCTCAGATGCTATCAGTTTCTCAGCGAACTCCCAACGCATCTTTTCGTATGGGTTATCATTAATCAGCGATGCTGGTAACAACTCTTCTGGCACCCGATACATGCGCAATGACTCAACTGGTGTCTCATTTCCCTTAAACACCATCACACGCCCATTAGTCTTACCGTTCACCATCTCGCAGGTATCAGGTAGTCCTGCAAAATTTATCTCTGTAATGGTACCGCCATCCTCCTTCAGCATATTGTCACCCCTCAGATGTTCGTAGAGCGACATAAAATAGTCGCAACCTTCCTTGGGGTCGAGTCTATAGCTGAATCCGAGTCGGTTAATATGGTTGTCGAGTATCCATTTCTTTACATAACTATAGTTATTGACCTTATGGATATTCTCTATTGCCTCATTCACGTCATCGGGCGCAATATACACCTTATACCCGCAGTCCCTCAGTAGGTTGGCCATAGTGAAGATGCCCATCGTGTGCACGTCCACCAATGGCTTCATAAAACCAAATACATCTGTTAGCCGTGTCTCAGTTGCCATTCGTTACGTACTTTAGGATACCCTCTTTATCCATACCTTCAAGTCCCAGGTTCTTCAACGAACGACCATTGGTATGCAAATTCATGTTCAGCAATGCCTCACAAATATGCACCATCGATTCAAGCAACGGTGTTTCCACGCCTGCTGCCTTGCCCAGTTGCATAATAGGTAATACGCCTGTTGGAATATCTTCTGTCAGCTGTCGCGTAAAGATGGTTGATGGTGACTTAATATCATGATAGGCCGGGTTATTACGCATGCGCTCACACAAGGTATCACCCTCAGTATCCTTATAGGCGAACTTGATCCAATCCCGAACGCCCAACAGTTCTATTCCGTATGCCTTGCCTACTGCCAAACGCTCTGCATCAAACTTCTCTATGAACTCCGCCACCTGTTCTGTCATGTCACGGTAGAACCAGAATATTTCATTGCGCTCTATGGTTGCAGCATTAAACAGCAGCACACATGGATGGAACATCGCTCCGATGTTCTCCAAGCTGGTACGAAGTACATTGTCTGTTTTCATAAAACAGGGATAGATAGGGTTTATCTTCGCCAGTATATAATCTGTATCGGCTGCAGGAAGTCCTGCCAACAACACCTCATCCTTTACGCCAATCACATTTACTAAACCATTCTCAACTACGCGGCAGGCATACACTAACGTCTGCGCTTCACCAAGATAATAGCGTTTTGTACAACCACAATTGGCAAGCGTTTGTTTGAACACCAAGGCCCCACATGTGCGACCAGGATTAAGAATGATTACTTGACCTTCTTCTACTAGTGGTGCAAGACTCTTGGCCACAGCCCTATGGGCATTGGCCACAGTTGTCACCATAATGATTTCCGCACCTCTAACAGCTTCCTCTATATCAGTTGTGATACACCCCACTTTACCGAATCCCTTGATTCTTCCTTCCAATTCGATGCCACCCTTCTTTTGTAATTCTTCTATTTTAGGCGCATCTATATCATACAGGCTGACCTCGTAGCCTGTCATTCCTAAATATCCGGCAATAGCTTGTCCACCATTTCCAGCACCGATAACAGTTATCTTCATTATATAAAATGCCTACGTTCTTTCTTTAAATAATCCCGATACGACTTTTTTATTCGGAATTTCAATATAAAGTTCAGATTCTTTATCTTCTTTTCTTCGGTTTTGTTCGCCACATATTTAAAGTTAAGTTGAGGTTTGAAGCCTATGGAATAATTTAGATTTAGCGATTTCTTCCTTTTGAACGATATAGCAGATTCTCCATATTTTACCCCCATTGCTGCCAAATACGAATATGCGAACAAAACGCACACTCTTCCATAACCCTTACCTTGCACCGCTTTTGTTACACCTAATCTAAATGCACCACCCACATTGGGATTGGCCTTGTAAATTCCGATTGAAATCGTGGCTACAATCTTGTCCCCTTCAATTTCCTGGAACAAAAAAGTTTTTGTATGATCCATGAATCGATGGGTTGCTAAATAAGTTCTTGCCGAATCAACCGAATAATGACAATCATCATACGATGTATGGATAATACTCATCCAAGTTTCCAGATCTGCGTCGTTATTATAGTCAATTTGTCTCACCCGCAAACCATACTTTTCCTCTAATATACGGCTGTCAAGTTCAAAAGTTTTCAACGAAGCTTGCAGATATACTGTGCCTCTTAGTAATCTTTGTATTATTCTCATTTCTTTATTAGTATTATTGAAATAAATCGTGGCGCATAATGTCCTCGCCCTTATCGTTTAACACTCGCAACTTGTCGTTTGCCCCTGCCAGTTTCTCCTCTACTTCTTCCTGTGAAGCCCCTACGACTAAGAATCCAGCAGCTCGGTCACTGCTGGTATTCGACTTCTCAATCACCGAATCGGGACCTCTGTAAATAAAGTAATCCGTAATTACCCCTTTTTCTTTGAGTTCATCCAATCCTTCCACCGACTTATAAACGCCAGGATAACAATAGATGTAACTCATTATAGCATTGTTATGCTGCTTGGCCGGAGCTACCTTGGGCTTGTCGCCCATCACCATCTCCACATACACCTTCATGATGTCCACACCAGAAAGCACTTCTATCAGGCGATATTTCGAGCCCCCACCCATACGGGCACTAAACTCAAGTACGTTGTAGTTATCACCCTTCTGAATCATCTGTACCAACAGCGGCGTGTCATGAAGGTTCCACGCATTAACTATCCTTTGGCAGATTTCAAGAACCCGTTCTTCTTTATAGTCAGTCGGAGCTGGGTAACGGCTTTGAATAATGGTAAACGAATCTTTATTTTCCTCGATCTTCTTGGATGTCGTTATTAAGAGTAGTTTGGCAGTAGAACCCTCCACATACACATCCACTGACAGTTCCTCTCCTTGTATGAATTCCTCAATAATAACGTCCCCCGACAGTGAATACTGAAATGCCTCTTTCAGAGCCTTTTCCATATCGGTAGGAGTAAACACTTTCTTTACACCCTTTGAGCCGTTACTGTCAACGGGCTTCACAACAAGAGGATATTCAAAATCGGGAATCTTGCCATCCCAGTTCTTGTCAATATAGATATGTTTTGCAGTTGGGATACCAGATGCCACCATCTTCTCCTTCATAAAGCGCTTGTTCGTAAGGTCTCTCACGTCCTGCTCTGTTAAATAGGTGGGCAGTCCCATTTCCGTGGCCACGTATGCCATTGTCGAAAGAGGCTGATCACCACAAGCGGTGAGGATATAATCGATATTTTCCTCCCTCGCTGCAGCCAAGACAGCGGCTTTATCCATGGTACTTATCTTTAGGAATTTGTCAGCAAACGGTATTGCTCTTACCTTGTCCGACATATCTATAAGTACAATCTCTACGTCACCCTTAAAATAGCGACGCAGTTCCTCAATTAGTGCTATCTGGTCATTGCCGCCAGCCAGTATCATTACTTTCTTCATAGTCAATTATCTCCCGTAAATGGGCCTGTAGTCAATACTATATCTTTTGATGTAAACACATTCTTAATTGTAAGCAGTATTACCTTAATGTCTATCCACATACTGCAGTGATCAACATACCACACGTCCAACTTGAATTTCTCAGTCCATGTGATATTATTTCGCCCATGAACCTGCGCCCAGCCACTGATGCCAGGTCTAACTTCATGTCTGCGATGCTGTTCCTCACTATACAATGGCAAATACTTAGGGAGCAAAGGACGGGGGCCAATAAAGGCCATATCGCCTTTCAGTACGTTGATCAACTGTGGCAGCTCATCGATAGAAAACTTCCTGATGAATGCGCCAGCCTTTGTCAATCGTTTTTCCTCAGGTAGAAGATTACCATTTTCATCCCGCTCATCAGTCATACTCTTGAATTTAAAGCATTTAAATATCTTTTCATCCTTGCCGGGACGCTCCTGATAGAAAAAAGCACCTGCCCCTTTGTTGGCAAAGTGCAGAATGACTGCAATTATGATTAAAAACCAGCCTATCAGCAGCAAAGCCACCAATGAAATCAAAAAATCAAAGACTCGTTTTAAATAAAATTTGTACATTATTAAAGGTATCTTATTCAATTATTATAGATTCACACAATTTGCATTGCTCCAATCAATTAGAGTATCTGATTTTTCAAGTGAGACAAAATGCGTTGATTCTACCAGATGCTGCAATTTTACAAATGCTTTTTTCTTGCCTAAATTTCCATTGACATATCGCTTGTAACGATTAAGCAATGTTCCTGATTTTTTGAAGTATGTCTCATATTCCTCACGGCTTTGGAACTTATGCTTTTCCGGCAACAGATCACCAATATGGAAATAGGTCATGTTATAATCTCTTTTTCTCATTTGATTTGTGATAAACCATAATGGAAAGAAGCGGAAATAGCCACCACCGGAGTAAGCTAATTCTTTACCAAACAGCTTTGCAGTCGGTATTGGGAACTCTTTGATAACAATCCCGCGATAGGAAATCAGAGTTGGCACATTTTCCTTGAACTGTTGGAATCCTCCAAAATCACGTGAAGCGGGGAATACAGATGCATCTCGTTCAATCCCACATTTTGCCAGGATTTCAAATGCCCATTTATTATTATCACCGATGGAGAAAGCTGGTGCCCGATAACTTTTAATCTTTTGTCCTATGCACTGCTCCAGCGTATCTACTGCAATTCTGGTGTCTTCAAAAGCCTCCTGCTCATTCATTTTATTTAGCCATCCATGAGAGTCTGAATGGCATCCTATTTCATGCCCTTTTCCAGCGATAGTCTTTACCACATGAGGAAAGTCTGTCGCCAATTTACCAAGGCAGAAAAAAGTAGCTTTGATATCCTTGCGATCCAAAAGGGTAAGAATACGGGTAAGATATTCGTCAAATTTACGGTATCTCTCCGTCCTGTCACCATGGTATTTCTTCTCTAAATACCATTCTTCAACATCAAATGTCAGTATATTCATGACTTTTCAACTATTTCACGTCTGGGAATCTCTTTAACCACTTTTGCAGGTCTCCCTGTCGCAATAGTCCAGGCTGGGATGTCTCTTGTAACCAAAGAGCCTGCACCCACAATAGCACCCTCTCCAACAGTGACACCAGGCAGCACAAAAGACTCCATGCCTATCAAGCAGCCTTTCTTAAGCACAATTGGTTTTACAGTATAGCCTAACTTCATGTAGTCACTACCAACATAGTAATTGGTAAAATCACGTTGATGACATAATAATCTTGTTCCACCAGCGACTGAGACTCCGTCTTCTATAGTTATCATGTCAGAATGTCCTGCATCAATGCGCACATTATCTCCGATAAAGCAACCTTTGCCAACATGACATCCTATCCTTTTCAAAACCCAAGGCCGAACTCTGCGAGGTAAAAACGGAGAAAGAAGCCATGAATTCATGATGAATTTAAGCAAAAAAGAATCTCGATAGGCTTTGTAAACCCTTTTGATAACCCCCCATAAAGACACCTGTCCGTATGCCTCCTCAGAATAATTAAAGCCCAGTCCCCGCAAAATACGGAACATCAGGCTCAGTTCCTTCTGTTCGCTCATTTTTATCTTTGTGATTATTTCCTTTTCTTTTCCTCTTCCATCTTCATGACGCTATTAAGCACTTTCATATACTTTTCCACTGCCACAGGTAAAGAATAATCCACCGCTTTTTTCTTCGCATTGCGCCCATGTTCAGCCAAAGTCTGGTCGTCTCTCACATAATCAACGAAACACTCAATATCTTCATGATTAAGGTGATAAGGTAACACATAGCCACAATGACATTCACGGATTACATCGGCTTGCCAACCCTGATAATTTATAAGGATAGGTTTTCCTGCTGCTAATGTGTCGAAGAACTTGTTGGCAGAGTTATCCCACTTGATTTTGTAGTCCCATACAAAGGAACTACCCATCGTTACCTTGGAATACACGTATGGCAGATTCTCTTTGTTAATTCTGTCAAAGAAGAAAATGTTCTTGTTCAAGATCCCATTGTCCTTACAGAACTGTACGATCATTTCTTTCTGCTTACCCATGCCCAGTATCAGATAACAGATCTCTGGTGCCATTGTTATCGTCTCTTTCGCCAACTTAGCTAAATACATAATATCATTCACCGGTCCAAGTGTACCAGCATAGAGAATAACTCTCTTACCCGCGAAATCAAAATCCAAGTCACAAGGCTTCAATGTCTCGAATCGATTGATTTCACTTATGTTTGGTATTACCTCCATGTTTTTCACAGCCACACGGGTGAGGATGTCTCGCTTCATACCTACAGACAGTGGCACAACATACGAAGCCTTGTTATAAATGAACTTTTCAGTCCAACGCAGGATCCTAATGAGGAACTTATTCTTCACATATCCCTGTTGTATGGGCCCCTCCGGCCAAACATCACGCACCTCAAAAATAAAAGGTGTTTTGCTCACCCACTTCTTGAAAATCGCAGGAATTGCAATCGTGAGGGGAGTTGATGTGGCCAACACCATATCTGTCTTAAGCGAGATACACTTTAGAGTAGTAAAAAAACTGAACTGTAGAAAAGATAGAATACGACGTGGGATAGACATCATGTGGCTGTAATCACAACGGAGAATCCACAATTTAATCCCTTCACGTTCATAATAAGTCCAACGTTTTGATGTGTCCAAATTCTTAAAAGAATCGTGGCAAGTGATAACTGTCACATCAACGCCATTCTTTACAAACTCCTTTGAGAGATCGTAAGACCTAGTACCCCCAGGAGAATCTGGGAATTTAAAATACTGATGTAGATATAAAAGTTTCATATATAATTGAATTGTTTATTCAAGCATTTAAACATCTCAATATATTCTTCGGCTATATTATTCCAATGAAATGAAGACATATCCACATATGAATTACCATCAATTTCATCATAGGAAAGCAGGAGTTCCCGTAATCCTTCCCTAATACTAACCTCATTAGGATTCTCTACAGCAACTCCCACATTGTCTAACATTCCATCTATACCTGTTCCTTTTGTGTATAGAAGACGAAGATTTTGGGATAGAGCTTCAATATATACTAATCCAAAGGTTTCAGACACACTGGGCATTGCAAATATCCCATTATTCCGGTAAATATCAAGGAGCCGCTGTTTGTCATACACAGGGCCATAAAAGTTAATAAAAGACTTCTCCTTTGACAAAATCTTTATCTCCTGCTCAGTATCACCATTAGCACCAACTATATCCAATTTAAGATCTGGAAACTCAGGAAGCAATGACTCTATTGCTCTTATTAATTGAGGCACTTTCTTTCTGGTAAGGAAGGTACCCACGTAACAAATTGAATGCTTATTCTGAGGCATGTCCCTTCTCTGATTTTCAATCCAGAAAGAATCTATTCCATTAGGGCGAATGACAATCTTATCCCTTATCTGATCCCAAATCCCTCTTGAAAACTCAAGTGTTTTCAACCGATCTCCATACGCCTTATTTATTAAAACTATACGACTGGCATTAAGCAGTATTTCTCGTCCGTATTTCCAAAATAGACGTGTCTTTAAGTATGTAGTCAGGTCTGTTGTTCTTACAGCCACGATATATGGTATTCCATATTTCTTATAGATTAAATTGGCAACACCGCCATCACTAAATAGTGTAGTGGCGAAAACACAATTGAAATCTGTTGGAGATATTTTTCTCTTTAAATGATAATATGTCCACTTTATCCTCATTGGATAAATCTTACGGACAAAACGATTCAATATCACATCATATATAATATTAGTATGGTTTCCTTCAAAGCTATTCTTCCCAACTTTTTCAGCAGCATCTATATATGTATACACTGTCTGTTTTTCTACCATAGAATCCAAACTTCTGCACAAGTTAGAATGAACTTTACTTGTACAAAAACCATTGCAAATATGAAGGATATTCATAGTTTATAATATCATTTACTGTTTTTGCTAAAGACCCTAGAAAAATCGTCTTTATTAATCTAATTTGATATGACCAAATTGAATAACCTCTTATACGAATATCTACCAATGACAGGTCAATCAGCTATTTTTTTATTAAAGCCAATGTTACGTATATAACTAAGTAAATAAAATAAGCAATATGAAATATTAATCAGTTTAGCTTGACGACGCATCCTATACATAAGTTTGGTGTTAAATGGCAGCAGCTCTTTGAAATTGATATCTTTTCTAAGTTGCCTATATGAAAGATTCTTGGATCTTATATAGCAGGTTGTCAAATGAGATAGGAGTCTATATACTACATACTCCATAATCCCCCTTTGTTCCAAATCACAGTCAATGTTATTCCTTATCTCTATGGCTCGATTTAATGTTTTAGAAAAATTAAGCCCGACTTTATCATAATTTGTCCTAGAAGCACTTCCTGACACTTCATTGATACGATACAAAAGTACATTTAACAACACTATTTTCTTTGCATAAACATGCACAAGACCAAAGAAAATGGTGTCTTCACCATTCTTGATTCCTGTTGGGAATAGTAATCCCGTTTGCCTAAGAAACGCAGTACGACAAATAGCCCCACCGGCATTTCCACGAACATACCCTCTTTTATAAGTCTCAACTCCACTATATGCAATACCTTCCTGAAGGCCGCATGCATTACTTACAACTCGTTCTGATTTGCTGTTAAATCGCGATTGTTTTGTTATCAACATGTCAATATCCAGATTCCTGCACAAGTAATCATACAGGTGTTGCAGCGAGCCTTCAACCAGCTCGTCATCAGCATCTACAAATAGTACAAATTCTCCATCTGCAAATTCTATTCCCAAGTTGCGAGCAGAAGAGACGCCTCCATTTACTTTATTTATAAGTTTGAGATTATCTAATTCTTCAGCATAGGTCTGGACTTTGTCCTTAGAATCGTCAGTTGAGCCATCGTTAACAACGATTACTTCAAAACAATCTTTAGCCGCCTCTTGCTTATATATAGAATTCAAGCAATTCTCAATATACTTTGAAGCATTGTAAACAGGTATAATAATTGATAATTTCATCAAATCTATCATTATAAGTCTTTATAGGATATTATATTAATGTTTTGAAGCCAGCTAGGCTCTTTGATTAAAACGTCCGTTTCAGCCTGATAACTTGTGTGGCCTGGATGACACATCAATTCAACGGTTTTACCAAGATGAATACTATCCAGGTTAGAGTAAAATGTGCGGAAAGCAAAAAAGCTATCTGTCATCATGTAACGTTTAGACATCTGTCGATTCCATCGGGCGCTCTGATACTTGACAATAAAAACTCGAAGCCTACGATAAAGCACATTCTGTCTTTTAGGAGTAACTGCCTTGGTCTTATCTAATCTTACAGAGTCTGGATGTTTACTCCTTTTTAGCATCAAACGTATTGAAGGGATAATCTTACGGCGCACACACTTAATACCATGTTTATCTATTACTCTGCATAGTACATCCTGCAACGCGATTATCGTATGGGTATGTTCGTGGCTATCTATATGCGTCGGAACAATTCCAGCTTCTTTAAATTTACATATCTGTGTATCCCATTCTTCAAAGATGGCCTGTTTTAGCCGTTCTTCTTTACAATTTGCAACAAATATAGCGCCTTCTATAAAGTTTCCGTCATCATCAACGACACCAAACTCTCTGAATACATCTTCATTAGTTAAAGGAGCAAATTCTATCAAATTAAGATGAATACCTACAGATACCTGGGAATATTGTTTTGCTATTCTTACACCATCCTCGAATGCTGGAGCGTTAACTAATAATGTTGTCGACGATACGATACCTTGTTTGATACACTCCTCTATATGTCTGTTTACATCCAGAGAAATACCCAAATCATCGGCATTTACAATAACTCGCATTTCATTCTCTGACATCGTCTTTATCATAATAAAATCAACTCTTTCAGTTCTCTCAATATGATTCTCTACTTATAGTTTGTCCTGTAGTCGTTTTGCCTTAAGCAAATCATCAACATTATCGACCTCAGTCCATTCATAATCTTTGATGTCCTTATAATACAACTCGAAGTTGTTGTCAAAAATCATCTGCACCAGGGCATCTTCATAGAACAGATTATACATCCCATCATTCACCATTTGGTCTAGCTGTTCTAAGACAAAGCGAGATGACACACCATCAAGTTTTGTGATACTTGCATAATTCCCTTTGAACTCCGTAAGGTTCTTACTCATCACGCAAACTTTTGCACCCTGAACCTGAACGTTATACTTGTTTCCGTCCGTCCGAGTACTATCTAGCAAAACGTATGGAACATCTGTATGAGTACAAATAACATTAGTCATGAGTTGATCGCTCATAACGATGTCCCCATTTATAATGGTAACATTCTCTCTTTGAAGGTAGTCTTTTGCAAACCACAAAGAACCCATTGAACTGGTCGTTGCAAAGAAAGGATTATGAACAAATATGACATTATCGTCCTCCAATTCCTTTTGGATATGCTTGTACATAAAGCCAACAACGACTACAATCTCTGCCTCTTTATCATGCCTTCTAATGGAACGAACGAGACGCTGAAGGACAGTAGTATTGCCATCTAATTTATAAAGAGTCTTTGGTCGACTCAATGTCAAAGGCTGAAGGTTTTTGCCTTGTCCAGCCACTAATACTATGTATGTCATATCCTCGTAATTTATTCGTTATACAACGGAAGTGCTTTCTTACTGTATTCCTTTGCAAAGTGGTACCACAGTGGCTTTAGGTAACCGATCTCCTGGCCTTGTGATTCTTTATACATGGTCCAATGCATATAGAAGAAGCCTGAGATGGCTATATACGCATAGAAATGACGTTGCTCTTTGGGTGAGGGCTTACGACCGAAGTAAGTAAAGAGGATTCTATCAACCTCTTCTTCTGAATGGTCTCCTCCACATACATAAGTACCAATATCAAAACCAGGATCTCCAAAACCGGCATATTCCCAGTCAATCAAGTGGATTTCTCTATCGTTAATCAAGAAGTTCTCATCACGACAATCACCATGGGTGAGGCATTTCCTTATACCGTCAGTCTTTGCCAATTCATACAGTTTATAGATTCGCTCTTTGATTTCCTCGAACTTAGGGAACTGGGTGAAGTTCTCACCATACTTGTCTGCAGGAGTCATATCACGGATAGACTCCCATTTTTCTTTAATGTCAAATTCCCATCTAACTTTAGGCTTTACTGCATGAAGTTTACGTAGCTGGAGAATACCACGAACCATATCGTTCACATCATGATACCTGAATGTCCTAGTTTGCACAAAATGAGATATGCGCCAACCATAGCGAACACTCATTGCTACTAATGAAGTATCTACACCGGCATCTTCAATCTGTTTCTGGATAATAGACTCTCGACCTCGATCTATAAGGATCTCAGAACCCAGTCCAGGATAACGGAAAACATACTTTCCACCATTGTAACGGAATGACAATACAGAATTGGATAATCCTTTTTGCAATGGCTGAAGTTCAGCTATATCCTCTGGCTCGCATCTGAAAACTTCACAGATACAGTTGTTGATAAACTCAATATCTTGTGGGTGAAGAACGCCGCCAGTTGTTTGAATACAATCCATTTTGTTAATATTAATCTTCGGGATATTTAAGATTCAACAAATAACCTCTGAAAAGATCTAGGTCTTCTTTGGTTGTTATCTTAATATTCGTATGGCTACCCTTTGAGAAGTATAGAGGAATACCCAACTCTGCCATAAAGACGGTAGTATGATGTTCCTCAGTAGTCTCAAACAGATCCTTCTCTTCTACCTGCTTATAAATATCTACAATGTTCTTGTATAAGAAAGATTGAGGGGCGGATAACGTCATAAAAGACTCTCTGTTGATAGCCTTCTTTGCACAATCACCGTCATTAGAGCCATAGAGAAGATATGAATAGCTGGCAGTAATAGCATTGCCTTTTTCTTTACATACACGAATATTATCCGAGATCATTTCCTCGTTTAGGAACGGAGATGCAGACCAGTGAATCATCACTATGTCATCTTGTTTCGCAATTTCATCAAGTCCGGCAACTCCATTCATGATTGAACGTTCGTATTCAGAGCCGCCCTTAACAATCTTTATCACTTTAGTAATTCCATACTTCTCCACAATACTCGTCAAATGCTCCTGATAGCCGTCCACACAAACAAGTTCAATAGCATCTATCTCGGCGTGTTTTTGGAAATGCTCCAAAGTGTAAGCTATTACAGGCTTACCCAAAACCTCCACAAACTGCTTAGGAATAGATAATCCCAAACGATTTCCGACACCTCCTGCTATTATTATTGCAATGTTCATATTCAATTCTTGATTATATTCTTGGGAATCATTAAAAAACCATTTTACACCTTTTTGTCTTGATTATTCTATAAGGTCTCTATATTTTATTTTATTTGTTGGTCTTTCAAAATACATTTCTTCGCCGTCACTAAAAACAACACGAAGTGGATAATGGCTTTTTCTTTTATTCTCAGGTGGGAGCTGCATAACATCCTCTCCATATATTTGTTTTAAATAACTATCTGCTTTTATTGGACAAATATATTCCCTTCCTTCAAATAGCATAAACTTTCCATCTCCGTGCCAATCTTTCGGAAAAAGCATTCGACGCATTGGATACGGTGTAGCAAAAAATGCCTGATAATCCGATTTGTTTTCATCAAGAGGTCTAATTATCATGAGCATGATTTTGTATATTGAATAATTGGAGAAAAGATTTGTTATAATCCTTTTTATCCAAAGCTTTAAATTCCGATCAAATTTGTCATGTTTTGCTCCTTTATAATGAATACATTTTTCCAAAAAAGTGACGATTCTATTCTGTATTTCAATACTTTTACCATATGGTTTGCATGAGTAAAGAGGGAAAATATCCACATATATTCCTGCATTCTTGGCCGATGGTCCATTACTTTCTTGAAATACTGTACCTTTCAAACACATTTTAGCAAAAGAATGATTGTAACACTTTTCTGTATTTATCCACCGTAAGTAAAAAGAATCTGATAGGATTGAATTCTTCGCCTTATTCTCAGTAATTAATTTTATAAAGCGGATAAAATCGTTGAAAGGCATAGCTATGTCCATATCATCATCCCATGGTATAAATCCCTTATGACGCACGGCTCCAATACATGAGCCACACATAAGATAATAGCGTAAATGATTCTCTCTGCATATACGATCCACTTCATCCATAATCGTTAAAATGTCATGGTGAAGTTTGTTTAGGTATCTTTCATTAGTTTGATTCTTCATCCTAAAATTGTTTGAAGCAAATAATACATTATTTACTTTGTATAATTGGGTATTGGCTCGTTCTTCTTAGTTTCTTTGTTATAGTAAAATCCTTGTTCGGGAAGAAATCGCATCACCCTGCATGGACTGCCTGCAGCCAGACACCAATCTGGTATATCTTTTACCACGACAGAGCCTGCTCCAATAACTGAACCTCTGCCGATTGTTACTCCCGGCGTAATTAGCGATCCGATTCCGACACAGGCTCCATGTTTTATAAGAATTGGACGAGGTTTTTGTGGACAAGCTTTATACCTGTCACCAGCATGATAATCATCCATTACTCTGCGATGAGCAAAAATTGCGGAATGGCTTGCAATCCACACATCATCCTCAATGGTAATATATTTTGCATAATTGACGTCCAAATAGACATCCTGTCCAATCCTCACGTTTTTTCCCATTTTTACACCACATATTTTCCAACAAAAGTTTGGTAAATTTACAAATAGGTGGCACCACGGAGATCGTCTGGCAATATTTAACAGCCACCATTTGAACACCAAAACTAGATGTTTCCCTATATACGGGAAGAAATTTTTAAATTTTCTAATAAATACTTTTAATGTCATTTTGTTATTAGATTTTAGTCCTACGTCTTTTATTTAATATAGAAACAATCGTACTCTTCAATTCAACATAGGGTTCCAATTTCGTCATTTCTCCCAATACAGGAATCATAGTAAGGCCAACGGCTATTTGAACAATCAAAGTTGCGATATTTGAAAATCCCATAAAAGTACAACAATACATACCACCAGCCACAACAACTCCAAATAAAAAAGATGGTAGAATGTCAACCAATTGTTGCCAAGTAGTATATTTAATATATTTACCCGATACATATGAATTTAACAGATATCCAATAATGCCTGTTAAAACAGAACACCAAAGCATCCAATAGATACTGATATAAACACCTATTAGAAGAGGGCCGATAGCTATTACCTTCTTTATAATCTCAAGAATAAGCAAGCTATCAGATCTTCCTTTAACTTGCAGCATATTTGTATTTATAGCACGAACAGGATATAGCATAAAATTAAAACATATAAGTGGCAAATATACTGTTGCTTCTTCCCACTTCTCGCCGATTAACACAAAAATCAATGGCTTTGAACAAGCAGCCAAAGAAAGCATCCCGACAAATGAAAGAAACATCGTCGTCTTTATCAGTTTCTGATAATTAGACTTTAACCTGTTGGCATTATCTTGAATGCTGCTCAAAACAGGAAAGCTTACGCGTTGTACAATCCTAGTTAAATTAGTTGAAAACAGAGAAGAAAATTGATGTGCACGTGAGAATTGTCCTAAAGATGCTGGTGAGTAACAACGTCCTATTACGACGTGACTTGCTTCATTCCAGATTGTCGATAATAATTGAGACAGCAATAATTTCCATCCAAAGCCAAACTGGTATTTAAAACTACTGCAGGAAAATTTAACGGAGGGGGTCCAATGTGCGCTACCCCAAAGACCTATAGCATTAACTAATTGGCGTGAAATCTGTTGAGCGACTAAAGCCCATACACCATATCCGCAATATGCAAACGATATACCGATACAGCCACTTATGGTTGAGGATGTTACTGATATTTTGGCCTGACGTTTAAAATCGATATTCTTAATCAGTTTCGTACGTTGGACTATTGCAAGAGAATTGATAATGATAACAACTCCCAAAACACGGGTAAGTATTGTTAGTTGTTCCTGGTGAAAAAAATTGGCAATGAGAGGTGAGCATAAGAATAAAACTAAATATATTACTATGCTCAACACTATATTGAATACAAAAGTTGTAGAATAATCAATGTCATCAATCTCTTTCTTTCGTATAAGAGCATTTGAAAAGCCGCTATCAACAATAGTGTTTGAAATAGAAATGAAAATTGTTATCATTCCAATCAGGCCATATTCAGCAGGAGAAAGAAGCCTTGCTAAAACAAGACCCACCAGAAAAGTGATTCCATGGTTTGCAATGTTATCCATCGCACTCCAGCTCATGCCCTTAACTGTTTTATCTTTTAAACTCTGTGAGGATGGCATAATATTTGTAAAAAACAAAAGGTACTACTAGTGTCATTACGTCTCTATTCTTTAATCTCCCCTTTTGGGGTGGGGGCTGCTTGATTAAACCTTGAATCTACCCAATAGGATATCCTTGGTCTTCTGATAACATCTTTAATTTCTTTGCCTTTTGAGGGCATGACTGACTTCGGTCCAATAATTTTCTGTTTAAATATATAATCAAAGCCGGGCAGACAAACATCGCAGCTTCCACACTGAAAAAATTTTTAAAACTGGCTAAAAAGATGAAAGCAGAATAAGCCATGACATGGTAAGCCTGCATGGTGGTCATTTGTCTCATTGGCCTCCGGTATCGATAATACAGCAGTAAAGCAAAGGGGATAAAGGCTATCAGACCCATGGCAGTTAAATGGTCGAGCAGGTAGGAATGTTTACCGATGTATTTAATATTATATTCAGGTGTGAATGGATGAGATAAGAATGCGTCTAATGATGTATTATAATGGCCTTCTCTACTACTCATGTCACCTGACGTTTCTCCTGTTTCTATGAAACCTATAACTTCTTCTATGCGCTTTTCCTGCATAGTGCCACTAACAAAAGATTGAAAACCTTGCAATAATTGTGTAATGAATCCACTATAAAAGAATATAAGTAAAATAACAGTAACCCCTCCCAATCTTATAGTGTTACTGTTGATGGATTTTTTGGGATTATACAATATAACAAATAGGACATACATAAAGAGCATAAACATTGGAGTCGCTGCATTACTCAATACAGTAGTTACATATAATGCTATAATTGATATAATGAGGAAGAATTTAAACAAACGGGAAATAACGCACCTATATAAGAGGTACAAGGGTATTACCAATATAGGTACGGCATGAACTGCTGCATACGAAATTGTAAAATAAGCATGGACCGGAATCTCTCGGCCTTCTTCTGCCATGTTTCTAATGGCGCGATTCAAACCTGGTTCTTGAATTAAGATAGGCAGAGAAACGAGTGCTAAAGCAATTAGTGAGCCATATGCTGCTATCAATGAATACTTAACGAACTTGTCATCTTTCGTACGGAAATAGTATTCCATACATCCTATTGCGAAGAGTATGGAAACGCTATCAGGAAGATAACCGTCGAAATATTCGACTCCTATGTAGCTCAAAAATAAGGGGAAAAGTGAAATAACAATGGCAATGTTATAATTCCAACTTTTATGCAATCCCCCTAGCAAATATAATATGAGAACAGGCACTAACATGGAAAGCGCCCGGCCACCATTAAAGAAAATAGATAATGGTGTAAATCCTCGATAAATTATTGATAAGCAAACAGACAGGGTTATTAAAAATCGTCTCATCCCATGTTGTAATTGATGATAATAAAGAATCTTATATATAATAAGAAAACAGAATGGTTTTAAATTTTGACTAAATTCATATTTACATCTTGTGGTTTCTTTTTTTAGTTAGGACAAACTGACCTAATATCACATTTTTCAACCGAAATACATTTATTCGCATTCTTTCCACCAATAAGGCGATAATTCGGCAAATCTACCACACAGTTCCTGAAAATAACATTCACAGGTTGTTTTGTCTTAACCGTTACAATATTTGAAGCAGTATGTCGTTGAGCAACATTCGAAAAAGTACAATGTTCAAAAATGACAGGACGGTTAATCAACGGATGGTTGATCTTTACTTCCTCACCCCTATCAAAGAAAACACAGTCTCTAATCAACAATGGCTCACAGAACTCTTTTTCGAAAGCGGGGGTAACAACCTCTGTGTTGCTTTCATACGCATCAAGAAAGAGTTTGCATCGCTCATAACGTTTAGCATAAACCGTTCGGAAGGGGATATTGACGCAGTCATAATATTCTGTTATAAAATTGCAGTTCAACTTGGCAGAATAGATGTATGGCGCGCCATCACAGCCTCGCATTACAAGACGAAACGGTTTCTTCGATATCTCACTCATAGCACAGCCTCGTCCTGGATTTACTGCTGGATATGAACCTATGAACTTGCAGTCATTAACTTTAATTATAACAGGAAAAGTTCCTGTAAAAAATGCCCCGAGTGTCCGGCCTTGCGAACTCACCCTTTTGGGGTTATTAAAAGTACAGTTAGAAAAACTAAGATCGAATTGATAAAGTTCATCGTAAGAGGCTTTCCCTTCTTCATAAGATGGGGTGTGCTTATACAGATAGTCCAATCCATTCCTATATTCCGAGACCCTATTTGAATCCCAAGTATCAAAAGTACAGCCTTCAAAATGACAGAAGCCCTTATATTGGTGAGAATAAATCACATGTTCTCCTATATTATAGAATCTGCACTTTCTATATAGCACATCCTTTGCTCCTGCCTGAGCAGTGATGGCTGGCCCCAGGACATTTACGATATTGACATTTTCGAATGTCACATTTTGAGCGCCACCCATAGCCACGACACAAGAAACCCCTAATCTAACAGGCTCTTTCTGTCTAAAAGTTGATTTGCCGTCTATGGTGAGATTCTTAATTGTCGTATTGCTCTTTAATGATATTAGGCCATATCCACTTTCCATTGAACAAGGTTTTGCTTTTGCCGGTATTATTATGGACTGGTCTTCCCATTCACTCAAGTTATTTGGGTAACTAATGGTCGAATTATTAAAATCGACAATATGATTTCCGGACAAGATTGCCCTATGATATCCCAACACATTTATTCTCGGAAAGATAACCTTTGATCCCGACTGATGAAGTGTAACGTAGTTTTGAATAGCCAACATGGCATCCTCATTGGTATCAGTCAATAAACCTGTCCAATTGGCTCCACATTTAATATTGTTCCAAGTTCCTTCAACAAAAAGACAATTGTGATATTCCGTAATTACTTTTGGATGAGAATTTCTTTTAGCATTATCTGGTATATAAGATCGGTAACGAACATAACCTCTTTTGAATATCTCATAATTTTCTGCCGATACACATGTATTATTGCCAACAATTGTTCCATTAGATAAGCTTCCACCGCGAAAAGTCAAGATACAATCCTTTCCAAGGTTAATCATTTTGCCCATCAGGTCGATATCTTCATTAATAACAAATTCCTTTTGTTCTTCGGCAAAGATTCTAACCAAGTCATCATTGGGGCGCACAGCAACTTTTGTATGTCCATAAATGACTGTAGATTGAAAACAAAGTATGACTAATATGAAAATAAATTGCCTCAAACTTCGCATTTCTCTTTCGTAGACATTGGTTGTCGTGAGAATTAAATATGTTCCTCAAACCCGCGGAAGTGGACGTTCAGCTCGTGGAGGTGCTCCAACAGGGTGCCAAGGGGTGTGCCCTCGGTCATCTTGGCAAAGGCATTGACATCCTTGGGGAAGCACTTGCCACCATAACCGAACTTACCATCAGGACCGGGGACGTAGGTGTGGGTGTCGTTGATATAACCTGAGAGGAGCATACCGGTGTGAACCTTGCGCCAGTCGCCGCCCATCTGCTCGCAGTACTCACGGCAGGCATTGAAGTAGGTTACCTTATAGGCACCAAATACATTATGCATATACTTGGTGAGCTCGGCTTCCAACGGGGTCATAACGGTGAATTTCTTGCCCACAAAGATCTTGGTAAGCAAATCGTGAGCGCCGGTGAACACCATTGTCTGCTTCTTGAAGTCCTCAATATGCGTACGCTCGGTGAGGAATTCTGGCATATAATGCACTTTGTGACCAGTCTCTTTTGAAAGCCTGTCGCTGGTGCCAGGAAGGATGGTGGTACGGACAAACACAGGCACATCAGGAAGTTTTATTATCAACTTCTTCATCAGCGTGAGATCCTGCGTACCGTCGTCCTCTGTAGGCACATGTATTTGCAAGAATGCTATCTCAATGTTGCTCAAATCATCATTATAACCCTTGGGAGGGTCGCTGATGAACAGTTTGCACTCTGGGTTATTATTTTCCAACCAATCTTTCAAAGCTCCACCAACGAAGCCGCATCCTATAATTCCAACATTAATCATTTTGTGAATACAGTCTTAATTTTTCTTGATAATACCCAAATAAATTACGGTTTAATAATATAACCTTGATATCTACGACAATTTCTCTTCTATCTTCTCCAAATAGTATGAAGGGATATATGCTGTAGTTATGCAGGTCTCCAGACCTTTGATATAGACCACGACTCGGTTCTGGCGGGCGATGCGGGCGACACGGCCAGTGACTCCCTCAAAAGGGCCAAAGGTGACGCGCACCATGTCATCTGACACAAAGCGGCACTTCTCGATGTCCACCTCCATGACATGCTCGTCTTGCAATGCTGTTACGCGGATAAAGGATTCCATATCTCTGGAACAGACTGTCAAAGGTGGGTTCTGGCCTCGTTGGTCTGTTTGGAAATGGTCGTAATAGTAGGTCGTGTACTCAGATTCCTTGCTGTCCTTGACATACCTTTCGGCTTCCTGCGCTGTGGCATAGACAAAGAGAAGATTCATAAAGGGTAACAACTTTCGTTGTTTCTTGCCTGTCTCTTTGTTTCGGACATCCTTCCAAACCTTTGCCAGATACACGTAATTCCCTTCTTCTACAATGGCATCCGCCACAGCTTGCATCTTGCCGTATTTGATGCGCAGAACATGCCACTTCTTATCTTCGGCTGGCGCATATCTTACCGACACCCCTGTTATTGAGCTTTTCGCTTCGGGGAAGGCAAAGGAGGCAAGTCCTTTGCTGTTTTCGTCTTTGATACTAGCATTATACAACGCGTTCATATCTGACATCCTATCATTATAAATGATGCGGGCGCAAAAGTACTAAAAAAAAATCGTTTTTATACACTTTTTACCAAAAAAACGAAATCCTTCACCCCTTTTTCTATGAAAAAGCAGACAAAAGGAGACTAAAAACTGGCAAAATCCAACAAAAGCGCCCTTCGACTCAACAATAGAGGCTTCATTTTTCACTTTGATGAATAATCCATTTTGCCGATTGGGGACAACCGTGGGAAGTCCCTCGAAGAAAATTCTTGACCGGCAAATCAAGACTTCGCAGAAAGGATGTCTTACCGCCTTTATTTACAACCTTTTGGCCCTAATGCATCCTTATTGCCAATGACATATTCTCTATTCCTTTGATGTTACTTATGGAAGGTTTAAAGGAAACATGATGGCCTCTCTTGTACTTGTCCAAATGCCAGTTGTCTCATAGAATTCTATCGGTTGCTATTCATTTTATAATCATAACTATGCTCTCCCTCCTTGCGGAAGTCGTCGTGGTAGCGTTGCAGCACCTCCTTAAAGACTTCCTTGTACTTGGGGATAAAAAGATCATCTTTGGCTTCCAGGTGTTGAATAATACCACAGGATAGTTCATGCAATGCTTCTAAATCATTTTCTTTCCCGTAAAAAGAAGTACCGTTGATAGTACCTGGCGACACATTCAAGATTACATTATGTGAACCTCCTTTCTTCAACTCAACATTCACGCTTTCAATGAAGATTTTCAAGGCTGCTTTCGTCGCTCCATATACAGCAAAAAACGGCGACGACATCCAACCGGAAATGCTATCCATCACGCCACAATAGAAATCCTCTTCGCCTTCTAATTTCCCGTAGAACCGTTTGATGAGCCGCAACACGGGAAGGGTGTTCACGTTGAAAGAATCAATAATATGCTGCTCAGGCACATCTTTGAACAATGCCAAACGTCCAAAGCCTGCTGTAATCATCAATGCATCAATGTCAGTAAAAAGATTAAATAAAGAATAGTCTTCTGATGTAAGGTCGAACTGAAAAGATTCAATCTTTGCATTGGAAAATTCCTCTGCCATTGCAACTTTATCAACAACATAGACTTTCTCCGTTGACGCTCTAGCTGCCAATTCCGTGGCAATGGATAATCCAATACCGTTAGCTCCCCCGACGATTAATATTCGCTTTATCATATCTCCGTTACATTTTCTTTGTTTCCAAATTTTTCGATCATATCTGCTATTGCTATACTCTCCTTATGGCGAAGTTTATAGGAGAACCTGCGCTTGTTTACGATCATCGAAAGCCACTCCTGTATTTCATAGCGCAATCCTTCGCCATCGTAGCTGTAGAAGTATTTCTTGTTTTTAGTTTGGTCTTCATATCGAACTTCGAAGAAATCAGTCAACCACCATGGGGCAGGCACATATATATAGCCTTTGGTACCAGAAACAACAAGGTTACCCTCGGTTTTCACTCCGATCCCCAGAGTGAATGATGATGTGGCATGTGGATAGTTGATAACACCTTGAGTGTAGATGTCAACTCCTCCTTCTTTCTTTGTGTGAAAGCTCACATCACGCCAGTCTGTTCCCAACAATTTCATTATTGCCATCAGGCATAGCGGTGCATGCTCATTCATTGCTCCTCCAGCCTGAGTGGCATCCAGCTCGCGTGTCGGAGGCTGGACCTGTTTGGATAACGATGCCTTTACATCGACAACATCTCCGATGATACCACTTTTCACAAGAGTCACGATATGTCCAAATGCGGGGCAGAAGGCCGTCTTACTGGCCTCCATCAAAACTAGACCTCGCTCTTCTGCCAATTTATATAGTTCTAAAGCCTCGGCCTTTGACAAGACGAAAGGAATCTCGCAAAGCACATGCTTACCAGCCAACAATGCGTTTTTTACATAATCGTAATGTGTGAGATGTGGAGACGCCACATATACTGCATCTACCTTATTAATGAAGGTATCGAAGTCTGTATAGGGCTCAATATTGTGCTTCGCAGCGAAAGCCTCTGCATGACACTTGTCCGGATTGAGCACAGCTACCACCTGTGTGCCATTCACCACTTTTGTTTCAGGAACAAAGCGGTTGGCGATGCGCCCACTACCTATGATTCCTAGATGATAGTTGGTCTGACTCCCCTCTCGCAACATCGTGCTGCTGATACCTTCCGTGCGTGGCAGATAAACGACCTTGCAATATTCGTTCAGATAGTCAAATTTTCCCTCCCAATCACTACCGATGGCGAATACATCAATATCGTATTTCTGAATGTCATCAATTTTCTGTCCGAGATAGTCCTCTATGATGACTTCGTCGGCATAGCCCGTGGCTTTCACCGCCTCAACACGTTCTAGAACGTTGTTGCGCACATTCAGCTTGCCGCGACCGCGGTCAAAGCTATCACTCGTAACGCCTACTATTAGGTAGTCGCCCAACTCTTTAGCACGCCGCAAAAGGTTAATATGCCCCTGGTGCAGCAAATCGTAAGTTCCGTATGTAATTACTTTAATCATAATGATTTAAATGTTTGTTCCAACAATGCTTTAGAAATCGCCTGATAACTATGACATATTTTATGATGTAGAGCAAAGGACGAGTATAATAATATAAATATAATTTAACTAAGGTACTACTCTTTCCACCCCCATGCAAAAGGGTGGCTTTATTTGTCGAAAGAAATCCTTTCATCTCATTCCTGAGTTGTTCTGCTTCGCAATCAGGACGAAGGAATAATAATCCCGACACGGATAAATCAGCCAACTGCATCATCTGATGATGCTCGTTTTCCGGACTGTATTGTCTGAGAATTGGCAGCCTCTCCTGCCAGATGGCAAATAAGGATGCATACATCTTTAAACTATAATACGATGTGCCAATGATGCTATCAGTACGTTGAAGATAATTGTATAATACAGCATTAGAGACATACAGCCTCCCAGCCCTCAGCATCATAAGGTATACCATAGCTTGGTCTTGTAGCAATCTGTCTTCTGGAAACCTTACACCATCAAAGAGCGATCGTTTGTACAGCTTATTCCATAGATAATTACCTATGGGTGAATCACGAAGTATCAAGTGCCTGACAGCTTCAGACGCTTCCATATATCCAGCTTCTTGGAAGACGGTTGGTCGCTTGTCCGTAATTGAACCGTTCTTGTCTGCAAAAACGAAATTATACATGAAAGCAACCATCTGGACATTATTCTCCAGTGCAAGCCTTAATGCCGTTTCGCAAAAGTCGGGTTCTATCCAGTCGTCACTGTCAACAAACATGAGATAATCACCACTAGCAGCGTCTAATGCCTGGTTTCGCGCATAGTATACACCTCTATTTTCCGTGTGTATGACAGTAATCCTATTGTCTAGTGTCGCATATTCATCGCATATAGCGCCACAATTGTCAGGACTGCCGTCATCAACCAGAATCACCTCAATTTGTCGGTATGTCTGGCCAAGAATCGATTCCACACATTTCCTAATGTATGGTTCAACCTGATATACAGGAACAATAATGGTAATCTTCGATTCAAACATTTACTAAACTGCTTTTCTTTATATGGGGGTCATAAAAAATATTTAGTTGTTTTTAATCGGTTATATTATCAGTTTGTCGTAAAACTTTGTTGAATACACTTAGCATTGTTCTTTCAAACTGTTCCTTTGTAAACTTTTCTTGCAGAATCTTGAATCCATTTTCACCCATTTGGCGTCTTAGTTCTGGGTCTTCTAATAATTGACTTATACATTTGGCTAAAGATTCAGGATCGCGTTTTTCTGCAATTAATCCATTCAGGCCATCTTTGACGATATCAGGTATGCCGCCTTCATCCGTTGAGATAATAGGCATATGGTGAGACATGGCCTCTAAAATAACAAGCCCAAAGGTCTCATTCTCAGTTGGAAAGACGAAAATATCCGAATTGTTATACATCTTCTCTTTCTCATCACCATATTTTCTGCCATGGTAGGTTACCAATTTATTTAAGCCTCGTTTATTGACTTCATTAGCAAAACGCTGAGCGTTAATCTCTTTCGTTTCCCCGCCTACGAAATCACAAACGAATGAATAGCCTTTTACTTTTAAAAGTTTCAAAGCATCCAATAACACAAAAACACCTTTTGAAGGCATTAGATTGCTCAAAAACAACAGTCGTGGAATAGGATTATTCCGTTCTTTATATTCATGGTCTGTGACAATAATCCCATTGGGACATATCATCACATTTCCCTTTGGCACAACTCTCTCAATATCTGGATATAGATTCCAAGACAATAAAATCACCTTCGCATTTTTATAAACAAGTGGTAAAAGCCATCTGTATGGCCATCTATCCACATCCTTAGACATGCCTTTATTATGCTGATGAATAATTATTTTATTGTCAAATAACTTGCATAACAAAACAAATGGGGCATCTTTTAGGAAAGCTCCTCCATGACAGGCAATTGTCAAATAACATATGTCATATTGTTTTTTTAACAAGAACCATAATGTCTTGCCCAAGGCTCCTATCAACCGAAATGGTTTTGAAAGAGTCCATTTTCCAATCTCTTTCATTTGTCTAGAGGTGGACATGTTAACCCAGTCCCCTAAAAAAAACTCACCTATCAGCTCACTGTCTTTTATCTGTTGGGTCACGACAGCACTCCCATGTATTGGTGGTGGCAATGACCCAATGAAAAGAACTCTAGGCTTATCACTCATATTCTTCATTTTTTATAATATTTTCTTGCATGAATATGCCTCTTTTCCTCTGGTGGCAGTTGCATATAGTCACCATACAAGTGTCTCAGATATGCATCAGCATCTTCGACACCATAGAATTTTGTATCCTCAAAATCATATTCAGTAGGATTACCAAAAATCTCAGCAGGTACCAACTCCTTCATTGCCCATGCCCCAGAAAGATTGAAGAGATATGTTTTTGCACTTTGTCGTGACATGAGTTGGTCTATAAATGATGGAATCCGTTCTCGTTGGATCCTAAACAATTTCTGAAACACTCGTGCGAGTATTCTTTTTAGAATGGGACGGTTCTGAGCATCAACAAACAAGAGTTTTTGAAACTTAAATAAGCTACGGCAGAAGAAATTCCTCGAGAAAACATCTGTTCTACCATTTGTGTAATCCAAAGGGAAGATGTCGATATTAACTCCCAGAGATTCATCCGTTTTAATTGCAAATAATTCTGGGAATATGGTTGTTGAATCATATATCTTCCCAAATCCCAGGCATGCGTATTCGGAGTTCTTGTATGTAATAAACTTATATATTTCAGGCAATTCTTTTTGGGCACATTCTTCAAATTTGTTGAAAAAAGGTCTTGGTATTCCAAAATCCATATCATCATCCCAAGGTATAATACCATTATGACGCAATGCTCCTAACATGGTTCCTCCTAGCATATAATAAGGGATATTATGTTTTCTGCAAATCTTGTCAAATTCTTTGCCTAATGCAAGAATGTGATGATGTAAGTCTGTTAATGTCAGTTCTTTCATTTTACACGGAATAATTTTTTAAGCTTTTTTTTAATACCATTCCTGCGTAAGCGCATGAAATCATTATAATCCATCCTTGCCTGTTTTTTATCTATAATCATGGTATCGTTATAAAGGAGTGGCCATTTCAAGTGTCCTATTTGCAGGTCTGCATATGGATCTACATCCCCTTCTTTATAATGTGCACCGCCATCTATGCCGATATTCTTGGAGAGATTAACACCAGGTGTTATTGTTAGTCCCTCGTTGACTTGTATGCAGAGATTCCAACGCGTGGCCCATGATTTTGAAGTCTCTATATGTTTGTAACTGGATTTCCAATAATGCATTCTTATGATTCCTTCTATGAACTCATACCTTTTCCATAGCTTCCTATATGTCAGCTTGGGAACTGCCGACATCGTCATATCCATTTTTTTCCAGGCTCTGGCCCAAGATGCCCATCCCCAACAATTCTCTCGATATGAATATACGTAGGAGTCGGGAATATCTGTGCGATGGCTGCGGTTTTGTGAAGAAATTTCCATGATACGCTCTTCTCCTGCATAGCGTGGCAACAAGTCCTCACAAAGACGAAAAAAGTCAATGCCGAGAACAATATCATCCTCGCAGATGATACCAAACTCTTCGTTCTGGAAGAACCATGTAACGGCTCCATAAACAGCTTGCGCACATCCTAGATTATGTTCGCGAAATAGAGTCCGCACCTGACACGGCCAATCTACAGCTTCAACCATCGTTTTGCGGGTTTCCTCAACAGCGTCTTTATCACCATCCTTATGTGCTCTCGGCCCATCACAAGCAAGATATAATCGAGCAGGCCTATATTCACGGATGGCCTTCATCGCGTGAGCCACATGATCGGCTCGATTAAATGCTAAAACAAGTACTGGTATCTTTCCCATAATATGATTTTCTGAATACATTTTTCAAATATCCTCAAACTCCGATAAACATTGTTTTATTGCTGCCTTACATAAATCTCTTTGGATTAATACGTCGTTCCACAGCATTTGGGCTAAAGATTTTTGCTCTGCATAAATATCTTCCAAGATGATGCGATTCATTGCTTCTTGATAACGCCATAAACTTTTTGAGAATACGCTTTCAAAAATGTAACACAATTTTTGCTCCTTACTGTGATGGCTGATAATAGCATATGGTATAGCACCATATATGGCTGCCATTAGACCGACATGAAGTCGATTGCTAAAGACAAAAGCATATTGAGAATAGATGTCAAGTTGATAATAGTTTATTATTTGGGGGCGAAAATGTACTTTATACTTTTGCAACACCTGACTAAGTTCCTTGCAAAACGCCATGTCTTCCTCAACTTGATATACGATCTCAACCCCATAGTCTTTCTCTGTGAAGAATTCACAAATATTATTTAGTATTCCTGTTAGCTTAACAATGTCGTCAACCTTTCGGAATGATAGGGCTATTCGTTTCCTGTTTTTATTTATCGGTGGAATCGATGGTAAGGGATATAAGAACGCCATATCCGGTACATATTGTACATTGGTAAGAGAGCGTGATAATTGAGCGACATTATTTTTGCTCCTTATTCCTAGAATATTGTATATACTGAAATATTGATTGTTAAGTCTTTGCAGCCAGATGGGCTCATTACTATAATTAAGATCAATACCGAGGGCAATAACCTTCATCCCCATTTTATGTGCCATCCAATACCCATAGGCTCCAATGAGTCGTAATAGAAATTTCTTGAAAGGGAACTTGACATAGGCGTACGGCCCCGGGCTTTTAGTAAAGTGTGTAAAGCCCTCTTTTTGCATCAGCCTTAAAGCTTGCAACATATTTTTACTACGATAGTTGATACCGTATGTCTTAACAAAATCCTTGATATTGGTATTATTTGTATCAAAGATGATGTTATAAAAGTTCTCTGGCATACCCGTGCAGTCAACGTACACTTCACCATAACGTGCATATTCCTCTATCTGGATTTTGTTGATGAGGACATCACCAGTATTCCCTTTGCAGGTGTAAGCAGAAAAAAAGATCTTCATGGGGCTTACTTTAAATTTGACAATTGTTTAACGAAGGTCCTAAAATTAATGTCAGCGGCAGAAGTCTTTTCCCAAGATTCCTTGATTGTTTCCCTCTTATAATCATTATTCATTATTTGTTCCATTGCATCAACAACTTCTGCAATTGTTGGAGACGATGATAACAATATTCCATTATATGCATTCATAATTTCTTTGGTTCCACCTACGTCTGTGGCAATTACAGGAAGCCCAAATGACTGAGCTTCCATTATGGAAACAGGAACACCTTCAGACGCACTTAAATTAACAAAGACTTCAAGGGGCGTTTTACTCATGTATTGAAGAATCTCTGTGTTGGCAACTCTTCCTTTTATTTCAATAGTAAGATTGGGGACATTGTTGTTATTTGCCCAATTTAATAAATCATTTTGTTGTACTCCATCTCCAAAGTGAGTCCATGTGATATCCTTTTCAGGATGTCGTTTTGAGAAATCGCGGACCGATTCAAAGATTTCGCGTATTCTTTTTCTCGGATGTACTTGCGAAACAGATAGAATATGGAATGAGTTTGCCTCTGACCGTGGAGCTATGCACCCGAAATCTTTGACTCCAAGTCGGCTCAAGATATACTTCTCCGGATGTCCATATTTTTTTGTAAACAAGTTTATCGCATCCTGTGAAATGGGAAATACTTTGTCTATCGTATGAATGCAAAATTCCCGATTGGGCATTTCTCCATTTTCATCATATACGTCAAAACGATGAGCACGACATACGACTTTATACTTCAATCCGAAATCTTCTCGTAGTTTCAACATCGCATATACAGGAGCATTAAACCAATAGCTATATACAATGGTATCCTCATCAAACAAAGATGGATTTTGTAATATGAGATTTCTGAAGATTTGGTAGTGCACCTCTTGTTTTAATGTACGTAAGATTCGATTCTTTTCGGACAACTTAAATCGCTGCCTCCATAACGAATTGTAAAAGCTTTTTGACAGAAGTGCTGAAAAGATATATAGATATTTTTTTCTATATTGCTCTGCATATTTGTCACATACTTTGGCATCCTGGCATTGTACACGACAGTATCCCTTAATTAATGGTAGAATAGTTACAATGTCAAAAGCTTTATGCAAAAAAGGATACTCAGACTCCAAAAACGATTCTGTATTGAAATATGGAAATCTGGTAGTTATAACAATCAGTTTCATAGGCAAGAGTCAGTTCGTTTCATTTTCTCCTAATATTTCTTCCCGCAATACATCAAGCATGGCAGTCCCATATTTCATATCAGGCTCTACATAATTGCTCTCCCCCCACTCATTCCATGATTTGAGGAATATAAGATTATGCTCATGATCTTTATGGGACACATAGCTTAAAACATTTCGGATATGTGCACGCCACGTTTGGGGAGTAAAATTATAGAATAGTTCAGCTCCCTTTCCGGTACGAGGACTTCTATCGAATCCTGCTGTTAGCGAGGGATATACATCTTTGCGACGAGCTTCATCAGTAACGAGTAGCGGGTGTTTTTTTCCGAAATCTGATTTCTTGATGAATAACGTTATCCCATATTTCCGTTTGAGCCAATAATGCAGGCGACTCTTTAAAGTCCATCTTTTAGCGCCATTAATAGCAAGTTGATGATGTGCAAGGATAATAGCATCAAATCCTATATCATGCAATTTCTCCGGAGTATTTACCTCACCCTCTATCCCGACAAAATGGATGCCAACAAGCCCTTCCTTTTCAGCTAGACTTCTCCAGGTCTTGACAAATGATGAGATTTCTTCCTCATGATCATTAGGATTCCATATTACAAACACGGGTTTATCATCCACTGTGATGTATCTTTTGTCGCGAAAGGCCGGTAAATTGTAATAAAAATGAGCTGTGTATTGCTCAACGCCGTCGTAGCGTTGCTCCATAATCATTGTTTTTCCTTCCTTGTGAGATACGTTTTTCGTCCATGATTTGGTCTGCCAACTGTGGTTGGCCCAGCCAAGGCAGAACGGAAAATCCGGTTTCCCGCTTTTCAACACCTCTTCGAAAGGTCGTTGCAGCAACATCTTGCCATTACCGAAATAATACTGCCAGTACATGAACCCCTCGATGCCGGCATTCCGGGCATACTCAGCTTGCATCTCACGTACTTCAGGCATACGCAGGTCATAGAAACCGAAATCACGAGGTATGCGAGGCTGATAATGCCCCTTGAAGAGGGGTTTGGCTTGAGCCACATTGGTCCACTCCGTAAAACCCTTTCCCCACACCTCATCATTTTCTGGTATCGGATGATACTGGGGCAGATATATTGCTATAACACGAGCTTTAGTTTTCATTCGTAGCTATTTCTTCTTATCTATGGTTTTGCTATAGAATTCATCAATCTTTGCTATATAATTACCGATGTCCTCGAATTTAAGATAAGTTATCATCGCTGTTTGCGCTTTCCCGTCAAGTCCATTGGCATTAAACGCACCCTCAAATTTATAGCTATAAGCCATGCCAAAGACTGGAACCTCAGAATAGATGGCTGCAAAATTAGCGTGCATGCGTGCACCTATAAAAAAGGACATTTGACTGATAAGATACTTGATTTGTGGTGATATCAAGTCCTTGTCTATCAACACGACATTGCTTTTGTCTTTGAGTCTACTGTATGCCTCGCGGCACGCCAGCATATCATCATCTGCTATAGGCTTGTTGTAATTATATGAATGTGGAATAAGATAAATGGTGCATCCTTTTGTGCGGAAATGATTAATGATACGATCTATCAATTCAGGATAAACATCGAATTGTCCTTCTAGTCCGTTGAAGGTATTGCTGTATGCAAGTCCACTCACATTAAGCCCAATGGCGTTTTTCTTTATCTCGATATCCCATGGTTCAGGAACCATGAAAGAAGATAAGTCAGGTGCTTGTGTATATTCTATTCCTAATTTGTCTAGCTCTGAGGAGAACTTATTATCGCGGACATATATCTCCTTAGCATAACGAAGTAATTCAACAGCAATATCAAAGTTGTGTTTGTTTTTGAAAGGACCTATGGTTTGTGGCAAAAATATCAGTGGGATTCTAGCTTCGCGCAAAATCCATGTCTGATTCATTCGTCCCATGAAAGAATGGGTTCCATAGATGTCTGAAAAACCGTCTCCGCCATATATGGCTGCCTCCAATTCCACCTCCTTAACATATCGGCCAAAATACGTGAATGGTAAGATGATACCGAACTTCTGAACCAGTCGGTATTCTAAGTCGTGAATGGGAACTATAGTTCTTTTATAAATCTTCCCGTTAATATGCAGTTCTTCGTGTTGAACTTTGATATTCGACCATTTCCAGAACTTCTTGTAGCGATGGAAAAGTATCAGCTCTTGTCCATCCTTGAGGTAACCCTTTTTCTCAAGAAAGGTGATGGCACCATAGCTTAACGCGGCTGTTCCACGATTGCTATCACGCAGGTTAAAGCAAGAGATATCAATGTATTTTTTCATGTTAACGGATTGATTCCCATTGCTGAGTGTTAAAGTTATATTGCTTAACGATTCGTGCTGGATTTCCTGCGACGATGCTATAGGGAGGGACATCTTTAGTGACAACGGCCCTTGCTGCAACTACACAATGCTTGCCAATATGCACGCCAGATAGTATTTCACAACCAAATCCTAGCCAACAATCATCCTCTATAATAACAGGACCTTTTGTTATCAGTTGCTGTGGACTGATGGGAAGACTGATGTCTTGGTATCCATGGGAGTGGTCTGTAATATGGACCTGTGATGCAAATAATACATGTTTGCCGATATCCACACGAATGATGGATGATAATGTGCAATTTCTTCCAATAGAGGTCCCCTCACCTATTTTGATAACAGGATTATAATGTGTTCCTTGGTAATGTGTAACTGCATTAAAGAATGTATTTGAACCAATACTGACTTTTTTCCCGATGAATACACATTGGGGATTCTTTGCTGTAACCCCTGTTTGGACATTAAAGGATCCATCATGTCCGCCTATCTTATGGGAAAAAACAAGATAGCGATATCTGCTCTTGATTTTGTTTAAAATATTCATCTTACGAAAAAAAGCGATTCTATTATAGCGTATCTTTTTTTGCAGCTTATTGAGAAAAACGAAAGATTTCATTTGTTTGATGCTTTTCGTGAAATATGTTCTAATTCGTGGACATACTACGAGCATTCTCAAGAAATTGAATTCCCCCTTTTGATATAGGAGCCTATTTTTCTTTTCCACATTGGGACGTTGGGCGATGTAAAAACTATTATAGTCCGAACTCTTACATTCAATATGTCCCTGTTGTGATAATTCACGAATCGTCTCTAATCCCTGTGAGGTATTAACTAAGAATAATGTACTACCTATTTTGTCATTACTAATATAATCATTTAACCATGGATCCGCAAGTGAGATGTCAGATTTGTAGCTTGTTTCAAATGTACAGGAGAAGCATCTTTTAGGTTGATAAAGCTCGGATGCATGTAATGTTATCCAAGGTTCGGTGTAGTTGTCGCGGAATATCATGGTTCCATCATTAAGCCATATTTGTATTCCGCTTGGCCATCCGTTTCCACGATACTGCATATTGACGACATCTTTTTTCTTTATACCGAGCAACTCGTAGTATTTCCAAGTCCCCTCTATTGTTGTTTGGCCAGAACAACAGAATGAAATAATGAAGTTAGGAATACCTTTCTTCTGGAGCATATTTCGGATGACGGATACTTGACATGGTGGGCATGAAACAATGATTCCATTGGTGATTTCTCCAATATGGTCGTGGATGAATCGGGCAATGTCAATGTCTTGATAGATGCTGCCACAGATATTAACCTCCTCTGCAGTATGAATCAACTTGGCTTCATACATACATTTCTCAGCATTGAACTGGAAGGTAATGCTTGTGTCAAATTGCCCGGTAGAGAGCAAATGTTTTTGAAGCATCGTACCAATGCCTCCAGATGAAGCCTTGTGCCGATGTGCGGCATCGCAGACATGGCCTATGAAGTATTTTATAGGTGTCCTTTGCTCAGCCATGTCTAAGTTTGTTTATTTGGTTTAGGAAAATTGTAACTCCCTTCTCACGCTCTTGACGACTAAGTCCCAAAGCCCATATGGAGATTCCCATCAATATAATGCATACTAGCGATTCACCAATAAAAGATAGGATGTCGATTCGTTCCACAAATGAAGTGTGTATGTAAAACACAATGAGAATGACAGGAGTAATCGAGCAGATGATAGGCCAAAGTGTTTCTGTAAAGTAGCTTCTTGCAGAAAAACCAGGAAGTATTTCCTTTAATAGTATCAGTCGAGCGATTAAGCATACTAATGAAAAGATAATCAAAGCCCAGTAACCCCATGATGCGGGAAGGCCGATATAAAAAAACAGGTATGCTGCTGGAAACGCCAAGATGCTTAAACCTCCTACAACAATCTGATATTTCTTAATTTTTCCGCTTGCAAGCATTGTACGGTACAAACATTGTGAAAGGGTTTGACACATACAGTAAACAAGACCAAGCCGAACAAATTCTGCGGTGTGTTCAGGAACTTCTTTGAGCCAAACACCTAGAATGTATTCAGTATTTAGACAAACAGGAAGGCTGATAAAGCATAGAAGGAAGGAACTGTATTTTGTGCCTGCAATGATTACTCGATTGATATAGGCAAAATCTTTTGCAGCGTAGGATTTTGTAATCTGTGGGGTGATGGCCATCAAGAAGTTGCTAACGAATGTGTTAATGGCATGGTCGACTTGGCTCGCCACACCACGAGCGGCATTGAGAGCAACGCCAAAGAAGAGATTTGTCAGTATGTTGATGCCGTGTCCATTCAGATTCGAAGCTGTAGCGCCAATGAAATTCCATCCGGAGAACCCTAGCATTTCACGAAATATGCGCTTGTCTAAGGATAATGTATAACGACATGACGGAAATTTTCGGTTACAATATATTCCATATATCATGCGTAAAATTATAGCAATCAACATCATGAAAAGGGCATAGACGATGAGGGAATCATAGGAGATGACATAAAGTGCATATACGCATCCAAGCTTCGCCAAGACCTCAAAGATACTGATATAGGCAAATGCTGACATCTTTTCATACGCAATAATGGCGGCATTGTAGGGGATACTGATGATTCTTATACAAAAGGCAATCACGGAGCATTGAAACACCCAATTGGCTGCGGTCATACGCTCTGGCGCAATATTCATCTTGTAGTTAAGAAACCATAGTCCTATGGTTTCTAACAAGACAAAAATGGCTACAGATAATAGAATATGAACAGAAATTGTAGTAGAGAAGACTTTTTTTACATCCGGTTGGGATTTGCCCAACTCAAATGCGATGAATCGCTGGCTGGCTGCCACCAGCGAACTACTTAGCAAAGAAAACATGGCAACAAATCCCCCTACGGCATTAGAAATACCATAATCATCAACACCAAGTACATCTAATATGACACGACTGGTAAATAGGGTTATAGCCATAACCAGTATTGTGCGGAAATACAGGAAAACTGTGTTCTTCGCAACGCGTTTACTGCTATGTCGTGGTGTCTTGTTCATCATTACATATAATCAGTGCCACGCTGGCTCATGATATGCATTTCCCTCTTTGCAAATAAATGTCTTCTCCGAGCATAAGAATATAGAAAACGATATAATATTGCATATAGCCATAATCTCCTGTTATACAGGCATAAGCGACATAGAATACAAATAGAGAATGGAGTAAGGCTGTATTTGTTCGTATCAATTTATTGTTATTTTTCACAATCATTGAACCCATTACAAGCCAAAGAGTTAACCCCAGTATTCCAGAATTGCAAAGGACAACAAAAAACAGACTTTCAAAATGAAGCATAGTGGGATGTGCCCCATTTTGCGAAAGATAATAACCTGTCCAACCGTAGCCCTTCCCTGCAAGTATGGTGTTTTGGATTTCTATAAAACAGCCTTTCAACTGTGAAAGACGCATACCCCAAGATGAACCACTAACATGTGAATTACTGTCGTCAAAAATTGAGCCTATATAATTGTAAAGCTCGGGGATATTAGTGATCGTAATCCACAGAATGCAACTTATAACCGTAAGAATAAAGAATAATTTGAGCTTTCGTAAATATAATAGCAGGAAAGATGTAACGATGAGCATTGCAGCAATGACAGAACGAACGCCACACACAATGATGTCAGCCATTATGATCAAGGATATCAGATAAAGAAGAGGCCTCGAAATGTTATTTCTATTTCTGTAAAGATAGAGTATGGACAAACCAAGAAAAAGTCCAAACGTCATGGGATGGGAAAATACGGAAGATATACGGCCAAAAAGGCGAGATTCCTCTAATTGATAATCATTATGAAACTCAAGGCTATCACCCGTTGACATGTCATCGACTAGTGATCCGTCATCAGCCATTGCGCTATATCCTGCAGCATAAGCCATATTAAATGATTCGCCATTTACGGCAGAAACTATCATCATATATGGATTGACACCAGGCATTGTAGTTAAAAACAATCCATATAAAGTCATAATGATAATACATACAATGGTAACTTTACGATATAACTTTAGAGATTCGTGACTGACAGTGACGTCATTCCATATAACGAAGGCTAAGATTAAACACTTTAGGACCTGCTTACGCCACGCGTTGATGGCATAACTGAATGGAACTCCATCCTGAAATAGCATGAGTAATAGAATGCCGCCAAAATACACAATAAAAGGGAGTATCGGGCGCCAATCGTATTTGATTCGTTGGGAATAAGTCGTCTGGCGATGAATAAAGAACGCTATTAGGACAAGGATATTGATAAAATTCCATTGAAGGAGAAAACTACCAATGTAAATCTTCATATATGGAACAAGAAAGATATAGGCCAAATAAGCTGCCAAGCCAATACGGAACCTATAAAACAGCATAATCACAATAAAAGCAACCCATAAGGATTGTAGCAATTGTATGATGGTAAATATACTGCTAATATTTACTTGTTCCACAATATTATTGATATCGTTTTATTGTATTACGGAAACCTATTATGTGGATTGTATCCAAAATAGCGCGCAAAGGTACAACTTTTTTTGCATATATATGTATGTGGGAGCGTAAAAAGTGTAAAAAGGGCTAAATATTTGTGCGTTTTCAGATGTCCTCGCCGTAACGTTCCTTGGTAATCTGTGCCAGACTCTTGCCGCGCGTGTTGGGAGCACCGATGACGCCGATGATGAGGGAGAGCGCGAGCAGGGCGATCATGCAGTAGGCGGCGAGCGTGAAGCCTTCGCCGTTCTCACCGTAGATGAAGGTGAAGATGAGGCCCCAGACGGCGGAGAGGCCGCGGACCACGAAGAACATCAGACCCTGAGCGCCGGCACGGAACTTGGCGGGGAAGAGCTCGCTGCCCCACAGGGCATAGAAGATCTGCACGCTCAAGCCACCTTCGATACCCCAGAGGATGGCGAAAGCCCACAGCGAGGCACTGCTGCCGATGCCTGTCGTCACCACCATCACCCACGGGGCGATAGCGACCAGGAGGCCGAGGACATAGATGAACTTATGGCTGGTGCGGTCGATGAACAGCGAGAGGATGGCCGTTGTCGCCACGGTGCAGAACCACAGCACGCAGCTGAGCCAGTTGGCTTGCTCGTTGGTCACCCCGCCTGCCGTCTCGTAGATGTGTGGCAGGAAGAAGCCCATCACGGAGGCTACGAGGTTCCAGGTCAGGTAGATAGCGGCGAGGAAAACAGCGGTACGCACTGCAATCCTGTTGGTGAAAAGCAACTTAATATTGTCCGTTATCGACGGCTTGGAAGACGGTGTCGTGTCCCCCTCGGGGGACGACAGGGGGGCTTTCCACTCTGCACTCTCTTCCAGATTCCTTTGCAGCAGCCATGCGATGAAAGCCACCACGAAGAGGGAGAAGAAGACGACGCGCGAGGAGAAAACATTGAGGGCATCGCCTGCGAGGTCAGCGCCGCCAATGGCATGACCGATGGCTTCCACCCAACCGAAGAGGTAGCCGCCGGGAGCGAAGAACATTCCTAACAGCAGAATCATCATGGGACCTACGCCCCACGACATCTGCGAGATGCAGATGTTACGACCGCGGTTGCCCACCTCCGAGCTCTCGGAGATATAGGTCCACGAAGCCGGGACGCCGATGCCTACGCTGATGCCAGTGATGAGGAAGCCGCACAGCAGCATCGGGAAGTTCACGGACAGCATCACCACCAGTACGCCCAACATATAGACGAGCAGGTTGTAGGTGAAGATGAACTTGCGCCCGAACTTATCAGCCAGGAAGCCGCCGATGATGGCACCGATGGCTGCACCCAAGGCGTTGGCACTGATGGCATTCAGCCATCCTAAATGAATCTCGCTCAGGCCAAGGTACTTCTGCCACAGCGTGATGCCGCTGGCTCCTGCCACAATAGCTCCTGCATCCAGGTAGTTTGTCAAAGACACCGCAATGGTGCTCTTCAAAGACGATGTTTTACTCATATCGTGAAGTTTTTATTGATTTCGTTCGATTATAGATGCTTACAGTGGCATATTGGGCCTCATCACGTCGTGGCATTTCACCGTGTACGGCTTGGAGAGACTGTAAGATGTCGTCGCACGGATATCCTCTACGCTGGCCCCGAAGCTGATGGTATATTTGCCTGAAGCTGCCTCCCAGGCTTGGGTGCTCTCGTTATAGGAAGCCAGGTCGTAGAGTGAGAGGCTCATCGTGAGCGTCTGGCTCTCTTTGGGTTGCAGCTCCCTCGTCTTTGCAAAGGCCTTGAGCTCGCGGGCGGGTTTCTCCAAACCACCTGCGGGAGCGCTGACATAGAGTTCCACCACCTCCTTACCGGCTCTTGTGCCTGTGTTGGTGATGGTGATGGAAGCCGTGAGGCCATCCTTTGTAGCTTTGACAACGGGTTTGCTATAGGAGAAAGTCGTGTAGCTCAGACCGAAGCCGAAAGGATAAGATACGGGTTTATTGGAAGTGGTGAAATAACGATATCCAACATGAATGCCTTCCGTGTGCTTGGTATAATCTCGGAATTCTATTCTGTTGTTTTCGCGCGAACGGGGAGCTGCCGGACGGATGTTCGGGAAATTGGCGCTGGAGGGCAGGTCAATGAGGTTGTCGGGCCATGTCATGGTGAGCTTGCCGGAGGGATAGGCCTCGCCTGTCAGCACGTCGGCGACGGAATAGCCACCTTCCTGTCCCGGTTGCCATGCAAGGAGGATGGCATCGGGCATCGATTTCCACGAGGCTGTCTCGATGACATTACCCATATTGAGTACCACCACTACAGGTTTGTTGGCCAGATGGAAGGCATTGCAGACATCGGTGATCAGCTGACGCTCTACATCCGTGAGGGTGAAATCCCCGTCCTCATGACGGTCAGTGCCTTCGCCTGCCTGTCTGCCCAAGGTGATAATGGCGAGGTCGGATTCTTGTGCCTGCACGTTGATGATGGGACGGCTGACAGCCATCTCCGGGAGGACGGCTTTGCCCCAGAACCAGCCGCCTCGTGGGGGAGCTGCTGCCGTGAGACTCGCCTGGTATGCCTTGTAGTTCTGGTAGAGGTCGGCGAGCTTGCTGTTCACCTTCACTCCGGTCTCTGTGAGCCCCCGCATCAAGTCTATCGTATAGGCTTTGTTCACATCGCCAGAGCCACTGCCGCCGGCAACGAAATCATAGGAGGTGATGCCGAACACAGAGATGGTTTTCGCATAGCCTATCGGCAATGCCGCCCCCTCATTTTTCAGCAGCACCATCCCTTCGGTAGCGCTGCGGCGCGTCACCTCGGCATGCGCTTTCAGATTAGGCTTGTTGGAGTATTTGTAGCCACGGAAGGCAGGCGTTTTAACGAGATACTGGAGGATGCGCTTGACGCAGACGTCAAGGTTGGCTTCTGCCAACGCACCGCTCTGTACTTTGTCTATAAGATCTTTAATCTGTGCCTCTTCGCCCGGCTCCATCAGGTCGTTACCTGCTTGTATTTGAGCGGCCGTATTACGCATGCCCGTCCAGTCTGTCATGACGATACCGTCAAAGCCCCATTCCTCACGCAGAATGGTGGTGAGCAACTCGCGGTTCTCTTGCGTGAAGGGGCCGTTGATGCGGTTGTAGGACGACATCACCGTCCAAGGAGCCGCCTCGCGTACAGCAATCTCGAAGCCTTTTAGGTAAATCTCTCGGAGGGCGCGTTGCGACATCACCTCATCCACACTCATCCTGCTCGTTTCCTGGGAGTTGGCAGCGAAGTGTTTGATGGAAGTCCCCACGCCCTGACTCTGGACGCCTCTCACATAGGCCGCGGCAATCTTACCTGTCACCAACGGGTCTTCGGAATAGTATTCAAAGTTACGGCCACAGAGCGGCGAACGATGAATATTCATGCCAGGGGCGAGCAGCACGTCGCACCCATATTCAAGCACCTCATTGCCGATGCACTTGCCCACCTCCTCCACAAGTGCCGTGTTCCATGTGCAGGCAAGTGCCGTGCCCACGGGGAACCCCGTGCAGTAGTACGTGTTCTCGTCGTTGTCGCGTTTCGGATTGATTCTCACACCCGCAGGGCCGTCGGTGAGGATGGAAGCAGGGATGCCCAGACGATCTATTTCCCGTGTCGCGCCGGCAGCGCCAGGCACACGCTGAGCAGGTCCGCCCACGACGAGCCTCGCCTTCTCCTCAAGCGTCATAGCCTTGAGAACTTCGTCAACATTGTTGCTTTGCAATGTCACCTGCGCCGTCATCGTGCTGGCACTTCCCAACACAATTGCACCAACCGCCATTAAAATTCTTCTTTTCATATTGTACTGAAATGTTTTAACCACGTTTTTCTCGTTTTATGGCTGCAAAGATACGATTATAAATGAAAAGTGAAAAATGAAAGAGCTAAAATGATGCGATGCATTTCAAAAAATGATAGGAAACCTTACGAACCTTCCGCGGTTTAGCGGCCGAAATGGCCGGGGGCGGGACGGTAGCGGGTTTGGCAGCCGTCGCCGATGCGGATGAGACGGCCTTCACGGACGAGGCGCTGGAGGAGGGAGCTGACACGGTGGGGCGTGAGGGTCAGCTCGAAGGCATAACGGACGTTTTTGTGCGTGATGGTCTCGTGGTCGGCAAAGAGGGTGGTGAAGCGCTCGTTGATGTCATCCTCTTCCGTGTGGAATGCCTGTCCGAAGGGTACCTGGCTGACCTTGAATTTCTGGACTTCAGACAACAGCTCGCGGTCGGGCTGGAAATTGATGCCGGCGACATGGACATCGCGACCGTGATAGTAGCCGTCTTTCACCTCGATCTCGCCCTTGAGGGAGAGTCGGAAGGTGCCGATACCTGGCAGGTTGACGGCGTTGCCTTTCTCCATTTCGTGGAGCATGATGCGCTGCAAATCGCCCAAAGCATGTACCAATTCTCCCGATGAAATGGAGGAATTTAGACGAGATGAGCTGCGTTGGAACTCAACGGCATTGACGGTAGGACGTTTCTCCAAACGAGGTTGCAGACGAATCTCGCCTCCCTCGGCAGGGGTCGCGGCGCGTTTAGCAATCGTGAACTTAATTTCCATAAAACAAGATTTTTTAGTCGTTAATTTTCATCAATCTGTTCGTCAATCTTAACATGATGCCTGGTGCCTTACATCACTTGATTTGACTCTGCAAAAGTAATGCTTTTGCCCGACACAACCAAATCTTTTGCTCGATAAATCACAAAGTAGCGATTATTCCATGGCCTTGGAATGATTATTCCGTGACCATGGAATGATTGTTCCAAGGCCATGGAACAATCAATAGATGCTGATATGCGAGGTTGGAGATGGGCATGAGAGGAGCTGCGAAAGGGGAAGAAGCGAGCGGAGGATAAGGAAGATGGCTGTGGGGGCAGGGAAATGATGGTGGAGGATAAGGAAGATGGCTGGGGGGGCAGGGAAATGATGGTGGAGGATAAGAGGGGTAGAAGATGAGAAAGGGGAGGGGAGAGGTGGCGGAAAGGGTGAGCCTGAGGCGTGAGAATGAGGAAAAAAGTGTTAAAACCTACACCTTTTTAGCTATCCTACACCAAAACCGTCACCTCTGAACGTGTTGCAAATCTGCAACTTACGTACAGAGGTGACGGTGTGTAGGTTATTTTGAGGAAAATTTGATGCGCGCGTGCGCGTGCGCGTGAGAGGCTGGTCAGTTGCAGCTTTGCGGCTTCCGGGTTACCTCTTACTGGTGACGTTCTTCTCGTACTCCTGAATGGCGGGGATGAAGGACTCGCCAACGGGGACGTTGTTCTTGAGGTTGAAGTAGTCGAAGACGGCGCCGAAGGGGAGGGACTTGGCTTCCTCGAGGAGGGCGAGGCGCTCGAAGTGTTGTCCGCGATCCTCGTATTCACGCAGCTTGGAGAGGGGTTCGAGGAGGGCTTGGAGGAGGCACTTCTGGGTGGCGCGCGTTCCTATTATATATGCTCCGATGCGGTTGATGCTGGCGTCGAAGTAGTCGAGGCCGATGTGGGCGCGGTCGAGGGCGTTGGCACGGATGAGCTCCTTGAAGAGGTCCAGCGTCTGATCGTTCATGATGGTGACGTGATCGCTGTCCCAACGGATGGGACGTGAGACGTGCAGCATCAGCTCGGGCACGAAGAGGAGGAGCGAAGCGACCATGTCGGCGACGTTCTCCGTCTGCTCGTAGTGACCGGTGTCGAGGGTGTACATCAGCTTGCGGGTAGCGCAGTAGCCTGCGACAAAGTCGTGACTGCCAACGGTGTAGCTCTCGAGGCCGATGCCGAAGAGCTTGGCTTCGAGGCAGGTCTTCATGCCCGGCAGGTCCTCCTTCAGAATCTCATCGAGGCTCTCGGCGAAGATCTCGCGATAGCGTTTGCGCTCCACGGTCTGGTCCTTGCTGCCGTCGTGAACCCAGATATTCATGATGGCGGGGTCGCCCTGTGCCTTACCCATCGCATCAGCGATGCGACGGCAGCGCTTCGTGTGCTCAATCCAGAACTCACGGATGGCGGGGTCGGGGTTGCTGAGGCTGAGGCTGCCGCTCTTGGGGTGTGAGAAGCTGGTGCTGTTGAAGTCGAGTTTCAGACCCTGCTCCTTGGCCCACTGAATCCAGCTCTCGAAGTGCTTGATTTCCACTTGGTCGCGATCCACGAACTGTCCGCCGAAGTCGCCATAGATCTCATGGAGGTTGAGGCGATGGTTACCGGCGAGGAGACTCTTGGCGAAGGCTACGTCGGCACGTACCTCTTCAATATTACGTGCGCGACCCGGGTAGTTACCCGTGGTCTGAATGCCGCCGCTGAGGGCTTCATTGCGCTCGAAGCCCACCACATCGTCGGCCTGCCAGCAATGGAGGCTGATGGGAGTCTTCTCAAGGAGTTCGATGGCTTTGTCGGTGTCAACGCCGATGGCGGCGTAGCGCTCGCGGGCAATCTCGTAGGACTGCTGGATAAGGGATTCTTTCATGATGTTTTATGTGTTTATAAGTTAACATGAGTTCGTTTTCCGCCACAAAAATACATAAAAATCCCGAAGTAGAGCACATCTGCTTCGGGATTTTTATGTATTTTCACTTTCGGCAGCTTTCTCAGCTGTTCTTTTGGTAGCTCGCCACCGCCCAACCGCTCATTGCAAGTCCAATGGCGGCGAGGGCCAGGACTTGGTGGGCGATGGCAGCGAAGCCTCCTCCGCGAATGAACACCGTGCGGATGGCATCGATGAAATAATGCATGGGATTGACATACGTCGTCGCGTAAGCCCAGTCGGGCATCGAGCGTGTTGGCGTGAACAGTCCGCTGAGCAGCAGCAGGCATACCACGAAGAACCACATGACGAAGATGGCCTGCTGCATTGTGTCACTGTAGTTGGAGATGATGAGGCCCAGCGATGAGAAGAACAGCGCCAGCAGCATCGCCAACAGATAGATGAGCACCACGGGACCTGCGGGCGTGATGCCATAGACCAGCCACGCTAAGAGGAGGCTGACGGTGATGATGAACAGCGCTATCAACCAGTAGGGAATCAGCTTGGCCAGGATGAAAGCCCATTTAGCTACAGGCGTCACGTTGATTTGCTCGATCGTGCCGGCCTCCTTCTCGCCAACGATGTTCAGCGTGGGCAGGAAGCCTGTCATCAGCATCATCACGATGGCGAAGAGGGCAGGAATCATGAAGAGCTTGTAGTTCTGGTGCTTGTTGTACAGAAGAAGGGAGGGGGAGCCTTTTCCGCTGGCGACAATCTGGCTGAGGTAAGCGCTGCCGAGGCTCCCTTTGGTGCCGTTGACGGCGTTGGCAGCGATGAGATAGCGGCCGTCGCGAATCTCAAGGATGATGTCAGCCTTGCCCTTCTCGATGTCTTTCAGGGCCTCGGCGTAGGAGGCTCGCTGGCCGCCGAAGATGAAGTAGTTGCTGGCGGCAATCTGCTGGATGAGTCGCTGCGACGCTACCGTGTGGTCGATATCCACGACCTCCACCACGACGTTCTTCACCTCCATCTGCATCACCCATGGCATCACACACATGATGACAATGGGAAACAGCACGATGAGGCGTGGCAGGAATGCGTTGCGACGTATCTGCAGGAACTCTTTATGAATGAGATGACTTATCATAGTAATTATTCCAATCGCACATTAAACTTCTTGAGCGCTACCGCAAGCAGCAGCAAGGTCATGACTGTCAGGGTGATGACCTCCTTGGCCACATCGGCGATGCCTACGCCCATAATCATCAGCTTGCGCATCGCCTCGATGTAGTAGCGCGGCGGCACCACGGCGGAGACCCATTGCAGCACTACGGGCATCGATTCCACAGGGAACATCATGCCGCTGAGCATCACCACGGGCATCAGCAGCACCATAGCCGAGAGCAACAGTGCCACCAGTTGTGTCTTGGCTATGTTGGAGATGAGCAGGCCAAGCGACAAGGCAAGAATGATGTAGATGGTGGAGACGACAAGAATCCAGAACAGCGAGCCGGCCAAGGGCACAGCCAACACATAGTGAGCCATCAGCAGGATGGTGATGAGGATGGCAAAGGCCAGCACGAGATAGGGCACAGCCTTGGCGATGATCACCATCAGCGGTCGCACGGGCGAAACAAGTAGCACCTCCATATTGCCTCGCTCCTTCTCGCGGACGATGGAGATGGAGGTCATCATGGCGCAGATGAGCATCAGGAGCATACCCATGATGGCTGGCACGAAGTTGTAGGCCGAGCGCATCTGGGGGTTGTACAGAAGTCTCACGCTCAGCCACGACCTCGCCCCTAACCCCTCTCCAAGGGGCGAGGGGAACTCGAGGGGCGAGGGGAGTGTGTAGTGTTTGGCGTCGATGGGCTGAGACAGTATGCTCTGGGCATAGGTGGTCCATTGCTGCGCCATATTGGGGTCGCAGCCGTCAACCATGATTTGCCACTGAAGGCCATCGCTCCCGCCGCCCTTTGGAGAGGGGATGAGGCCCATGTCTGCTTTCTGGTTGCGTATCAGTAGTTCCGCTTCCTGAGGCGTGGCCACGGTTTGCGTGATGGTGAAGTACTCCGACTGTGCCAGCCGTTCGACGGCCGCCTGGGTCTGAGGGCTCTGGAAGGAGGTCACCACCACTGTCCTGACATTCTTCACGTCGGTGGTGATGGCGAAGCCGAAGAGCAGCATCAGCATCACAGGCATACCGAAGAGGATGAGCATTGTGCGTTTGTCGCGCAGGATATGCTTGGCTTCTTTGAGGATAAAGGATAGAAACGTTTTCATAGTCAGTCGCTTGAGCGTGTGGCCTGTCTGGCGAGCAGCGTGAAGACGCCGTCGATGTCAGGCTGGTGGTATTCTTTCTTCAGTTCTTCGGGCGTGCCTATCGCCTTGATCTTGCCATCAACCATGATGGAGATGCGGTCGCAGTACTCGGCCTCGTCCATATAGTGAGTGGTCACGAAGACCGTGATGCCACGTTGGGCAGTCTCGTAAATCAGCTCCCAGAACTGGTGGCGCGTGGCGGGGTCCACGCCTCCCGTGGGCTCGTCGAGGAACACGACGCCCGGCTCGTGGAAGATAGAGACTGAGAACGCCAGCTTCTGTTTCCACCCCAGGGGCAGGCTGCCCACGAGGTCGTTCTTATGTTCCTCGAACTTCAGTTGGTGCAGCAGCTCGTCCATCTTCCTTTCCACCTCTTTCTTCTTCATTCCATAGATGCCGGCGAACAGACGGATGTTCTCTGCTACGGTCAGGTCCTCGTACAGCGAGAACTTCTGGCTCATGTACCCGATGTGTTTCTTGATCTGCTCGTACTCCGTGCTGATGTCATAGCCTACGACCGTGCCAGTACCGCTTGTCGGCTGGTTGAGGCCCGTCAGCATGTGCATCGCGGTGGTCTTGCCAGCGCCATTAGCCCCCAGGAATCCGAAGATTTCACCCTTCTGCACCGTAAACGAGATGTCGTCAACAGCGTGGAATGAGCCGAAGGCCTTGACGAGGTGGGAGACGGAGATGATGGGAGATCCACCCTCCGCACTCCCGTGGAGTGGGAGAGCCTCCGGCATGAATATATCCCTGAAATGTTCTAAAACAACATCCGGCTTTCCAATCCCCTCCATCTTGCCTTGATGGAGGAATGCGACGCGGTCACAACGCCGGACCTCGTCGAGATAAGGGGTGGAGACCATGATGGTGATGCCTCGTTCCCGCAGCATCAGGAGCATGTCCCAGAGTTCCTTGCGGCTCACTGGGTCCACGCCCGTCGTAGGTTCGTCGAGGAAGAGGACGCTGGGCGAGTGCACCAAGGCACACGACAATGCCAGCTTCTGTTTCATGCCGCCTGACAGCGCACCGGCGCGGCGGTCCTTGAAGCGCTCAATCTGTGAATAGATGGCGCGGATGGAGTCGTAACCCTCGTCGATGGTAGTGCCGAAGAGCGTGGCAAAGAACTTCAGGTTCTCCTCCACCGTGAGGTCCTGGTACAACGAGAACTTGCCCGGCATATAGCCCACACGCTTGCGCACCTCGTGCATCTGACTCATCACATCGAAACCATCGACGAAGGACGAACCAGCATCGGGCAGCAGCAGCGTACAGAGGATGCGATACAACGTTGTCTTGCCGGCGCCGTCGGGGCCTATCAGTCCGAAGACCTCGCCCTTTTTGACGCTGAAAGACACGTCGTCGAGTGCCTGCACCGCGCCGTAGCGTTTGCTAACGTTCTTTACCTCAATCGCATACATATCGGAGCTTTTTTTTACTTTTCACTGAATACGACCTCGCCGTACATCCCTATCTTCACGTAGCCGTCGTTCTTGAAGGCGATTTTCACGGCATACACCAAGTCGGCACGCTCATCGTCGGTGAGGATGGTCTTGGGTGTGAATTCCGAGCGCGAGGAGATCCATGAGATGGTGCCGTCGTAAGCCTTCCGCTGGCTGTCGCCGTAGTCGGCAAACAGCTTCACCTTCTGTCCGAGCTTAATCTGTTGAAGCTGTGCCGAAGTGACGTAAGCCCGCAAGTACATCTCCTCGGTATCTGCAATCTTGAACAGCGGCTTGCCGATGGCTACAAACTCGCCTCGCTCCGTGTATTTCTCCAGTACCGTTCCCTTTGTGGGCGCCAGGATGTGGCACTTGCGCAGCTGGTCGCGCAGTTGGTCGATCTGCACGTCGGCCGTGGAAAGCTGCGAGTTGAGCGTTGAGAGCTGGGTGTTCAGCGTGCTGACCTGTGCGTCCAACTGCTTTTGCAGCACCTTCACCTGATTGGCGGCGTCATCCAGCAACTTCGACGGTGCTGCACCGTCGGCCACCAGCTCGCGATAGCGTTGCTCGTCCTGCTGCGCCTTGGCCAGCTGCTGGCGTGTGGCCGCTATCTGGCGTTCCATGTCGGGCTTCTGGCTTTGATAGACTTGCTTCGTTGCTCCGAGCTGTTGGATTTTCAGCCATGTCTGGGTGGTGTCGATGATTCCTACCTCGGCGCCGGCTTTGATGTTGTCGCCTTCTTCGACGCTGAATGTCAGCAGTGTGCCGTTTTGCTCAGCAAACACCGTCGTCTCCGTGGCCTCGAATACGCCCGTGGCGTCGTACATTTTCTCGTTGTTGCCGCAAGCGGCTGTCAGCAGGGCAATGCCTGCCAGTAGATATATTTTTCTCATAACCTTAATTGTTTGTCGTGAACTTGTTATCGTAGATTTCCTTCAGCATTTCAATCTCGTGTATCGACTGCTGCACGCGTGCGGCGTTCTCGGCATTGATTTCGCGCACGAGGTCGTTGACATCAATGATGCCGTGTGTGAGTTTTGATTCGGCAGCCTTCCGCACCTCAGAGCGCAGCGCTACAATCTCCTCGTCGTTCGCCATCAACTGGCGGTAGCGGCTGATGTCCTCGTTCTGCTGAATCTGTTCCAGGTTGTTGTTGAAGAGGAACACGTTGCGGTTCGTCTCCGTCATTTCGCGTTGCACGCGTAGTTTTGCCTTGTCATTCTTGCGGGTGTAGAGGCTCCCGATGTTCCACGTCAGCCGTGCTCCTATCATCCCGTTGAGGCTCCAGCGATGGCTCATCATGTCCTCAAACATATTGTAGCCCGGGTAGCCGTAGAAGCCTTGAGCAAAAACACCCAGCTTGGGCAGCAGCGCTGCATTGAGCGCCTTCTCCTGTGCGTTAATCAGTCCCAATTGCGCATCCAAAGCCTTCAGCTCAGGGCGCAAGTTACCTGCATGTTGCGACGCTGCAGCCGACAGGGATGGCTTCTGCACCTCCTTCACCTCCATGCCGCAGAACGTAGAAAGCATAATCTGGAGCATCCGCTGCTGCGATGCCAAACTGACAAGCTTTTGTTCCACGTTCAGTCGCTCGGCCTTCACGTTCTGCAGGTCGCTCTCTGCCGCAGTGCCGTTCTTCACCATTGAAGCCAGCTTCTGTTCGTTGCCGCTCAGCTGTTGCTGCAGGTTGCGGTTGAGCTGAATCTGCTTGTCGAGCAGTAGGAGAGAGAAGTACATCTCGTTCACGCGCTGGCGTACATTATATATATTCACCTCATTCTGTGCTGCTTGCACCTTTCCCTGCTCGCGAGCTACGGCCTTCTGCGTCTTGATGGCAAAGCCGTCGAAAACCGTCTGCTGTACATCGATGCCAATGCGATACTGGTCTTTCTTCAAGCCCTGCATGTTCAGCCCCATCTGTTGCATCATGTTCTTCATGGCATCAGGCCAGGCAGTCACGTCGCTCTGGTAGGTTGCCTGTGCCGAAGCCGTAATTTGCGGCAGCCATCCCTTCTGGATATTGGCTATCGTCAAGTCCGTAGTCTTCTGGATGAGGTTGTACTGCGCTATCAGCGGATAGTTCCGTTCGGCAGCCTGCTGACACTCCTCGATCGTCTGTGCCGCCACGAAGGCGTGAGCGCAGACGAGCAGTGATAAAAACAATAGTTTTTGTTTCATAGTTGTATTCAATGATTTCTTTTTCCGCTGCAAAGGTATGGCGAGTATTTAGAATGATTGTTATCTTATTGGCAAGAAAAATGTCCTTTTTGTAAGATTCATCTCGGAAAAGGATATTTTTACCCAAGAAAGTATTACCTTTGCGTTCGAATAACAATAAAAAGTATGAGCAAACGACCCCGTCTAATGGATTTGTCCGGGATCAGAGACATCCTGGGTCCTCATCTGGAGCACTTGCGCGAGCATCTCTATCTCAGTCCGGCTTTTGGAATCCTCCACGGCGCACCGGAGCCCTTCCGCTTCATCATGCAGCAGGAGCCGCCGTTCATCATCAATGATCATCGCTTTGGCATCGTCATCCGCGGTGAGGGTGACATCAACTTCAATCTGGTTGACCATCACATCAGCGCACCGGCGCTTGTCTATATCGGCCCCGGCACCATCATCACCCCTCTCCGCTTTAGCAGCGATCTGGAAATCTATGGCATCTGCCTCTTCTCCACTTTCCCTATGCCCTTTGCCTCAGGCCAATGGCCGTCGGCCTTCAACGGGCAGGTGCGCGATTTTCAGCTCCAGGTGAGCAGCGCGGAGCTGAACGTGGCATCCGATATCCTCCAATGTGTTTGGGAGCTTGCACACCAGCCCGACTTCGATATGCCCACTGTGTCATCCCTTGTGGGCGCCTTGATGCAATACTACGACCATCTGTTCCGACGCCAGGCCGATCAACAGTCGTTGGCTCGTTCACGCGAGCAAACCATTTTCGACCGCTTCATACAGCTTGTCAATCTGCATTGTCGCGAGCAACATCAAATCAGTTATTATGCTACTCGTATGTGCCTCACCGAGCGCTATCTCAGCACCGTCGTGCGTCAGGCCAGTGGTACCACAGCCAAGGATTGGATAGACCGCGCTCTGGTCACACGTATCAAGATAGAATTACGGCACACCGAAAAGTCTGCCTCGCAACTTGCCGAGGAATTTCACTTTGCGAACCCCTCCTTTTTCTCGAAATATTTCCGCCGTCTCACAGGCATGACGCCGTTGGATTTCAGGCAGGGGTGAGGCCGGGCGCTCCCTTTCTATGTGAAAGATAGCTAAAATATATGCACCGAGGCTCTGCGAATCGAAATTTTGTTGTATCTTTGCAGCGGAATAACATTAGATTATAGAAGTATCATGGATTTAAAAGTACTTGAACTGAGCGAACAGGAGATTGTTCGCCGTCAGAATATGCAGGCACTGCGTGATATGGGCATTGAGCCTTACCCCGCTGCCGAATACCCCGTAACAGCATGGAGCACCGATATCGTTAAGGATTTCGTGGACCTCCCCATTATTGGAAAGGACGAAGAAGGTAATGATGTGCGGGAGGCTGCAACACCCGAGAACAGCCCCGTGGTGAGCATTGCCGGACGTATCATGAGTAAGCGCATCATGGGTAAGGCCGCCTTCGCGGAGATTCAGGACAGCAAGGGCAGGATTCAGGTGTATGTGACGAGAGATGCATTAGACGGCCCCACCCCTAACCCCTCCCCTATTAGGGAGGGGAATGGAGAAAGCTTGGCCTCTAATCAGGCTCCCCTCCCTAACAGGGGAGGGGCTGGAGAAGGGGCTTCTTTATCCTATCAGGCTTTCAAGAAACTGCTTGATTTGGGCGATTTCATTGGCGTGAAGGGTTATGTCTTCCGCACGAAGACGGGTGAAATCAGTGTCCACGTGATGGAGATGACGGTGCTCAGCAAGAGTCTGAAGCCGCTGCCCATCGTGAAGACGGACAATGAAGGTAATGTTTATGACTCTTTCGACGATCCCGAGTTGCGCTACCGCCAGCGTTATGTCGATTTGGTTGTCAATGCGGGTGTGAAGGAAACATTCTTGAAGCGTGCTACCATCATCAGAACGATGCGTCGCATCCTCGACGAGGCCGGTTATACCGAAGTGGATACACCCATCCTGCAGAACATCCCCGGTGGTGCTACGGCACGTCCGTTTATGACCCATTTCAACGCCCTGAACCAGGATATGTATATGCGTATCGCCACGGAGCTCTATCTGAAGCGTCTCATCGTGGGTGGCTTCGAGGGCGTCTATGAGATGGGCAAGAACTTCCGCAATGAGGGTATGGACAAGACCCACAACCCCGAGTTCACCTGTATGGAGCTCTACGTGAGCTACAAGGACCTGAACTGGGGCATGGGCTTCACGGAGCGGATGCTGGAACAGATCTGCACCGCTGTCAACGGAAAGCCCGAAGTGGAAATCGATGGTAAGGTCATCTCATTCAAGGCCCCCTTCCGCCGTCTGCCCATCCTCGATGCCATCAAGGAGAAGACGGGTTACGACCTCTATCCCATGAACGAGGACGAGATCCGCGAGGTGGCTAAGAAACTGAATATTGAAGTCGATGAGACGATGGGCAAGGGCAAGCTCATCGATGAAATCTTCGGCGAGACCTGCGAGGGCACCTTTATCCAGCCGACTTTCATCACGGACTACCCCGTGGAGATGTCGCCGCTGACGAAGATG
>Ga0265301_10000568_pt1 | contig 52196 bp, 43 predicted proteins | sample AusTroGonzalo_MG_2_FD_193488 | JGI IMG/M metagenome (GOLD analysis project Ga0265301, IMG submission 193488) | Bovine rumen microbial communities from tropical cattle in Woodstock, Queensland, Australia - Gonzalo_04 | ecosystem: Host-associated > Mammals > Digestive system > Stomach > Rumen ... | reverse complement strand
ACATTGATTTGCAGGTCGTCCTTCAGGAAGTCATAGTACTCCGCATCGACATACAACTCGGCGCCGAGTTCTGAGAGTGTCGATAACACTTTCTGAATAGAGGCAGACTTATTCGTCTGGTAGATATTGCCGAAAAGGGCGAATCTCAGTTTACGGTGTTCCATATTTTTGCTTTTATGGCTGCAAAAATACAAAAAAAGAGTTATATTCAACAGATTATCGCAGATTTTTTGTATCTTTGCAATCAGAAAACGCTTAAAACAAAGAATTATGGCAAAAGTTTATGTATTCCTGGCAGACGGCTTCGAGGATGTCGAGGCCCTGATTCCCATTGACGTGCTGCGCCGTGGGGGCGTGGAGGTAGTAACCATCAGTACGACACTTTTCCCGCTCGTGGAGTCGGCCCATGGTGTGAACATGGAGGCTGACCTGCAGTTTGATCAGGTGGACTACTCAGATGCTGACCTGTTGATGCTGCCTGGTGGTATGCCTGGTGCCAGCAACCTCTTCGCCCATGAAGGTGTGCGCGAAGTGCTGATGGCCCAGTACAAGGCCGGTAAGAAGATTGCCGCCATCTGTGCGTCACCTGCCGTCGTACTCGCACCGTTGGGCATCCTCGACGGTAAGCGTGCCACCTGCTATCCTGGTTTCGAGAAGGCTCTTGAAGAGACAGGAGCCACCTATACAGGCGACCTCGTCACCGTCGATGGTAACATCACTACGGGTGAGGGACCAGCCGCCGCCTTCCCATACGCTTACGAACTGCTCACACAACTCGTCGATAAGCAGACCTCTGACCAGATTGCAGAAGGCATGCGCTTTAAGCACCTGATGGAGAAATAGGCTATGGACTATGTGATTATCGTGGCAGGCGGAAAAGGGCTGCGGATGGGGAGCGATATCCCCAAACAGTTCCTACCCATTAGTGGAAGACCTGTTTTGATGCGGACACTCGAGAGATTCCGTGCGTACTCGGCGGATCTGCAGATCATCCTCGTGTTGCCTGAGGCCCAACAGGACTATTGGCGGCAGTTGTGCAAGGAGTATCATTTCGATGTGGAGTATCAACTCGCCAACGGTGGACAGACGCGTTTCCACTCCGTACAGAATGGTCTAGCCCTTGTGCCTGACGATGCGGAGGGCGTGGTAGGTGTGCACGACGGTGTGCGCCCCTTCCCCAGCATCGAGGTCATAAAGAACTGTTACGAGACGGCCCGCACAGCCAAAGCCGTGATCCCCGTAATCCCCGTCGTCGAGACCGTCCGTCACCTTGAAAAAGAAGGTTCTGTCACCGTGCCACGCGATGAATACAAGTTGGTGCAGACGCCTCAGACTTTCGACATCCAACTATTGAAGGCCGCGAACCGTCAGCCCTATAACGACGGCTTTACGGACGATGCCTCCGTCGTAGAGAGCTACGGCCATGAGATCACGCTCGTCGAAGGCAACCGCGAGAACATCAAAATCACCACGCCTTACGACCTCACCGTGGCCGAAGCCCTACTAGCCCCTCACCACTAACCCCTCATTCGTGGACATCCTCGATCAAGACATACAATACCTGCCTGGCGTGGGTCCCAACAGGAAGAAGATACTGGGTGACGAACTCGGTATCCACACCTATGGTGACCTATTGGAGAACTATCCCTATAAGTATGTCGATCGTTCCAAGGTCTATACCGTCCACGACCTGACGGGCGACATGCCCTTCGTACAGATCGTAGGACATATCCTGAGTTTCGAGACTTTCCAGATGGGGCCTCGCAAGGAGCGTGTCGTGGCTCATTTCTCCGACGGTACGGGCATCGCGGATCTCGTGTGGTTCCAAGGTGGCAAATATGCCAAGGAGAGTTATAAGATCGGTGTGGAGTATGTGGTCTTTGGCAAGCCTACCGTCTTTAACAACCGCATCAATATCACCCACCCTGACATCGACAGGGCCGACACGCTGGAACTCTCCACGATGGGCATGCAGCCCTATTACTCCACCACGGAGAAGATGAAGAAACGCGGTCTCTCCTCGCGCACCATCGAGAAACTGACAAGGGCGATGCTCGAGAAACTGCCGCCCCTGCCTGAGACCATCCCAGACTTCATCACGGGTCCCCACTATCTGATGGGGCGCGATGAGGCCCTGCGCACCGTCCACTATCCCCAGAACCCCAGAGACTTAGAGCGTGCCAGGGTGAGACTGAAGTTTGAAGAACTGTTCTTCGTGCAACTAAATATAGTAAGGTACGCCAGCGACCACCGTCGCAAATACCGTGGGTATGTCTTCTCGCAGGTGGGCGATGCCTTCAACACCTTCTATAAGAACAACCTACCCTTCCCACTGACAGAGGCCCAGAAGCGCGTGATCCGTGAGATCCGCAAGGACACGGGCTCAGGGCGCCAGATGAACCGTCTGTTGCAGGGCGACGTGGGCAGCGGTAAGACACTCGTGGCCCTGATGTCGATGCTCATTGCCATCGACAACGGCTATCAGGCTTGTATCATGGCACCCACGGAAATCCTCGCTGAGCAGCACCTGGCGACCATCATGGGCTTCCTGAAGGACATGAACCTGCGTGTGGCCCTGCTGACTGGCATTGTGAAAGGCAAGCGTCGTGAGGAAGTGCTCGAAAGTCTGCTCGACGGTACCATCAATATCCTCGTGGGCACCCATGCCGTCATCGAGGACTGGGTACAGTTCGCCCGTCTGGGCTTTGTCGTCGTCGATGAACAGCACCGTTTCGGTGTGGCCCAGCGCGCCAAACTCTGGAACAAGAGCGCGAACCCTCCCCATGTGCTCGTGATGACGGCCACCCCTATCCCACGTACCCTCGCCATGACACTCTATGGTGACCTCGACGTGAGCGTCATCGACGAACTGCCCCCTGGCCGTAAACCCGTACAGACTACCCACGTCTTCGACTCCCGTATGACCTCGCTATACGACGGCATCCGTCAGCAGATCAACGAGGGCCGTCAGGTGTATATCGTCTTCCCCCTCATCGAAGAGAGCGAGAAGAGCGATCTGAAAAATCTCGAGGACGGCTTCGAGGTGTTGAAACAAGCCTTCCCGGAGTTCCGTCTCAGTAAGGTGCATGGCAAGATGAAACCCAGCGAGAAGGAAGAGGAGATGCAGCGCTTCGTCAAGGGGGAGACACAGATCCTCGTAGCCACCACCGTCATCGAGGTGGGTGTGAATGTGCCCAACGCCTCCGTCATGGTGATCCTCGACGCCCAGCGCTTCGGACTCTCCCAACTCCATCAGCTCAGAGGACGCGTGGGACGTGGCGCAGACCAGAGTTACTGTATCCTCGTCACCCCCTATAAACTCTCTGAGGACACCCGCAAGCGCATCGATATCATGTGCGACACCAACGATGGTTTCCGTATCGCCGAGGCAGACCTGAAACTACGTGGTCCTGGGGATCTCGAAGGTACCCAACAGAGTGGTATGGCCTTCGACCTGAAGATCGCCGACATCGCCCGTGACGGACAACTCGTACAGATGGCCCGCGACGAGGCTCAGAGGATCATCGAGGAAGATCCGGATTGCACATCACCACGCTATCAGATACTCTGGAACCGTCTGCGCCAGTTGCGTAAGACCAACATCAACTGGGCGGCTATTTCTTAAGTTTTTAAGAATTGTCAAGCGGAAGGGGTTGAGTGTTAAAACAACCCTAATTTTGTTAACGCGCACCGTCATTGTGTACGTTTTCAAAAAATTATGCCTATCTTTGCACCAATCTTTTTCGTATAAACCCAAACCCTGACAAATGAAGAAAGTATTCTTATGTGCATTATTGTTGATTTTTTCCATGAGCGAGATCGCCAATGGAAAGACCGACAAGCCCATACAGATTCAGGAACCAGATGAAGAAGAAATCGGTAATTTCGATTTCCTCTATGGGAATGGTGATCAGGACTTCGACATCATGGAAATGCTGATCGAAGAGGCCTTCTCACATCTCGGCACACGCTACCGTTCTGGTGCCAAGGGTCCCAGCGCTTTCGACTGCTCAGGTTTTACAAGTTACGTCTATAAGCAGCAGACAGGCATCTTCGTTGGTGCTTCCTCGCGCGACCAATATGCCCGTAACACCCCCATCCGCCGAGATGAGATCCAGTGTGGCGACCTGGTGTTCTTCACCAGTCCCAACTCCGGTCATAACGTAGGTCATGTGGGTATCGTGGTTGATGTGGATCCCGTCACACTTGAGTTCACGTTCATCCACGCCAGCAGCAAGAACGGTGTGAAACTCAGCAGTTCCACCGAACCCAATTACGCTAAGCGATATGTAGGTGCACGCAGAATCTCTGAACTGAGTGCCTTATGAGAATCCGCCTGCTTAGTCTGACGCTCGCCGTTTTCGGCATCCTCCCTTTCCATGCCCAGACTCTGAACATCGCCATGACTGGCGATATCATGATGGGTACCACCTACCCCAGTATCATGCTCCCTGCCAATAATGGCAGAGACCTCTTCCGTGATGCCAAAGACATTCTGGCTGGGGCAGACCTCACCGTAGGTAATCTCGAGGGTGCCATCTGCGACGGTGGCAAAAGCACCAAGGGCACTGGTCCTAATTCCTACGCCTTCCGTACCCCCACGAGTTACGGACACTTGCTGAAGGAAGCCGGTTTCGACTTCCTGAGCATGGCCAACAACCACGCCAACGACTTCGGTCTGGAGGGCATCGAATCCACAGAAAGCGTGCTGGATGAGCAAGGCATCCTCTACTCTGGCATAGCCGGACGTGTGGAGAGTGCCGTCATCGAGCGCAAGGGTCTGAAGATCGGACTCTGTGCCTTCGGCCATAATAGTTACACACTGAAGCATACAGATCTTAATACCGTTGGTCGTATCGTCGATGACCTCGTCAGCCGCTGCGACCTCGTGATTGTCTCCTTCCATGGTGGTGCCGAGGGACGCACGAAGAATCACCTGCCCAACGGGCCTGAGACCTTCCTCGGTGAGAATCGCGGCAGTCTGCGCCAACTGGCACATTTCTGCATCGACCATGGCGCAGACGTTGTCTATGGACATGGTCCTCACGTCGTACGTGCCATAGAGGTCTATAAGGATCGTTTCATCGCCTATAGCCTTGGCAATTTCTGTACGCCTTATAACGTCAGTCTGACAGGTATCTCAGGCTATGCCCCCGTTGTGGAGATCAACATCAATGCCGACGGCTCGTTCATCGACGGCAAGATTCACTCCTTCCTGCAGACACGCGGCATCGGTCCCCGTGAGGATGCCACAGGAAGTGTCGCCCGTGAAATCAGGAATCTAAGCAATACTGACATCCCCCAGAGCCAGGCGACTATCGATGCTCAGGGCAACATCAGCCTGAAGTAGAAAACGCTAAAAAGCGGCTGAAAGTGTTAAAAGTGCACAAAATACACCTAATAAATTGCATATTTTCAGTATTAATTACTACCTTTGCACCGAATTTTTGCTATTTGAACATTACAATCGTATGAATATAAATATTAAGAAATTTATCTTTTTTGCGTTCACAGCTCTGGCAGCAACCCCTGCCACTGCACAGGATCTGTTGGCAAAACAGGCCCCCATTGACCGCAAGATGAAAGCCGTTGATTCCATCGTTCTCAACAAACTGATCGTCGAAGAGGAGCGTATCAATCCCTCTGTTGACCTCTATGAGGACTGGAACAACGTATATGCCCACCGTGAGACGGCTCTGCCCGACTCTTTCCGCATCGACCTCCGTGGTTTCTGCATGCCGACACCGAGTCGCGTGGTGACTTCTAACTTTGGTGCCCGCTGGGGACGCCAGCACAAGGGTCTTGATATCAAGGTCTATGTCGGCGATACCATCCGCGCTGCTTTCAGCGGAAAGATCCGCATCGTGAAATACGAGCCCAAGGGCTATGGTAAATATGTCGTGATCCGTCACCATAATGGTCTGGAGACCATCTACGGACACATGTCAAAGCATCTGGTTGTTGAGAATCAGGAAGTGAAGGCAGGTGATCCTATCGGTCTCGGTGGTAACACAGGCCGTAGCACAGGTTCACACCTGCACTTTGAGACCCGTCTCTGTGGCGTAGCCCTGAACCCGGCCCTGATGTTCGACTTCCACAATCAGGACGTAACAGGCGACTTCTACAATTTCCGTCGTAACCGTTATGCTGCCGAGTCTGCACAGGCTACCCGCCTGCGTGGTGTCAATGGCAGCAGCAAGAGCAGTATCAGCGGTGACGATGAGGATTCCGACCTCGCTGTTACAGCCCCCAAGGCTTCCTATGCGAAGGCCTCTCGCTACCACAAGGTGAAGAAGGGTGAGACTCTCCAGTCTATCGCCCGCAAGTGCCACACCACCGTGGATGCCCTCTGCAGAGCCAACCGCATCAGTAAGACCAAGCGCCTGATGCCCGGACAAATTCTGAAATACAATTAATCAATCTAAACATATACCAAGGCTTCCTCAAAATGGGAAGCCTTTTTGTTTAAGGAAACGTTCTGTTCTTAACTATCAGGAGACAAGGAATTCTTTATTCCTCATAATAAACAGATTTGATGGTTATGGAGCCTTGAGTCATTAAGAGGTTAAGATCTTTGCCTTCGCCACCACTCCCCCTAGCACACTCTTTAGCCATCTCTTCGGTAATTGGAATCCGAAGCAAGCCTACCTGAGGTTCAATATTATCTGCATAAAAATTACTCCACCAACCATTCATGACACGCAACGTAAGTCCCATCTCATTGTTTTCTTTCCAGACAGCAGGACCTTCTTGCACATCAGTGATTTCAAAGATGAGCGTCTTAAGACCAAAGTAGATGTCATCAGACAAAAATGGTAAATACTTACCTTCATAATTGCTAAAACGGCCTGCTGCCTGGTCAAAGGGCTTGAGGACAAATGATGGTTGCGCTACAGGATCCTCACCATAAATATAATATTTAGTGGGGGGAACTGGCTCTGGCTCAGGAATCACAGGATTATCATCAATGACTCCACACGCAGTCAGACCAGAGAATGCCAACATCATTAATGCGGCAAATGAGAAATAATTCTTTTTCTTTTTCATTATCATATTAAACATGTTTTATCAATTTTTGATAGATCTACTTCAGCGTTTTCAGCAAGAACTGGGCGACGATGTCCGTCGAGCGATAGATGTTCTGCGAGAAGCCGTGGTCGAAATACTCCTGAAGCACGTACTCACTGCCAGGCCATATCTGATGGAAACGCTCACCATAGGTATAGGGCACCACGCGATCGGCATTACCATGGACGATAAAGGCAGGCCCCTGATACTTCGCGGCCGTCTCGTAGATAGGCAGCGAGAAGGCCGTGCGGATATAGTTGGCACCAAGTTTCAGACCACCGTAAAGTTCGACATATTCACCGGGATCAAAGGGATCGTAGTTCTTACCCATCGTATTACCTCGGATGGCATCTTCACGGAGCACGGCGGCTGGCGCCATCAGTGCCACGGCCTTGAAGGCGGGCTCACCCAGCGCCTCACTAAGTTCTCCAGCAGTCATTGCTGCCACAACCCCACCCTGGGAATGGCCGACGATGGCCAGATCACTGACATAGCGCAGGTCACGCACGTATTCCACCACCTTCTTGGCATCCTCAATCTCGTTGGGCACCGTCATGTCCTTGAACTCACCCTCGCTCTCTCCGTGACCGTTGAAGTCGAAGCGGATACTGGCAATGCCGTGCGCCTGTAAAGTGTCACAGATCAGTTCGAACATCGGACCGTCCTTCGTACCGCTGAAGCCATGACAGAACACCACCATCGGGCATTTCTCACCCCGCTGCAATTCCGGTTTCTGGATAAGGGCCGTCAATTGGCCGTGGTCACCGTCGATCTTGATGCGTTCACCTTTCTGGGCAGACACATAGGCACCCGTAGTGAGTTCCTTCAGGTACTTATCGACCTTATAGGTGAGCACCGTAGAGAGTTTCACCTCACCGTCGGGACCCACAACGACTATCGAGGGGATCCACTTCACGCCGTAGGCCTTGGCAATGTCAGTCTCCTTGAACTTCTTCAGTTCACTCACTTGCGGATACGCGATACCAAACTTCTCAATAGCCTTCTTCCAGGCTTCCACGTCGGTATCCATCGAGATGCCGAGGAACTCGATACCGTTCTGCTTATAGGCCTGATACATCCGCACCACCTCGGGGGCATCCTTACGGCAGTCAGGACACCACGAAGCCCAGAAGTCGAGCACGACAGTCTTGCCCTTTGCCCACTTCGCGAACTGGAACTTCTTACCGTCGGGCGTCTGCATCCTGAAATCCGGCGCCAGTGTTCCTGGCTGAATCAACTCTGTTGCATACTTGCTGTCCATGTCCTTCTCCGGACCGAACTGCGCCTTCACTTCTACCGCTGCTCCCACCAGGAGACAGACGGCCAATAATCTGAATATCTTCATCTTTCGCATATTTTTCTGCAAAATTACAACTTTTCTGAGAAATATTTTCTATCTTTGCAGAAAATTTTAAAGCTATAAATCTTATGTTAGACAAGGAAAGAGGGCTATACATCGCCCATTGCGCTAACGGCGCACTCAGTATTACTGGTAAGATGGCTAACCGCCATGGTTTGATCGCTGGTGCTACAGGTACAGGTAAGACTGTCACTCTGCAAGTAATCGCCGAGACATTCTGTCAGGCTGGTGTTCCCTGCTTCATGGCCGACATGAAGGGCGACCTGAGTGGTATCTCACAGGTAGGAAAGCTCAGCGGATTCATTGAGAAGCGTATGCCCGAGTTCGGCATTGAGAATCCGGAGTTCCAGGCCTGCCCTGTACGTTTCTTCGATGTCTATGGCGAACAGGGCCATCCCATGCGTGCCACCATCTCCCAGATGGGTCCGATGCTGCTCTCACGTCTGTTGCAGTTGAACGAGACCCAGGACGGTGTGCTGAACATCGTGTTCCGCATCGCCGACGACCGTGGTCTGCTGCTGCTCGACCTGAAGGATCTGCAGGCCATGCTCGACTGGGTGTCCAAACATGCCAAGGAATATACCACGAAATACGGCAATATCTCCGCCCAGACCATCGGCGCCATCCAGCGTGCCCTGCTCCAGTTGGAGACCCAGGGAGCCGACAAGTTCTTCGGCGAGCCCTCCTTCGACATCTACGACCTCATGCAGACAGAAGGCGGCAAGGGTATCATGAACGTACTGGCTGCCGACAAGCTGATGATGCAACCTAAGCTCTACTCCACCTTCCTGCTGTGGTTGCTCTCCGAACTCTACTCCACCCTGCCAGAGGTAGGTGATATGGAACTGCCGAAACTCGTGTTCTTCTTCGACGAGGCTCACATGCTCTTCACCGATACCTCGAAGGCACTGCTCGACAAGATTGAGCAGGTGATCCGTCTAATCCGTTCCAAGGGCGTGGGTATCTACTTCATCACCCAGAGTCCTAACGATATCCCAGAGAATATCCTCGGACAGCTCGGTAACCGTGTACAGCATGCCCTCCGCGCCTACACACCGAAGGACCAGAAGGCCGTGAAGACCGCTGCCGACACCTTCCGTGCTAATCCTGAGTTCAAGACCGACGAGGCCATCATGAACCTGGAGACGGGTGAGGCCCTCGTCAGTTTCCTCGATGCCAAGGGTGCTCCCAATGTCGTGGAGCGTGCGAAGATCCTGTTCCCGTTGTCACAGATCGGTGCTATCACAGAGGGTCAGCGTCTGGATATCATCAAACAGAGCCGCATCTTCGGCAAGTACGATACCCCCATTGATCGTGAGAGTGCCTTCGAGGTGCTGATGGCCGAGGCCGAACAGCAACTCGCCGAACAGGAAGAGGAAGCCGCTGCCAAGGCTGAGGAGAAGGAGGCTGCCAAGGGTAAGAAGAAATCGGGTATGATGAGTAAGGTATGGAAAGCCGTCATCACGGCCGTCACCTCTACCCTCGCCACCATCCTCGGCACCTACGTCAGCGACAAGGTGACAGGTAAGAAGACGAAGTCGAAGACCTCCGCCACGGGTCGTGTGGTGAAGAATGCCACCAGTGCTGCCACCCGTTCCGTCACCAGGGAACTGACGCGCGACATCCTCGGCAACCTCATCAAATAAGGCAGAAGCAGCCAATACCTAATATGTATAACTTATCAAGAGCAATAGCCATTACTCTGATAAGTATCATTATGCCCATTGGTGCAGCAGCGCAGGAGGCTATTGCCGACAGCACGAAGCACCCCTCTGGCGACAGTAACAGGAATGTGCTGATGAATGCGGACTTCGCATCACAGCCACGGCAGATCTCCTTAGGTCTGCCCATTTCCGGTTATGCCTATATCTTCGAGGACGGCCTGCCCGTGTCCTACTATAATTATCAGGTCTATCCCTATAAGTCCTGGCATAGTGGTGTCAGTCATGAGTCCATACGGACGATGGGACCACAGGACATGGCCCTGAAATATGGCGTCATCACCTATAGCGTTGATAGCAGGTCGAAGTTGGCTGGAGATCAGTTCGAGGGGAAGTTGACCTACACCTTCAACCACCATGGCCGTCACATGGTGGATGCCAATGTCTCTACGCCTATGGGCAAAGGATGGGGCCTCAGCATCGGCACCTACCACAACTTCGACCCTGGCAGCAACCATCTCGACATGGCCAGTCTGCAGGAGAGTGCGCATTTCTACAAGGCAGCCCTCTCCAAGACATGGAACGACGGCCGGGGAAAGGCGGGCCTCATCTACCAGTATTCGCAGTTCAAGGAGATTATCGAGAACTACGGCCCCTTTATCTTTGTGGGCGACGGTAGCGTGAAGGAGTACGAAGGGTTCGAGTTGGGTACTGACCAGTACCGTCCTGACAACAGAACGGTGAGATATCTGGATGTGGTGACAGGCAAGATGGAGGAACAGGATATTGACGATGCAAACACGAACAAAGTCCACAATGTGAACTTCGTGTTGGATTATAACTGGGATAATGGCGTGAAACTGGCCATTCACAGCAAGTATAAACACGGCCACTCCTTCCGCTCTTGTCCAACCGTGATGGGTGTGAGCGACGCCACAGAAAGCAGCGGTTATACCTACGAGGACGGTACGCCGTACGTGGGTAAGGTACAGACGCGCCGCATGCTGCATTTCGACGGTCTCGAACACTCATGGATGACCAATGCCGCCCTGACAGGCCTGTCTAAGGACGGCCGCCATAAATGGTGCGCAGAGGTTGACTACTGGCTTAACCACGGAGGTGTCAACACCTCCATGTACTTACTCGGACACGAGGTAAAGAAAGACCCTAAGCAACTGCTGCTCAACGGTCACGATGGCTATTCCTACAACTCCTACGCCGAGTATTACGACGGTCATGAGCATAAGCTGTTCGGACAGGTGTCTGACCAGTGGACCGTCTCCCGCCGTCTGTGGCTCTATGCTGGTGTCAGGGCTGAGTTCATCAATGTACAGGGTGACGCGGCCAACGATGTGTATGCGGGCAATGCCCGTCATGTGGGTTTCAGTCTGGCAGACGAAGGGGTCATCAAGAACCATTTCAACGACAGTCATTTCAACTACGCCTTTGTCGGCAGCACACGCTTCGCTCTGGTGCGCGGCTTTGGCTTACAGGCGGAATTCTCCACCGCCACCATCCACTCCCAACTGTTCCATTACGGTGCATATAACTATCCTTCACAGGAAAGTATGCCTACCAGTTATTTCAGGGGCGGCATCTATTGGAAGAACAAATGGATAGACCTCACCTCGCAAATGACCTACATCACCATGAAGAACTCGGAGGAGCGTCCTAACCTCAGTCATGTGCTGACCAAAGACGTGGGCGACATGAAGGCAGGTATGAGCGAATCGTTCACCCCTTCCTGTTACTACGACATGGCCACACTCGGTTGGCTGACAGACGCCATGATCACCCCTATCGACGGTCTGAGCATCCATGTGATGTTCACCATCCGCGACCCCAGGTATAAGAATTTCAAGATCACCCCCACCTTCAGCGACGGTGTGACGGAGGAATACAACTTCACCGACAAGACCATCACCGCCCTCTCGAAGATGGAACTGGAGATCGAGCCCAGTTACCGTTTCGGCGACTGGCGCGTATGGCTAAGTGCCAGGTATTTCAGCAGGCAGTACGTGAACAAGACCAACACACTGTACTTCAACGGGCGCTGGGAGACCTTCGGAGGCGTGGAGTATAAACTCAACCGTCATTTGAGTTTTGCCGCCAGTGTGGTAAATATTCTGAATCAGAAAGGCGCCAGCGGCAAGATCAATGCCGCCGACCTGATAACAGACCCGACACTTTATGAGAACTACGTCATGTCAGGAACGTTCATACGTCCCTTCACATTTGAGTTCACCACAAAGATCAGTTTTTAATCACGATTCTCACAGACCGTATAAATATAACTATCCTTCTCTACGGTTGTATAATGATAGCGCTGTGAGTCAATCACGGTTTTCATGTCGTTGCTGATGCCCGTGCCAATGAGTTTCATCGTAGCCTCCTTCATCGTCCAGAAACGGATAAAGGAAGCGGCACGATTCTCTGACGACTCTATCTGGCGGATTTCCTCATCGTTCATCGTATAACGGACGAGGCCTTCCTTATATTCACGGAAACTCTCTACATCGACGCCAACAGGTTGGTCGCTGACAGCACATACCACAGCCTCCTTGCAATGGCTGAGGTTAAAGAAGATCTCAGGATGGCCGACGATAGAGGGTTTGCCATGCTCGTTGTATTCGAAGACGGGATTCTCCGTGATGCCGTATGCCTCGCACAGTACCTGCTTCAGCAACTGATAGGCGAGTACACAGAGCCGCCGTCCCTGTTCGTGCTTGAACTTCAGGGTCTGCTCCCTTCGCTGCTCCGAAATCTCCTCCAAAGCCGCCTCGAGATCAAACTCCCATATCTCCTCCGACACTAGGGTAATCATCATTACTAATTCCTAATTACCTATTATTCGAGTCCCACCTCCGGCATAGGGATCTTACGGTTCGCATTCTCCTTGGCACCCAGATCGACGAGTTCGCGCCCCTTCTGTGCCACACTCTGGCGACCAGTGATCAGTTTGTTGTTCGCACTGTCGTAAGCCTCCTGTACCTTATGGAGTTTCTCACCGAGGTCATTATAGCGCTGCACGAAGTCGCCTAAGCGATCCAACAACTGTTCCGCCAGTCCAAACACCTTCTCCTGATTCTCCGCCTGCTGGTTCTGCACCCAGGCGATATGGATCATGTGGAGGATACCGAGCAGGTTCTGCTCACCTGTGACGAACACCTTCTTCTCAAACGCCTCGCGCCAAAGTGTGGGGTCATTGGCCAGTGCCAGTTGCAGCGACGACTCGAAGGGCACGAACATAATGACGAAATCCACCGTCTCTCGCCCGTTCTTGATATACTTCGAATAGTCCTTGCGCGCCAGTTCGTTCACATGCTGACGCACGCTCTTGATATGATCCTGGAGGTAGCGTTCTTTCTCCTCGGGTGTCTCGGCATTCACGTATTTCTCGTAGGCCACGAGCGACACCTTCGAGTCGACGATGGCATCTTGTCCCTGCGGATAGTGCAGGATCACGTCTGGCTGCATTTCCTTACCCGTCTCGTCGTTCTTCAGGGGACGACCCAACTCATCGCGGAGCCGTGCCTGCACCTCGTAGTGGATACCCTCTGTCAGTCCCTGACTTGCCAAGAGATCGCCAAGGATGATCTCACCCATGTTACCGCTCACCTTATTGTCGCGACGCAGCACATTAGCCAGTCCCTCCGTCTTCTCACCGAGTTGCTGGGTCTGCTGCATCATCTGTAACATCTGTTCACGGAAGGAAGCCGAGTGGGCCGCACTCTCCTTCTGGGTCTCATTGATAGCCTTCTGCATGTTGGCGATGGCATCCTTCAGGGGTTGGGTGATACCCGTCATCGCCTCCGTGTTCTGCTCCTTCAGTTTCGAGGCACTGGCCTCCATCAACTGCTGCGCCATGTTCTGCAACTGCTCACGGGCCGTACGGAGCTGTTCCTGAAACTGCTCGTCGCGCCGCTTGAGTTCTTCTCCCATCTGCTCGCGCACCAGTTCCAGTTCCCTACCCTGCGTCTCCGACTTGGCGTGCAGATCCTTATTCTCCGCCTCCAGATGTGTCACCCGACTCGTGGCGGCATTCAACTGTTCGTTGCGCATTGAGAGTTCGATATCTTTCTGTCCCCCGGCAATGCGGAGGGCATCCATCTTACGGTCCATCAGCAGGTAGAGCACCACGGCACCCACCACTACACCGATCAAAATATATAAGGCTATCATCATCACTTTCACTATTTTGTTGCAAAAATACAAAAAAAGCCACATAATTCACCGTTTATTCAAGAAATTTTGTATCTTTGCCCCAACAAACCCAAATTACAGTCAACTAAAAACTTCAAGATTATGGATTACAAGATTATCGACATCGAAGGTGTAGGCGACGTTTATGCTGAAAAGCTGACAGCCGCAGGTATCAACAAGGTAAGTGAACTGCTCGAGAAGTGTGCTGATCCCAAGGGCCGCAAGGCTTTGGCTGACGCAACGGAGATCAGCGAGAAACTGATTCTGCGCTGGACGAACCATGCCGACCTGTTCCGTATCAACGGCGTAGGTCCCCAGTTCTCTGAACTGTTGGAGAAGGCTGGTGTGGATACCGTGAAGGAGTTCCGTCACCGCGTGGCAGAAAACCTGCAGCCGAAGTTGGAGGAGATCAATGCCCAATACAACATCTGCGGTCGCGTGCCCTCTATAGCAGAGGTACAGAAGATGATTGACCAGGCCAAGGAACTTGAGCCGAAGATGACTTACTAATAAACAAAAGAGCCTTGGCATTTGCCAAGGCTCTTTTGTTTATATTCCTATTTACTTCCAGGGATTCTCGAAGCCGACGGGACCGTTCTCGAGTTTCTGGCAGACGATCTCCATCTCCTCGAAGTGCTCCTCACCGTCTTCCCACTTCTCCTTGTAGTTCACGCAGTAGCAGCCTGTGCCCTTCAGTTCCTTCATCGTAGAGCCATCCACGGTGTTGTAGAACGTCACTGTGAAGTCGCGTGGGTCGTTCGGAGCCAGCATCCACTGCAGCAGTTGCGAGTTGCCGTCGTTCATAGCCTTCACGCGGATCGATACCTTACCGCCACGGGGAATACCTGCGATCTGTCCCTCACGGTCTGTAGCCTGATCAAACTTGTAGTCAACCATCATGACCTCTCTCTTCTCGAAATCCTTAACCTCTAAGGTTACCGGTGTTACATTCTCTGCCATATCTTGTTTCCTTTCTATTCTTTAAATTGTTAATGTTTAATGTTTAATGTGGTCTTATGCCCACTCGTTCTCGAACTTCACGCTTCCGACGGCGATCTCCTTGCAGGTGATGGTGATCTGCTCGAAGTGACCCATCTTGTCTTCCCACTTCTCCTCGAACTCCACGCAGTAGCCGTTGGTGAACTCGATGGTCTTCATGGCCTTGCCCGTCTTCGTCTCCAAGAACTCGATCTGGCCGTTCTTCGGGAGGTTGCGCTCGGTCATCCAAGCCAGCAGGTCAGGGGTGCCGTCGTTCAGGGCCTTCACACGCACCTGGATCTTACCGCCACGGGGGATGCCTGCCATCTGTCCCTCTACATCAGTTGCCTGATCAAACTCATAGGTTACCATCAACACTTCGCGATCCTTGTAACCGTCAATCTTCATTGAAACTGGAGTCTTTGCCATAATTTGTTTCCTTTCTTTAATTTTTTAATTGTTAATACTGTTGTTATTTTAAATGTTTTATTGTTCTCTTGTCGTGGGGTTTATTTCCTTTTGACATTGCAAAGGTACGACGGATTTCGCCCCATTCCAAACTTTTTCCGACTTTTCGATCTCACTTGTTGCGACACGAAAACCATATTGCGACAAACCCCATTCATGCTCCTAAAAGCTGTCGCACATTTGACGGATTTGACGAATTTGACACATTTATTAGCAACTTTCTCACGCGTACCGCGCACGCACGGTACGCGTGAGGTTTCTTTGTAATAATTCGTCAAATGTGTCAATTCGTCCATTTTTCTTTGATTTTGCGGCAAAGATAAGAAAAAAAACGTTTGGTTTCTTGAATTAGTCCAACTCAGGATAAACCTAAAATTCCCACGAACTAAGAACGTAAAATTAAGGAGTCCTTTTCGGAAATTAAGGAGTCCTTAATTTTCAAAAAGGAGTCCTTATTATCCAACCCCTTAAACCGTGGGTTAATCGTAAAGTCCTTTCTTATGCTTATTTCTTAAAAAGGAATAAATTTCTTCCAATTATTTGTTAGATTGTAATTAATTCCTTACTTTTGCAAATGAAAACGATTAGAGAGACTTATCATTCTGACGAGTACAAAGCGTATTACGACAGTTTGGACGAACGGATAAAAGAGAAATACGACTACGTGGAGCAGATCATCAGGACTCAATATGTGGTCAACAAGAAATTCATTAAGAATCTGGAAGGCACAGAGTTCTATGAGGCTCGGATATCCGTAGGAACGAATGAATATAGGATTATTGTCTTTGCAATTGATGCCAACATTTTTATGGAGAGCAAACAGGTATTGTTCCTGAATTCTTTCTTAAAGAAGGACACTAAGCAATATAAAGGCGAAATCAAAAAAGCCAGGAATATACTAAAGAAATATTTGGAGGATGAGTAATATGGTGAAGATTGACCAAAAGAAATTAGCGAAACTGACCACGGGATCAGAACATCTCATACAAAAGTATGGTCAAGAGGGATCTGAGAACCGCAGGGAATTTGAGGCAAAGGCAGAAGCCTGGTACTACGCCGAACTGCTCAAGGACGAGCGGAAACGACAGAAACTGACACAGCAGGACCTGGCAGAAAGGATAGGAAAAAAGCGTGAATATGTATCTGCCCTTGAAAGAGGTACGACAGACATGCAACTCTCTACCTTTCTGCAGATTGCCTATGCCTTGGGGTTAAGGTTTTCATTAGTGGTTGGGTGATATTAAAGATAGGGCTAACGATTATCCGTCTGGGTCTTGGGCCAGTTGACGAGGAAGAGTTTTTCCGTGGCGCGGGTGAAGGCGGTGTATAGCCAGTGAATATAATCGGGCGTGAGCATGTCGTCCGTCATGTAGCCCTGATCCAGATAGACGTGTGCCCACTGTCCGCCCTGTGCCTTATGGCAGGTGACGGCATAGGCGTATTTGATCTGAAGGGCGTTGAAATAACGGTCGCTCTTCAGTTTCTTGATGCGGTCTGCTTTCTTGGGGATGTCGGCATAGTCCTCCATCACAGCATTGAAGAGGTGGTCCTGCTGCTCACGGGTCAGGGCGGGCGCCTCTGAGGTCAGCGTATCGAGAATCACGGTGGCCGTCAGTTCGTAGTTGTCGTAGTCAGGGAACTGCATCGTCACCTCGGCAAAGCGGAAACCATAGAGTTCGTGTACGTTCCTGCAACGCTGCACGACGGCAATATCGCCATTGGCAATAAACGCGATTTCCTTGGAACCTTCAGTCCAATAGTAGTTATTCTTCACAATCATCAGTTGGTCACCACGGCAGAGTTCATCCTCACGGTCGAGCACCTGGTTACGGATGCCCTGGTTGTAAATATTCGCGCGTTTGTTACTGCGGGTGACGACGATGGTCTCGTCGAGCCCTACCCTGCTGTAACTGCTGGCCAACGACTCTATGAGTTCGTCGCCAGGTACGACACAGATATCCGCGAAGCCCTGGAAGCGGATCTGGGGCAATGACACAGGGGGACGGTTCTTTTGTGCGACAAAAGAACCGTCCCCCTGTGAGATCTCCCGGATCCTCGTGGCGTTCCAGAGGACACCCGACTCCTCGCTCTGGCGGAGCACCTGATTCAGGTCGCATTCATAGACCTTCATGCCGTAGCCCCGGAGCACATCAGCCATGAGGGCAGGACTCTCCTCCTCACCCACTGGCGGCAACTGGGCCTTGTCGCCAATGAGCATCATGCGGCAATTCTGGCCATTATACACAAACTGCATCAGATCGTCGAGCAGACAGCCGCTGCCGAACTCAGTGGGGACGGTTCTGGGTGAGTTCAGCCGGAACTCACCCAGAACCGTCCCCACTGAGTTCGCGATCATCGAGGCCTCATCTATTATAAATAAGGTGTCGCGATTCAGGTTGTCGTTGAGGTTGAAGGAATATAGGTCGCCAGCCGTCTTCTGACGGTAGATGCGACGATGGATGGTATAGGCGGGATGGCCTGCATTCAACGAAAAGACCTTCGCCGCCCTACCCGTGGGTGCCAGTAGGATCATCTTCTGCTCGAGGGCTGCCATGGCCTTGACGATGGCACCCGCCAGGGTGGTCTTTCCCGTACCTGCCGAACCTCGCAGGATCATCACGACGTGTTCCGAACGATCCGTCATAAAGAGCGAGAACACGTCGAGGGCGTGCTCCTGCTCCACCGTCGGCGGAAAGCCGAAGGTCTGGAGAATACGGTATTTCAGTTCGTCGTTGATCATACTTATCTGCAAAGGTACAAAAAATTGAGGATTAAGAATTAAGAATTAAGAATTATTTTGTACCTTTGCACCCAAATGCGAATAACGGATAAACATATCAACGTCATTCTGGCCATCGTTGCACTCGGGCTCCTCGTCCTGTGTGTCGCCAGTGTGATGCGCGGATAAACCAAACCCACGACTCATGGAAGAGATCTATCAGAGAAAGCTGATCATACGCATCGGGAAGAACACGCTCTCCTTCACGATGCCCAACCCTGCCGACACAGAACGGCCGTTCCTCTACGAGCCCTATATCGTGAAGGGCGGTATCTCGATTGCTGCCAATCTCAGGGAAGCCTTCAAGACCGCCGACCTGACGGCCATCGACACGCGAAGGGTGCAGGTGCTTGTCGATACCCCTTCCATGCTCGTGCCCATCGAGCAGTTTGACGAGGAGAACATCACGACGATTTTCAACCACGTCTATCCTCCCACGCAGGAGCAGCGCATCGTGCGCTTCAACGTGCTGCCGTCACTGAAGGCCGTCTGCCTCTTTGCCGTCAACAAGGATCTGTCGGTTGTCTTGCAGGACCGTTTCGACGACCTGCAGTACATCCATGCGATGACACCTGTATGGCACTATCTCCACCAGCGCAGTTTCACAGGTCACCGCAGCAAACTCTACGGCTATTTCCACGGCAAGCGGCTCGACATCTTCAGTTTCCAGCAGAACAGATTCAAGTTCTGCAATGCCTTCGACACCACCGATGCTCACGACGCCCTCTACTTCCTGCTCTACGTGTGGAAGCAACTGCGCCTGGAGGCCGAGCACGACGAGATGCACATCGTGGGCAATATCCCTGAACAGGACTGGCTCCTGCAGGAACTCAAGCGCTATCTGCAGAAGGCCTACGTCATCAACCCCTCTGCCGACTTCCAGCAGTCGCCTGCCACCAAGATTGCGAACATGCCCTACGACCTGATGACATTACTCGTAAAAGGCCGATGAGGATTATCACAGGGAAATACAAGGGACGGCACTTCGACATTCCGAAGACCTTCAAGGCAAGGCCCACCACGGACTTTGCCAAGGAGAATATCTTCAACGTGCTGACACAGTACATCGACATTGAGGATGCCACCGCCCTCGATCTCTTCTCTGGCACGGGCAGCATCACCCTCGAACTATTGTCACGCGGCTGTGCCCACGTCATCAGCGTGGAACTGGATCGCGACCATCACCGCTTCATTCAGCAGTGCGTGCAGAAACTGGGAACAGAGGCGTGTGTTCCCCTGCGCGGTGATGTCTTCCGCTTCATCAAATCGTGCAAGCAGCAGTTTGATTTCATCTTCGCCGATCCCCCTTATGCCCTGAAGGAACTGCCGACGATCCCCAGCCTCATCTTCGAGAAAGGATTATTGAAAGAAGACGGTATCTTCGTCTTTGAGCATGGCAAGGATTATGACTTCAGCGACGATCCACACTTCGTAGAGCATCGCAGTTATGGAAGCGTAAACTTCAGTATCTTTAGAGCAGCGGCGACAACATCCGCGTAATACTTTCCCAGAGGCGGACGAAGAAACTGCTGTTCATCCGTCCAGGAATGTCCTTCAATAGCACCGACTGTTTCTCATCATCCAAGAATACCTTCTTCGCACGCAGGGCCATCCCCTCATCATAGAAGAAGATATTAGCCTCGAAGTTATTCTCAAAACTACGGAAGTCGAGGTTCGTGGAACCGCAGGTGGTGATGGCATCGTCACAGACCATCAACTTCGAGTGCAGGAAACCCGGCTTATAAAGACTTACCTGTACGCCTGCCTCCTGGATCTCCCGCAGATAACTGCGGCTGGCCCATTCCACGAAGCGCGCATCACTGTAGCGCGGACAAAGCACCCTGACATCGACACCCGCCAGGGCCGCCGTCTTCAGGGCGAAGAGCACGGAGTCGTTGGGCAGGAAATAAGGCGTCTCCAAGAAGAGGTAACGACGCGCACCGAGGATTACCCGCACGAAGCCCTGCATGATCTCGGGGTAAGGCGTCACTGGACCGCTCGTCACCACCTGTGCCAGACAGTTGTTTGCCGTCAGTCCGTCATGGAGTGCAGAGGGATAGAACTTACGATCGGAGAGCAACGTGCGATCCACGAAATACCAATCCACGAGGAAGGCTCGCTGGAGGGCATGGACAGCGCCGCCCGAGACTTTGATCATCGTGTCGCGCCAAGGCATCGTCCCCGTACCCTTCACATAGCGCAGGGCGATGTTCATGCCACCGATGAAGCCCACCGTACCGTCGATAACAATGATTTTACGGTGGTTGCGATAGTTCACCTTACTCGTAAACGAGGGGAAACGCACAGGAAGGAAAGAGGCCACCTCGATACCCTCCTCGCGCATCCGTTCGAAGAAACGGTGACTCACGTTCCAGCAGCCTACATCGTCGTAGATCACGCGGACCTCCATCCCCTCGTGTCTTTTCGCGATCAGGGCATCAGCCACCAGCATGCCAAGAGCATCGTCGGCAAAGATATACATATCGATATGGATATGGTTCTTGGCCTCATGGATGGCTGAGAGCAAAGCAGGGAAGAACTGGTAGCCGTCGGTATAGATCTCCACCTTATTATCTTTAAAGGGCAGTGAGAGGTTCTGGTTGATAAAGAGGTCTATCAGGGGTTTGTGCTTCTCGGGCAGACGGAGGTTCTGCTGTTCCACGAACTCCAGCATGGAGCGCTTCGTGAGCTGGTTCATGCTCCGTTCACTGACATGACGTTCCTTACGGGTGTTGATGCCAAAGAACAGGTAGAACACTATTCCCACCACGGGAACAAACCAGATCACGAGTGCCCAGGCCATCGTCTTCGCCGGCTGACGGTTGTCCATGATCACATGGATCACGGCCGCAATGGCGATGACCTGATAGATCAGGAATATGATATTCACCCAACTCATCCTACCTTACTATATCATTACCCAACTGCTTGGCGAGGGCATCGCGCAGTTGTTGGGTATCCCTGTAATCCTCCAACAGAGCCATGACCTTTTCCTTGTCGTTACCCACCTGTTTGAGTTGGGTCTGTATGTCCTTCAGCCGTTTGGTGATGATGTCAAGCCTGAGGTCGAGCACCAGATGAAGCACATGCTGCCGCAAACCACCCTCTCGTTCCTTCAGTTGGAAACCTTTGCCCAACTGATGGCGATCAATGGCCAGTTTGGCTGCCAGCGTACTAATCTCTATATCAGGATGATGCATGAAATAACTCTCCGCCTTGAAATCCGGTTCCCCACTATGGGTCGCCGCTTCCTGTAGGATCAGGTTATAAAGGTCGTTATGGAACGTCAGTCCGTCCTGTCCCAGATCGTAGGCGACATACTGGGCCACCGTAAGGTTGGTAGTTCCTCCATCCTCCGTTTCGATGTTCTCATAGATCACCTTCTCACCATCTCGGATGACACTCTGTATCAGCAGCCGTTCCACCTCCAGTGTCTGCTCATCGACGGTATGCAGGCCGATGAACTCATCGGGGACGGTTCTCAGTGAGTCCTCCGTAGCAGAAGACTCACTGAGAACCGTCCCCTGTGAGTTCTTTTCCTTCTCCTCGATGTCTTTGCGGATCATGCCGTTCATCGAGTTCAGCAGGGTCTGTTCCTTGATGCCTAAGCGCTGGGACAGTTCACTGAGATAGGTAGAGCGCAGAATCTGATCAGGAACCACGGAGATGCTCTTCACGATACCGCCGATGGCCTCGGAGCGTTTCACGGGATCCGTCACGTTCTCCACCGTCAGACGTGTCTTGAAGGTGATGAAGTCCGTCTGGTTCTGTTCTATATAGTCCTTGAACTCCTGAGCCGTATGCTTGCGCGAGAAGGAGTCGGGATCGTCACCGTCTGGCAACAGGAGCACCTTGATGTTCATGCCCTCCGCCAACAGCATGTCCGTACCTCGCATGGCGGCATGGATACCGGCCTCGTCACCATCATATAACAAGGTGATGTTCTGCGTGAAGCGCCTAAGCAGTCGTATCTGATGGTTGGAGAGCGCTGTACCTGAGTTGGCCACCACATTCTCCAGTCCACACTGATGCATGGCTATCACGTCGGTATAACCCTCCACCATATACACGCGGTCTTCCTTGGCAATGGCCTTCTTCGCCTGGAAGAGTCCATAGAGCTCACGCTCTTTGTGATAGATCTCGGAGTCAGGGGAGTTGACGTATTTCTGCTGCACACCCTTCGTACGGGCATCGAGCAGACGGCCACCGAAGGCCACCACCTTACCGCTGACGTTCAGCCAGGGGAAGATCACACGACCTGCATAGCGGTCATACACACCCCGTTCGTTACGGATGCAGAGTCCTGTTTTCTCCAAATACTCCACCTGATAGCCCGCCTTCTGTGCCGCCGTGGCTAAGGCGTCGCGCTTCGACAGGGCATAGCCGAGATTGAACTTCTCGATAATATCGTCGCGGATGCCCCGGCTGCGGAAATACTGCTTACCGATGGCGATACCGTCAGGATCGTTCTTCAGCAAATCCTGAAAATACTTCATCGCCCACTCATTGACGATAAACATCGACTCACGGTCGCTCTGTTCCTTCTTTTCCTCCTCGGTGAGTTCCTTTTCCTCAATCTCGATATTGTATTTCTTCGCCAGCCAGCGCAGGGCCTCTGGATAAGTGATCTGCTCGTGCTTCATCAGGAAGTTGATGGCCGTACCACCCTCGCCACAGGCGAAACACTTACAGATCTGCTTCGACGGCGACACCATGAACGACGGTGTCTTATCGTCATGGAACGGGCACAGGCCTTTGTAGTTCACACCCGCCTTACGGAGTGTGACGAACTCGCCCACCACATCCACGATGTTCGTGGCGTCCATGATCTTGTCTATCGTCGCCCTGTCAATCATTACCGACTGCAAAAATAGGAAGAAAAAATGAAACCACCAAACATTACGGCTTCATAAATACGAAATATACTGCTGCCACCAGACAGAGGGCTGCCGCCGCATGGTTCCAGTGCAGATGCTCATGCTGGAAGATCATATTGGCGATAACCGCAAACACCACCAGTGAGATACACTCCTGAATCACCTTCAGTTGCACGAGGTTGAAAGGACCTCCGTTATCCACAAAGCCTATGCGGTTGGCGGGTACTTGACAGCAGTACTCGAAAAAGGCAATCATCCACGAAAAGGCAATCACCAGATAGAGCGGCCAGTTCGTCGAGATGCCAGACTGCTGCAGCCGTAGATGTCCGTACCACGCAAACGTCATAAACACATTGCTCAGTATGAGCAACAGAATCGTATAAACACCATTCATCATAGCCATACATATTTAAATCGGCTGCGAAATTACACAAAAAAGCCGAAAGTCCATCACTTCCGGCTCTTTTTTTCCATTCTGCAGAATGATTCTTACTTCTTTACAGCGTAGATAGACCACGGGGTTGTGATCTTGCCATCCTTCACCTTGTAGTCCCATCCCCACCTACGTGCACCACTTGGCCATGAGGCTTTCGAAGCCAAATCATCACTATCTTTGAAAACTCTAAACCCATCTTTGTCCATTACATGATGGTCAGGATCAGGCCCCTTGTCTGTTAAGACAAATGCATATCGGACATCTTTAATGCCAGAGTCGGTCTTAGTACCAGAAATAACAAGTGAGGTCTTGACAGAGATATCATATTTATCGTAATGATTCACACCTGTCGTACTAAAGAATACGGAGAAATTATTACCTTCACCGCTAATAAATGCACCGGGCCCGCTAGATTCTCCTACTACTTTTCCATTATAGACATCACGCTCCTCATAATCAAGCGTGTTGTTCATGACATCCTGATTTAAAAATCTCATATAGATTGGCGTGAATCCCGTATCTCCCTTCTTATAGTTGTTGGTAGTATCATGAACAACCTCTGGCGAATCAATGACGAAAACGCCTTCTATTGTCGGAGGATTATTACCATCATAAATAGGAATAAAAGGTTCCATTTTCTTACGAACATCCTCTGGTATTACCTGGTCTATACGCTCCTGCTTAGGAGTGGTAAACTCATCATAATCACTGTAGTATTTATTTGTTCCATCATTAAGATATGCGCGATAATAGTAGGTAGTTTCTGGATTCAAGTCACTTTTAGGAATTGAATATGAAAAAGAGACTGTATGATCCTCAATCTTAGTATCCTCACCTATTTTCAAACTTACTAAGTCTTTTGTTTTTGAAGAATCAAAATCACTTGTAATACTGTATTCAAAGCCATATGATAATTTATTATTTTTATATGGGAAAAAAGAATAATTATTTAATAAATCTACACTATAATACATCAGATGATAAGGTTCTGTAGCTTTAAATATGACCTCTGTATCCGTATCATCCTTTTTAGGTAAAGAAAGGGAAACTTGGCAGTCATTTTCTATTTCAAAATGGTCCAACGGGTAGTGAAACAAATCTGCTGTCCATGACACTTTGGGATATAGTCCATTACCTAAAGGAGCATAATCATGTATAACATAATCTGGAAGAGAATTGTAGGCACCAACTACAGATAATCCAGAAGCTAGGCCTCCCAAAAACATCATTCCAGCAGTTTGACCTGCTTTGTTGTATTCATCATAGCCAAAATAGACGCCAGCTCCTCTTTGAATAAACGCATCAGCAAATGCAAAGTCCTGTTTATCCTCATCTTTTTTTAATTTTTCAACTAAACTTCCACCTTTCACCGATTGACAAGCACAATTGAAAACTATTGCCTTTCCTTGTTTCTTAAAATTCTTTGTTTGAGCAGTCAGAAAATTCTCAGATATAGAAAAACACCTATTTTCGGATTTCGTGCCATTTTCAATATCTTGTTGGGTCAAATCAATTCTGAGCTGATCACCTTCCAAATAGCCTTTGTAATACCATTCATCTTGAAAAAGATTAAGGACAAAATCCCAAAAAGATAGATCATGATATTGACTTCTATCAAAAAACTCTTCATTGCTTAAATTAAGCCAATGGATCTTTTTCTTTGGGTCATAACTGCCGTGAGAAATAAGCAAAACAATATCATATTCATATATTTCATCTTCATAGAAATTAATAGTTGGAGTAGTATTTTTAATAGTTTCTATGCCTGCTTTGTTTAAAAAAGATACTATTTGATCTTCATATTCACCCCATTTCCTATCTAATTGTTGATCAACTATTACCGCTTTTTCAAAGCCTAACTTTGAAAAAGGAATATTCGTTTGTGACCTCGTCATCATTTGACGGGTCATCTGTTCATACAGATCTTTGTCCTTAGAAGTATCTTCAAGTTTTGGATAAAAAGAAAAAGATACTGTTATAAAATCTTTGACCTCCACAAACATCGAAGTATTAGAAAAATACACATCCTGAACATTGTCGATTTTGGAAATTTCTTCAGCACGTTCCTGAAGATCTTCTATGGAACTACATTCCATATAGATATCATCCACTTTCTGTAAGGATTCACAAGCTTTCTTCAAGTTCAAATTAACATCATTCCCTCGCCGGTGGCGATTGTCATTTTCTCCTCCGTTTTCTGTACAGGAATAGAGACCTGTTATCAGCACGGCGACTAATAGCATTGAAATAAATAGTAATACCTTTTTCATTTTGATATTTGTTTTGGGTTAGTAATGTCTTATAGTTAACGACGAATGGGGAAATAGCGGCCATAAGTGAGGAGGCGCCAGAGCCATTCGAGAGGGCCGAACAGAAAACGGCGGAGCCACAGACGGCTCAGGTATGTTTGGAGCACAAAGACAACAAGGGCCGTCAGGACGACGAAGACCAAGCCGAACGAGGTGCCAAGGCCGAAACCAATACCATAGAACAATACGATGCCGATGAGCGACTGGCCGATATAGTTCGATAAAGCCATGCGCCCTGTGAAGGCCATCATGGGGAAGAACTTATAACTGGAGGGCGTGTGCTGATAGGCCACGCAAAAACCTAGGATATACGTGAATGCCGCAGGGATGACGCTCAGGGTATAGAGCAGGGAGTGGACGGTGAGTCCCCATGGTTGTCCATTACAGGCACTCCACGCATAGAGCATCGACGTGGGGATGGCGTAGAGGATACAATAGTCGAGCCACCTCGCCATCGGCATCTCAGACAGACGGACGTAGAGCCTGTGCTTCCCGATCAGATAGCCGAGGATAAAGAGGCCCACAACACGCGGTAGGCGATGACCGCTGACAAACTCCCACATCCGTTCACAGGCGCCCTGCATGAGAAAGGCATACATCTTAGGATAGGAATCTGCATCGCGGAGCCAGCCTGCGAAATTCTCCTCCGTGATACCCTGCGCATGGGCTTCACGCCACCACAGATCATAGAAAGGTCCTGCGAAATCGACACCTGCGAACTCCGTCAGGGCATCCAGTCCTACAGGCAGAATAATCAGCAGGACTGCTATCAGCAGCAGGACTTTGTCCTTCAGGCGGAAGAACAGTGGCAGCAGCATACCGCCGACAGCGTAGAGCAACAAGATGTCGCCGCTCCAGATGAACATCAGATGACAAAAGCCGATGACAGCCAGTATCACCATCCTGCGCAGGAAACGCGACACGGAATGACGCTGGAGGAACAACGAGAAACCGACACCAAACAGTAGGGAGAAAATGGTATAGAACTTACCATCGACCAACATATACAGAAAGAACCTTATCACCAGATCGATGCCGCCCATCCACATGGCAGCCTGCTCCTCCGGACTCAGGAAAGTCCACAGGGCAAACTCGGGAAAGTTGGCGAGAGCGATACCCATCAAGGCAAAGCCACGCAAGGCATCGAGGATGAGATAACGCTGTTTCTCTGATACGGGTCCTTCTGACATCATTTCTGTTTCTTCGGGTAATAATCAATCTCCGTACGGATATCGGCAGACGAGGCTCCAATCTCCAGACAGACACGACCTGACTCCTGCACGAAGGCACGGGCAGCCTCATCCCAGTATGACAGGTCGTTCTTATCAATCTCCAGCACTACCTCACGCGTCTCGCCCTGAGGGATACTGACACGCTCGAAGGCCCGAAGCTGACGACGGGGATGTTCCACCTTGGAGTCAGGATAATGGGCATAGAGTTGGACAACCTCTTCGCCGTCGCACGCTCCCACATTCCTTACTGGCACAGAAACATACACCTTCTGCTTGTCCTGTTTCAGGATCTTCGCGTCGCCATATTCAAAGCGGGTGTAGCTCAGACCATAGCCGAAGGGGAAGAGCACCTCCTTGTCAATATACATATAGGTACGTCCGTGGCGGATATCATAGTCCATCATCGGCGGCAGGTCAAGGATATCCTTAACCCACGTCTGCGTGGTACGTCCGGCGGGATTCACCCGTCCGAAAAGCACATCGGTCACACCATGTCCCTGTTCCTGAGAGCAATGCGTCACGTGGAGGATGGCGGGCAGATGTTCCTTGCTCCAGTTGATCGTATAGGGGAAACTGCTGACGAGCACCAGTACCGTATTGGGATTGACGGCATAGATACGACGGATCTCATCCTCATCAGGCAACTGGAGCGAATGACGGTCGTTAGCCTCACGCCCGTCGCTGGGCACAGGACACACCTTCCACGTACGATCCGTACCGTATGGATGATTACCTGTGCAGACGAGCACCATATCAGCCTCCCGGGCCAATGCCTCCGCACGTCCCATCTGGTTGTCTGGGGCATAGAGAATCTCGATACCATATTCCTTGCCTGCCTCCTGCATGGCTTTCAGGATGGTATTCTCGTAGGGAGCGGTCCCGCTGTACCAGTCATAGATAATCTTGTCGGCGTAGGGTCCCACGACGGCGATTTTCTTAACACCCTTGATGGGCAGTGTCTGGTTAGTGTTCTTAAGCAAGACAATGCTCTTGGCCGTCACCTCACGCACGAACCGCTTCACCTCCTCACGCTCGTAGGGAGGCATGGCGGTGGAATCCTTGCCGATAGCGGTATATGGACATCCGTCGTCGAGCAGCCCCAGTTTCAGGGCCACGAAGATATTTCCGCGGATCACCTTGTCAATATCGGCCTCGGTCACCAGACCTTTCTCCACTGCTTCTTTCAAATAAGGCTGATAACGGTCGAGGAACTGGCTGGTACCAGCCTTAACGACACCTGCGGCGGCTGTGGGGAAGTCGGGATAATAGTGATGAGCGTTCACCAGCATGGCATAAGCACCACCATCGGTACAGATGATGCCATTGTTACCCCACTCCTGACGCGTGATCTCGTCAAGACAGGGATGGACGCACATAGGAATGCCGTTCCAACTATTGTACGAGGCCATAAAGGCACGGCTGCCACCCTCTGTAATACCTTTATAGAAAGGATATGAGTAGTATTCGCGGAAGAGCCGTTCATCGAAGTTACTGGAGGTGGAATCGCGCCCGTCCTCATTACTGTTGGCAAGGAAATGCTTCATCAGGGCTGCCGTCTTCCAGTAGCGTGGATCATCGCCCTGCAGACCCTTCACCATTGCCACGGAGAGTTGGGCCGTCAGGAAAGGATCCTCACCGAAGCTCTCTTCCGTACGTCCCCAGCGGGGATCACGGGCGAGATCGGCATTGGGAGCAAAGACCACCAATCCCTTGCGACGGGCCTTCGTACCCTGGGCATACCAGCGCACCTCTTCGGCTTCGATTTCGCCAATACGCTGGATGAGGGAAGGATCCCAGGTAGAACCCATGCCGTAGGCCTGAGGGAATATCGTAGTAGGCAGATCGTTGGGCACCTCCTTGCCATCGACGGTGATCACACCATTGTTGCGCGACGGTCCCCCGAGGGCCAAGCCATGCAGACCCTCATAGCAACTGAGTACAGGCATACCCAGACGGGGCGTTCCCATCATGGGCGACAGCCACATCATTTTCTCTTCGAGCGTCAGATGCTTGATAAAAAGTTCCACACGTTTGTCATCCTTCAACTTCGTATTCTGGAAGTCATAGGGCTGGGCACTGATGGGTGTCTTTCCGAAGAGGAATACAGACACGATCAGGAGTAGGCGATAATACTTCATAGGGTTTCAGTTATTGTTCTGGGGACAAAGATACGATATTAAATTGAGAATTCAACGGAATTATCCAAATAAATTTGGATTTTTACCTGCTTATTCGTATCTTTGCCCCGTCAATTAAAAACCAGAGCCGAAAATGAAAAGGATTCTAATCAGTATGATCATGGTGCTGGCGTGCGGAAGCATCGCCTTGGCACAGACGTCGAAGGAAGAACGGATGAAGTATATCCGCAAGTGCTATGCCGAGGCCAAGAAGAAGGTTGATGCCAATGGCAAGAACGGCAAGTCGCCCAAGGACATGCGACTCATCATCAATACACTGGAGGATGAGGATGTCCCCCTCTACGACACAGAGCAACTGGACTTCTATTTCGACGAGAAAATAGTGGATGGCCTGGCGACGAAACAACCGCCTTACTTCATCGTAGAGGACTGGGGTCTCCACGGACATCTCAGATACCGCGAGGTGCTGCTCGATCCTAAGGATCATCAGGTCATCTTCTGTTATATGAGAGGTGAGACGGATGGCGGCTTCGTGGTAGAGTCGCGCTACTATTACGATGCCGAGGGACAATGCATCGAGCAGAAGCACAATACGCACAACAGTTGGACGATGCCAGAGACAGAGAAGGAGAATGCAGAATACTACGTGAGACTGTTCAATATGATAAACTACAACGGCTATTTCACCCCACTGGATCTCGACACGCCGAAGAAGCCCACAACTCCCAAGGCAGAGCGTCTGAAGTACATCCGTTCTCTTTATGCTCAGGCCAAGGAGAAGTCGGCAGCCAACGATAAGGCAGAAATGCCGAATGATCTGCATATCATCCTCCACGACCTGGGCGACGACCAGCCACCCAGAACAACAGAGACAAGAATCTATTTCGATAAAGACGGCATCTATTTCATCAATCGTACTAGCAAGTCGATGCAACTTAACGGCTATGACGAGTATCTTTTCGACCAGAAGACCAAGAACCTTGTGTTCTCTTATTCTCGAGGTGCTGAAGAGGGGCAGGTATTCGAATGGCGCTATTATTTCGACGAGAATGGCGACTGCATTGAGACCAAGACAACCAACACGGATGAGACTGACGACGGTTTCTACGACAAGCGTGAGGCCAAGGACTTTCAGGCGATTTTCGACCTGCTGAATGGAGATGAAGAATAAAAAAGATATGAAGAAGAGGATCTTATTCATCCTGATGCTGGTCATCACAAGTAGTGTGACAGCACAGAACTATCTGACCAACTCGGAGATCAACAGCCAGTGGCGCGAGAAAACCATTACCGTGAGAAACGGCGGACAAGCACCTCACGTCGTGGCACTCCTACATGCCTTCCACCAGGCATTGCCCACATGGGTGGTGAGCCAGGTACTGAAACAAGCAGACCATCCTGCACAGGGCACACGCGTCGATGGTACTGCTTCCATCTTTGACGCTGAAGACGACTATCGCATTCTGATAGACCGCAAGAACGGCTATGTGGATCTGGAGTCAGAGACTGACATCAGTCAGATGGCGGCTTGTGTCTGGCGCAAGGACAATGGTCACAGGATCTTTGCCGTGACTCTCTTCGAACAGCACGACCCTATACAGAACCTGTTGTGCTGGTACGACTACGACCCTGCTACAGAAACCATGAAACCAGAAAGGAGTCCGCTCGACGACTTTAAGCCCTCCTATGATAAATACGAGTTCATTACATGGACTCTGCCGATGAAAGGCACAGACTTTCAGATTCATGAGTACTATAATGTGCTGTCTTACCCCATCACACACATCTATAAGTGGGAAAGGAAACAGTTCAAGGCTGATATTTCCCAGATCAATCGGTTCGAGTATTTCCCTTCCGTTGGTTCCACCCATTATGCCATGCTCAGACCTGGCGAATGGACACACTATGCCCTGGTAGATCTGACAGGCGAGGGCAACCCTGTGTTCTTGCTGGCGAAGTTAGAAAACGGCAAAGTGTTGGAGCGCATCATGCTGGCACAATTCAAGGGCGAGATCTGTCAGATCGCAGAATCGAGTGCCGATTTTGGAGCCATCTGCGTCTATTCCCTGCCGCCAAAGGGCGACAACAAACGTGTAGCCGTACAATACCGCGACCAACCAGGCGGCTACTGGTACTCGATCCTAACGGGTTGTTACGTACAGTTTACCCTTAGCGACCTGCCCAACTTCTCCAAGGCCAGCGACGAAGATACTCGTGTCGTTTCTGTGGAAGAAGGCTATGGTGCACTTGATGAGACCACAGAAATCATCAATCAGATTGGAGAAGAAATCTATATAGGAGATAAAATCACCTGGCATCCGTTCAAGGTTATTGACGAAGAACTGCCTTAAGATGAAGGATATATGAAATTATTCAGAACACTATTATTATTGATGGCTATCACAATCACTGGCATACCGGCTAATGCCGAGGTTACAGGTAAAGTCAAAAAGGGACGGCCGAAAGGACGGCCTATCTATTGCAGTTACTCGGTGAACAGACAAGCAGGACAGGGCAAAGACTTCTGTGAGTTCGTTGCCGATCAGGAGGACAGTATCAGAGTGGTGGTTTGCCTCAATGCCAACAGCGATTTCGAGAAACAGATGAGGTGCGAATTTGTCCCGATTCCAAAGTCAAAGTTGACAAGGCTCTGGCACCTGCTGGACGAGTTGGAGCCCTGGAAGTTCGACGGTTATGAAGAAACAAAGCAGGAACCTGAGTCCCCTATCTTCCGCATCTTTATGGAATACAGCGACGGCAGTGAATTCAACGCCAGATGGAGTATTCACAATCCCAAATCCAACGTTATCAAGGCCTATCATGCCATTGAAAGTTTTTTCTCCGAATGGCGCAATCAGTTTGAGTAAACAGTCCATCATGACAATAGTTTTTTTGCACAAAACGGCCAATCTGTGCACAAATTGGCTGATTTTGTGCAATTTATTTGGCTGTGTGCGCAAAAAGTAGTACCTTTGCGCCCGATTTTGAAATTTCAAGTTAATACATTATTATAATTTATGGCTTTAAAGATTGTTGTACTTGCTAAGCAAGTACCCGACACAAGAAACGTCGGGAAGGATGCCATGACTGCAGAAGGCACTGTCAACCGTGCCGCCCTTCCCGCTATCTTCAATCCAGAAGATTTAAATGCCTTGGAGCAGGCCCTTCGCCTGAAGGAACAGAATCCAGGCTCTACAGTAGGAATCCTCACGATGGGGCCTCCACGTGCAGGTGAAATCATCCGTCAGGGACTTTATCGTGGTGCTGATACGGGTTGGCTGCTGACTGACCGTCTGTTTGCTGGTGCCGACACCCTCGCTACTTCTTACGCGTTGGCTACGGCTATCAAGAAGATTGGCGATGTCGATATCGTCATCGGTGGTCGTCAGGCTATCGACGGTGATACCGCTCAGGTAGGTCCTCAGGTGGCTCAGAAGTTGGGTCTCAACCAGGTAACATACGCTGAGGATGTACTCTCCGTGAAGGATGGCAAGGCTACCATCAAGCGCGTGATCGACGGTGGTGTGGAGACCGTTGAGGCTCCCCTGCCTGTGGTGATCACCGTGAACGGAAGTGCTGCTCCCTGTCGTCCCCAGAACGCCAAACTGGTGATGAAGTACAAGCGCGCTACTTGTCCGATGGAGCGTCCTGCTGAGGGTACGGCTTACAACAACCTCTATGAGGAGCGCCCGTATCTGACGCTGAACCAGTGGAGTGTGGCTGATGTCGATGGTGACGTCATGCAGTGTGGTCTGAATGGCTCACCCACCAAGGTAAAGGCCATTAAGAACATCGTGTTCCAGGCTAAGGAGTCGAAAACTTTGACGGCTTCGGATGCTGATATCGAGGGTATGATCAAAGAATTGTTGGAAGAAAAGATTATTGGTTAAGAGATATGAACAACGTATTTGTATATTGCGAAATAGAAGGTACTCAGGTACAGGAAGTATCTCAGGAGTTGCTGACCAAGGGTCGCAAGCTCGCCAATACATTAGGTGTGGAACTCCATGCCATTGTTGCCGGTACAGGCATCAAGGGTAAGGTGGAAGATCAGATTCTGCCTTACGGTGTCGATAAGCTTTTTGTGTTCGACGCTAAGGACTTGTTCCCCTACACCTCTGCTCCCCACACCGATATTCTGGTGAACCTCTTCAAGGAGGAGCAGCCTCAGATCTGTCTGATGGGTGCTACCGTCATCGGCCGTGACCTCGGTCCCCGTGTGTCGTCATCGCTGACTTCTGGTCTGACTGCTGACTGCACAGAACTTGAGATTGGTCCTTATGAGGATAAGAAAGAGGGTAAGACCTACGAGAATCTGCTCTATCAGATTCGTCCTGCCTTCGGTGGAAACATCGTGGCTACCATCGTGAACCCTGACCATCGTCCTCAGATGGCTACCGTTCGTAGTGGTGTTATGCAGAAGGCCATCTATGAGGGTGCTTGCAAGAAAGAAGTCGTTTATCCTGAGGTAAGCAAGTATGTAAGCCCTGAGGCTTTTGTCGTGAAGGTGCTCGACCACCATGTAGAGGCTGCCAAGCACAACCTGAAGGGTGCTCCCATCGTGGTTGCTGGTGGTTACGGTATGGGATCTAAGGAGAACTTCGACCTGCTGTTCGACCTGGCTAAGGTGCTTCATGGTGAGGTTGGTGGTAGCCGTGCTGCTGTGGATGCAGGCTGGCTCGACCACGACCGTCAGATTGGTCAGACAGGTGTGACTGTTCATCCGAAGGTCTATATCGCCTGTGGTATCTCTGGACAGATTCAGCACATCGCTGGTATGCAGGATTCTGGTATCATCATCAGTGTCAACTCTGATCCCGATGCTCCCATCAACCGCATCGCCGACTACGTGATCGTTGGTACTGTGGAAGAGGTAGTTCCCAAACTCATTAAATACTATAAGCAAAATTCGAAGTAATTATGGCAAACTATTATAGCGATCATCCTGAGATCGGGTTCTACTTGAACCACCCCCTGATGGCTCGTATCGTTGAGCTGAAAGAAAAGGGTTTCGCAGATGCGAAAGAATATGACTACGCTCCCGTTGACCTGGGAGATGCCATCGAGAACTACAAGCAGATTCTCGACATCACAGGCGACGTGGCTGCCAATATCATCGAGCCTAACTCTGAGAGCGTTGACCTCGAAGGTCCACACCTCGAGAACGGCCGTATGATCTACGCCTCTAAGACTTACGAGAACCTCGACGCCACCCGTAAGGCTGGTCTGTGGGGTGTAAGTATGCCTCGCCGTTACGGCGGTCTGAACCTGCCTAATGCTGTGTTCTCCATGCTCTCTGAGATGATTTCGGCTGCTGATGCCGGTTTCCAGAACATCTGGAGCCTGCAGAGTTGTATAGATACACTCTATGAGTTCGGTTCTGAGGAACAGCGTCAGAAGTATATCCCCCGCGTTTGTGCTGGTGAGGGTATGAGTATGGACCTGACTGAGCCCGATGCAGGTTCTGACCTGCAGCGTGTAATGCTGAAGGCTACCTTCGATGAGAAGGAGAACTGCTGGCGCCTGAACGGTGTGAAGCGTTTCATCACCAATGGTGACTCTGACATCCACCTCGTACTGGCTCGTTCTGAGGAAGGCACCAAGGACGGACGCGGTCTGTCAATGTTCATCTACGACAAGCGTCAGGGTGGCGTGAACGTTCGTCACATCGAGCATAAGTTAGGTATCCATGGTTCACCCACCTGTGAGCTCACCTATAAGAATGCGAAGGCAGAGCTCTGCGGTTCAACTCGTCTGGGTCTGATCAAGTACGTGATGGCCCTGATGAACGGTGCCCGTCTAGGTATTGCTGCACAGTCAGTAGGTGTTGAGCAGGAGGCTTACAACGAGGGTCTGGCTTACGCCAAGGAGCGTCAGCAGTTTGGTGATAAGATCATCAACTTCCCCGCTGTCTATGATATGCTCTCCCGTATGAAGGCCAAGCTCGACGCTGGTCGCAGTCTGCTCTACGAGACAGCCTGCTACGTCGATGTCTATAAGTGCTTGGAGGATATTGCCCGCGACCGCGCCCTCACCGCCGAGGAGAAGCAGGAACTGAAGAAGTACCAGCGCTTGGCTGATGCCTTCACACCACTGGCAAAGGGTATGAACTCAGAGTACGCCAACCAGAACGCCTATGATGCCATCAGCATCCACGGTGGTTCGGGCTTCATCATGGAGTACAAGAGCCAGCGCCTGTTCCGCGACGCCCGTATCTTCTCGATCTACGAGGGTACCACACAGTTACAGGTCGTTGCCGCCATCCGCTATATCACCAACGGCACCATGCTGAACAACATCAAGGATATGTTGGCTGCTCTGCCCGCAGAGGCCAATGCCACCCTGAAGGCTCGCGTGGAGAAACTCATCCCTGTTTACGAGGAGGCTCTTGCCAACGTAAAGGTTCTCGAGAACCAGGATGCACAAGACTTCCTCGCTCGTCGTCTCTACGATATGACAGCTGAACTCGTGATGAGCCTGCTCATCATCCGCGATGCCGCCAAGGCTCCTGAACTCTTCGAGAAGAGCGCCAACGTCTATGTTCGCATGACCGAGGAGGATGTATTTGGTAAGTCAGCATACATCAAGGCCTTCCAGGTGGAGGATCTTGAGAACTTCAAGGCCGCTGAGCCCGAGGCTGCAGAGGCATAAACTGAATACATTTCAAAAAGTAATCCGATGGGCCTATTGCTCATCGGATTACTTTGTATATTGACCTTCACGTTGTTCTACTTGACAACCTCCTTACGGTTATTGCGGATGTAGATGCCCTTCTTGGCTGGACGTCCTTCGAGACGGCGACCCTGCAGGTCGAAGTACTGGTTCTTGGGTTCGTCGCTGACAACCTTATTAATACCTGTCGCTCCGACCACGATATTGATGTCGCGGCTGCCTAAGGCGAAAACATCGCTGCTGACAGTCATCAGATATTTACCATCAGGCAGTGTACCAGTCAACGTCAACGTATCAACGGCTGCCATCGCAGGATTGCCCTGGGCAAAAGTCATTGTGATCTGTTCTGTTTGTCGTTCTGACATCCAATTCCTTTCATCCACATCATAGAGCGTATATTGAGCCTTTTCTGCACCTGAGTAATCCCTTGGGTTATAGGGATAACCCGAGTGCAGGAGGATTTTCAGATCCAAAGGCTCACCGCTGCCCACGATGGAGTCGCCCTCCACGCGAATGGCTGGATTATCATAGACTACGAAATCGTATCTCTGATAACAACTCATAAGAAATTGATTATCTTCAAGCCATGCATTGAGATAAGACCACACGTAATACATACCTCCACGACGGATATCATGATCCACGTCGAAAGCCAGTTGGTGAGAGCCGACGCCAGCCTCCTCAGGGAGTGCACTCAGATAGTCATAGGTCTCTGTCATGAGCATCTTATCCGAATATTCTTCTCCAGGATAATCGCATACGGCGGCATAAGCGTAGATACTATTTAAGGGCTTACCAGCAGGCACCGTCACCTCAGGGATATCGGCGAAGTTGACATGATAGACGACATGTCCTGGATGCACCTCACCGTTGTCCTCGTTTTCAGCCTCCAGATAACTGTTATTCGCCACATACTCGTCATAGTTACCGATGATGCCATCATTCTCCATCACATATTCTCCAAGATAGGTACCGTTTATCTGACAGAGATACAGGAAGAATGTTCCTACATCCTTAGGCGTGAAGCCGAACGACACCTCGGCGTCCTGCCCTGCTTTCACATAGGCACCAGAATACATCCAGTCGCCCTGTGTGTAAGGCTTATCCCATGACAACTCTTCGGGTTTGATATCGCCAAAATAGTAAGGCAATGCATAGATAGGCAGCCTGAAGTCGCTTTCCCCGTGATTATGAATGGTCACCACAAGTTCGTTTTTCAGTCCGAGATAACCGTTCCCCTTTTTGAACTCAGCCTTTGTTACCTCTAATTCATAAAATTGCGTACTACTGTAGAGGAAGAACTGTCCATCATCGTCTCGACCTGCGTAAAGGAAGAAATCCTTAGGTCCGATCATCTGCCATTTGGCATCAGGCAGATTGCTGAGGTTCACCATCGGATAGAGCACCTGATACTCTCCAGGCTGATAGGCTGTGGGGTCAATTTTCACTTGATGATAGTTATCAATATATACAATGCTGTTGGTGGGATCACCCATAAAGACAGGTGTCAGGCTACCGTCGGCATCACAGGTGCCAAAGGCATAGTCAACAAGTATCTCGTCGTATTCCAGAGAAAAACAAGAATATCGGAAGTAGGCAGAATCAGCTGCAAAGACGCCTATAGGATCCCATGAGTCGATGATGACCGTAGGACTCACCTGCTCTGGCTGAGAACTATCTGAAGCAGGTTTCACATTAATGATGGCATCCTGATCTATGTTGTAGCCAATACCATTATAATATGTCTGGTTGCGATAGACATAGGGATCGAGCACTGCGAGCGAGAAATAGCCGTCACAACTTCCTCCCCAGCCCCAGTTGATGTGGAAGAGACCATTGCCGTCATAGCCATCGCAGACGAACGCATGTCCTCCCTGATCTTGTGACGCCCCAGAATACAACACTGGACGCCCGTCAGCCAACTCGCCATAGATGAGGTCCTCCCATGCGTCGATACCGTATTGGATAGGTTTCACACAACGGACGGACTTGTCATAGCCAAAGTATTTCACCAAGGCATCGACATCATACTGAGTAAAAGAACCAGACCCCTCGGGCGAATACATCATTCTGACGGCCTGTCCGCAGTAGCGCATCAGCGTAGCGACAGCATCGTGCTGCGCCTCAGTACCCACCAGCTCGTTGCTCTTCGTCACTGGGTCGTATTCCCAATAAGTGTCGAGCATCTGATCCCAGTCGAAGGTTGTTGAAGGCAGTCCGTCAATATGCCAAATTTTCTGTACGCCCTCGTATTCCGTCGCCAGGTCGTAGGCGGGAATCTCTGTGCAGGCAGCCTGCGGCCACTGGTGGTAGTTCATCACCTGCGCCAGCGCTGTTGCCACACAGCCTGTATATACCAGTTCATTCTGCCAGTTGGGGTTAGCTCCTTCGTAGGGAGGCGTCTTGTCCCAATAGGGTTGAGCCTGGTCCCATGTGGTCTTGAGGAGCGGAGCCACGGCGGATTTCGTGGCACGTGTCTTTGCCTTCATGTGCTGGGCGATACCGTCCTTGAAATCCTTGTGGTGGCCAAGCGTCGCCATAGCCTGATCATAGCTCTTCAGCCACTCACGCATGTTATAGGGCAGCCGTTCCCAGTCGATGGTGCCGCTGTCGCTATAGCCCAGCACGGGCAGTGCACGGCTGTCGCCAGAGGCGATCACGTAGCCACCGCCTTCCAGGTTGAAGGCATAGATGCTATTGGCCTCTACTTCTGCGGCCTCGAGTTTCAACTGTTTGCCGTCCAGCCCTCGGGCCTTTGCGGCTTTGTTCGTGTTTAGGAACTGCAGCGCACGATCCATCGCCTGCTGCTCTGTGATCTGCTGTGCCCAGGCGCCTATGGCCAGGAATACCAGCATGAGGAGTAGTTGTAGTCTCTTCATAATGAAAGCTATTGGTATATCGATGTTGCAAATATAAGAAATATATCTGTAACATCCAAATCTTTTGTCATTTTTTTGCCATTCACCTGGGAAGTGGCACGGCGGAAGCAAGACGTTCCACCAAACGGGGAAGGGCATAGTCGTCCAACTGTTCCTCTCTGATCCAGATATAGTCGTCAGGAAGCGAGGGGCGCTCAGCAACTTCCCACAAATAGAAATCCGCCAGTAGAATGCGATGGGTAAGCACGTGTTTGACGTTCTGCTTGATTAGTACAGCTTCTGCAGGTACGGAATCTACAAGCCAGGGTTCCCACAAGCCTTGCCAGATATCTCCTGGGCCACGACGATGGATAGCCGTTTCTCCATTACAGCGGACATATATATAGATAAGGTGACGTTCACGCACCTTGAGGGTCTTCAGTTTCACAGGGAGTTCATCCACCCTACCTTCGCGCAAGGCCACGCACGACTCCATCAGCGGACAGTCTAAGCAATGGGGCGACTGCGGCGCACACTGGATAGCTCCGAAGTCCATGATGGCCTGGTTATAGGCAGATGCCTCACCAGCAGGTAACAGTTCCTGAGCGAGAGTGGTGAAGAGTTTCTTGCCCTTGGTGGTGTTGATGGGGGTGTCGATGCCGAAATATCTTGCCAACACCCGATAGACATTCCCATCTACCACAGCCGCAGACAGATCGAAAGCGATACTGCCAATAGCAGCAGCGGTATAATCACCCACCCCCTTCAGACGTTTGATCTCTTCGAGAGTATCAGGGAAATGTCCAAGGGCTACGATCTGTTTTGCAGCAAAATGCAGGTTGCGTGCACGACTGTAATAGCCCAATCCCTGCCATTCACGCAGCACTTCATCCTCTGTAGCCTCAGCAAGATCCTCCACCGTTGGCCAGCGGCGTATGAAACGCTCCCAATAGTCCCAGCCCTGTTTCACCTGTGTCTGCTGGAGGATGATCTCCGAGAGCCAGATGGCGTAAGGATCGTGCGTCTGCCGCCATGGCAGGTCACGACCATTCTCGCGAAACCATCGAAGGAGGGTTAAGGCGAAATCAGAGTTTGCCCTGGTCTCCAAGATAACTATCCTTAAATCCTAAGAAATAAAGTACACCGTCGAGACCGATGGTGTTGATGCTCTGCTTGGCGTTAGCCACTACTCGGGGCTTGGCATGGAAGGCGATACCCAGTCCTGCCTCTGTAATCATCGGCAGGTCGTTGGCACCATCACCCACGGCAATGGTCTGGGCGAGGTTCACCTTCTCTACCTGTGCAATGAGTTTCAACAATTCGGCCTTTCGGTGTCCATCGACGATCTCACCCACATAACGGCCTGTAAGCTTGCCGTCTTCACCAATCTCCAGTTCGTTGGCATATACGTAGTCGATGCCATAGCGACGCTGCAGATACTCGCCAAAGTAAGTGAATCCACCACTGAGGATAGCGATCTTATATCCACAGGTCTTCAGGATCGACATCAGACGGTCGGCACCTTCCGTAATCGGCAGATGCTCGGCGATATCCTGCATCACGCTGACATCGAGTCCCTTCAACAGCGCTACACGCCTTGTAAAGCTCTCCTTGAAGTCAATCTCGCCACGCATGGCACTCTCCGTGATGGCACGCACCTCTGCCCCCACCCCGTTACGCTCTGCGAGCTCGTCGATACACTCCGTCTGAATCAGCGTGGAGTCCATATCGAAACAGATCAGACGGCGCATCCTACGGAACATATCATCCTTCTGGAACGAAAAGTCCATCTCCATCTCTGCAGCCAGCTTCATCAGCTTTGACTGCATCTCCTGACGATCCTGTGGTTCGCCACGCAGCGAAAACTGGATACAGGCACGGGTATGGGTGGCAGGGTTCTTGATACTCTTACGACCCGTGAGTCGCAGGATGGAGTCGATGTTCAGGCCTTGGTCAGCGATGATGCGTGTGGCTGCCTCTATCTGACGGGCCTCCAACTGGCGGCCTAGCACCATGAGGATATAGCGGTTCTTGCCCTGATGACCTACCCAGTCCTCGTACTCATCGTCGCCGATAGGTGAGAAACCGATATTCACACCCAGTTCGGTGGCCTTGAAGAGCAGTTCCTTCATCACCTGTCCCGAGTGTGTCTCGTCCATACGGATCAGGATGCCCAACGAAAGCGTTGAGTGGATATCAGCCTGTCCGATATCGAGAATCTGTGCGTCGTACTTGGCAAGAATGCCCATAATCGAAGCCGTCAGTCCAGGTCGGTCCTGACCTGTAATTCTGACGAGTATCTGCTCTTGTTTGATGTCTTTATCCATTTTTACCTTTTTACTCTTTTACCCTTCACTGTTCAGGGAACTGCTGATAGATACGAAGGTCGTAATCGCCTCCCTTCGCAAAGATATACTCCATGATATCACTGGTGTCATGTTCGTAGTCCAAAGCATTCTGGGCCTTTAGCCAGAACATGAACTCCACGCAACAACCAGCCTGCGCTGCCTCTGCCTGACGCACGAGGACTGGCTTGTCTGCGACAATCTTCGGATTCTTCTTCAGCCACTCTTCGATATGCTCACGGAACTTCGTGATATTGGCCACGCCGTCGTCATCGACCTTCAGCGAACGGAAATCATAATACACCTGTCGCACCTGCTTCCTGCCCTCGTTCTCTATCATACCTTGCCAGTTCTGGAAAGAGCCATCGACGAGTGTCTGCGGCGATACGGTGACAACGGTATTGTCGAAATTACGCACCTTCACCGTTGTCAGCGTGATCTCCTCCACCTTACCATTGGCTCCTGCCGATGGCACGGTAATCCAGTCTCCGATATGCAACATCTTGTTAGATGCCAGACGGATGCCTGCCACCAGTCCCTTGATGGTATCCTGGAAGGCGAGCATCAGGATAGCCGACACGGCACCCAGTCCTGCAAAAAGCGTAGAGGGATCCTTGTTGACAATAATAGAGATCACCACAATGGCGGCAATGAAGATCACGAGGATCTTCAGCACGCCACAGATACTATAGAGATACTGCTGGCGCGAGGAACGGGCATCGTGTTCCAACTCCTTGAACGAGTCGATGAATACGATAACAGTTCTGGCCATCATGATGGTGAAATAGATGGCCGTCAGTCGTCCCACAATCACCTCCACCTTCGGATACTCGAAGAATACCAAGGGCAGCAGGATCCAGATGACGATGGCAGGAATAATACGGCATGCAGATGTCAGCACATTCTCACTGAAGAGCACATCATCCCACTTCACCTCAGTCTTCCGCGTAATTTTCAGAAGCATTGGCACTATAAACTTGCGGCACAGCCAACCCGCCAGCCATGCCAGCAGGAAGGCGGCCACCACCAATATCGCATAACGCACTACCGGCACGTAGTCTCCCGTCAGTCCAGTCAGACTGATCATCCTCTCCAAATATATCTTAATAGCTTCCATATCTGTTAGGGTCACTCATGATTTCACATACCTGATCCTGGAAGTTGCGCCCCTCGGCAATCTTCAGCACGCCCTGATTCATAATACTGAATGTCAGGATGTGTCCATTCGACGAGGTGCAGTAGCCTGCTAACGTGGTGACACCCGTCACCGTTCCAGTCTTCGCCCTCACCCTGCCTTTGGCCACCGATTTCACCATGCGCTTCTTCAGCGTACCATCCTGTCCGGCCACAGGCAATGTGGGAAAGAGTTCCATATAGATACCCCTATGACGGTAGGCATAGGTCAGCAACTTCACCATCAGTTCTGGCGTCACATAGTTGTAGAGTGAGAGACCACTGCCATCGGCAATCCTGTATTGGATATCCTTGATGCCCGCCTTGCCAAGCACATCCTTGACAGCCTGTCGCCCGTGGGCTGCCGTAGCAGGACGGGAACTGATCGTCGATGCCACCTGGAAGAACACGGACTCTGCATAGAGGTTATCACTGTCCTTCATCATCGGCAGGAGAATCTGCCTAAGCGTGTGACTGCGCGTACAGATCGTCAGCGACTCTTTGGGCAGGTCACCCGTCGTACAGGGGGCATCTACCTCTATGCCTACAGACCTGAGCATCTCCACGAAACGGCTCATGAACTCATCCTTACGCGAAATGAGCAGAGGTGTCAACTGGGGATTATCATCATCCCAACACCAGCCCTCTCCCAACAGTGGTTCCTCCTTGAAAGAGGTAACGGCCACCAGTCGACCACGGACGGCTTTCACACCCAGTCCGAGGACACTCTCCACAAAGGCATTCATGTCAATGGTATCAAACATCGGATCCATACCACCCACACAATACAGATCGCCTACGAGTACACTGTCCTCCACTGTGCCCGAATAACGCAACGAGGTACGGAACTGATAGCTTGCACCCAGACGGTCCAAGGCCGTGATGGCCGTCAACAGTTTCATCGTCGAAGCGGGCCTGAGCGTCTGTTTCTCACCATAACGGTAGAGTACGGAGTCGGCCGTCAGGTCATACACCAGCAGTCCCAACTGCGATCGTTCAAAGAGCGGGTCCTGTGTCAGTGTGTCGAGCCGTGCCTGCAGGTTCTGCGGCCAGGGCAATCTCACCTCCACCGTATCCAACAACACGCCCTCGGTCTGCGCCTGCAAACCAAGCAAAGAACAACCCGCAAAAATAAACGCTAAAAAATATTTCTTCTGTTTTTTCAATGTTTTATCTTTGATCTTTAATGTTTCTAATTCCTCCGATACGTCGATACCAGTTTCTGAATGGCCTTGTCCAACGATTCTGAAGGTTCTATAATATTATACATGTCCCAGTATGCCGGATCCATGAAATACTCCACCTTGTCATAATACGCATCACGCGAGTCGAAAGAGCCACGGCTGGCGATGGGCTGCACGTTGTCCGACGAACTGTCTGTTACTACCATCTCGCAGGTGGCGGTAAACGAAGTGGCAAAGAGACGCTTCTTCCAATCGCAGTTAAAGCGGAAGGTATTCCTCAGATAACTGATGCGCGTCACACCGTCCTCATAGCGGTAATCGACGACACTCGACAGTTCCTTGGGTCTGAACCTCACGCCAAAGGGCTTCTTCACCAGCATGGTCTGCGTAGCCTTTTCCCTGTCGCTCATATCAAGATCCAATTCGATACGGGTGAAGGCAAGGCGCTCCATATCAATATAGAGTTTACCATGGTAGAGGGCATAGGATTGCAACGTCCTGGGTTCCATCTTCACCACATACTGCAGACGGTCGTTAATATATTCAGGTATAGCCATCGAGAACTGATAGAAGTCGAGTTCTTCCTTATTCAGGAGGATTTCGCGGTTCTTCACAACATCCAGGATTACCGCCTGCACAGGACCACCCATCACCTTCACGCCCAGGGTGTCGCCCTGTTTCTGACTCAGCAGACGACGGCCTTTTACGATGGCCACCCTGTCGCGTGCCGTTCCACGCGTATATGGGGTCTTATACATGTCTTCTACGCCTTCTGCCACATAGATATAATGCTTGCGCTTCATGGCCGTCTCGCGATAGAAGCCCTTCAGCAACTCAGGCACACGACTATAATTATCAGGGATCTTGCTGATAGCGATATCCACCAACTCACGGGGATCCTCATTCATCACAATGACCTCCTGCAGTTGGATGACCGTCGGCTGCAGTCTTACCTTCAGTCCCTCCGTCTGTCCCTGAGAAATACCCACCTGACGGGTCTTGTATCCCAGATGGGAGATGCGTACGTGCTCAGGCATCGCCTGAAGTTTCAAAGTGAACGCACCGTCCTCGTTTGTCACCACAGATATCTTACCAGCAGAGACACTCACCTGGCCCAAAGGAGCGCCAGTCTTGTCATCGACCACCACACCACTGACTACCACCTGCTGTGCCAGCACAGCCAGCGGAGCCATCAACAGAATAATTAGCCATAGTCTTTTCATCTTTGTCAATGTCTTGGTTTTGCCGCAAAGATACAAAAAAAAACAACATGATGCAAATAATATCCAAAAAAAAGATTACCTTTGCACCAATTAACAAAAACAAGTCAGGATTATGGTTTACAAGTATGACTTTCTCGTGATCGGCGCAGGCGTAGCAGGCATGAGCTACGCCCTGAAGGTGGCCCGTGCCAACAAGGGCCGTGTATGTATGATCTGCAAGACCTCGCTCGACGAGGCAAACACCTCGTTCGCACAGGGTGGCGTGGCCTCCGTGACGAACCTCGAACTCGACAACTTCGACAAACACATTGAGGACACGATGATAGCCGGCGACTACATCTCCGACCGTGCCGCCGTCGAACAGGTGGTGCGCAAGGCCCCTGAACAGATCAAGGAACTCGTCAGCTGGGGTGTGAACTTCGACAAGAAGGAAGACGGCACCTTCGACCTGCACCGCGAGGGCGGACATTCCGAGTTCCGCATCCTCCACCATGCCGATGACACGGGTGCCGAGATCCAGCGTGGACTGATGGAGGCCGTGCGCCGTGATCCGAACATCGAGATCAAGGAAAACCACTTCGCCGTAGAGATTATTACCCAGCACCATTTGGGTGCCAAGGTGACACGCCGCTCACCCTATATCAACTGCTACGGTGCTTATGTGCTTAATCCTGACACTCAGAAGGTGGATACCTATTTAAGTAAGGTGACGGTGATGTGCACAGGCGGCTGTGGCGCCGTCTATCTCACCACCTCGAACCCCGTCATTGCCACGGGCGACGGCATCGCCATGGTCTATCGCGCCAAGGGTACGGTAGCCGACATGGAGTTCGTGCAGTTCCACCCCACGGTACTCCATAACCCTAACGAGACCCACCCTGCCTACCTCATCACTGAGGCCATGCGCGGCTATGGCGGCATCCTGAAGTTGCCCAACGGTGAGGAGTTTATGCAGAAGTACGACGAACGTCTCTCGCTGGCCCCCCGCGACATCGTGGCCCGTGCCATTGACAAGGAAATGAAAATTCACGGTATCGACCACGTGTGCCTCGACGTCACCCATAAGGATCCTGCCGAGACGCGCCATCACTTCCCAAATATCTACCAGAAGTGCCTCAGTATCGGCATCGATATCACCACCGACTATATCCCCGTGCGCCCTGCGGCCCACTATATGTGTGGCGGTATCAAGGTCGATCTCAACGGTCAGACCAGCATCGAACGGCTCTATGCCCTTGGCGAGTGCTCCTGCACGGGTCTGCACGGTGGTAACCGTCTGGCCTCCAACTCACTCATCGAGGCCGTGGTATATGCCGATGCCGCTGCCAAGAACTCGCTGGAGCATATCGAGTTCTACGACTACAACGAGAAGGTGCCAGAGTGGAACGATGAGGGTACGATGACCAACGAGGAGAAGGTGCTCATCACCCAGAGTGTGCGCGAGGTGAACCAGATCATGGCCAACTACGTGGGTATCGTGCGCAGCGACCTGCGCCTGCACCGTGCCTGGGATCGTCTTGACATGCTCTACGAGGAGACGGAACGCCTCTTCAAACGCGTGAAGGCCTCGAAGGATATCTGCGAACTGCGCAACATGATCAACGTAGGGTATCTCATTACCCGTTGGGCCCTGGAGCGCAAGGAATGTCGCGGTCTTCACTTCACCACCGACTACCCCGTCCACGCCTACGACAAGTAAACAACCTAAACGATAAAGCTTATGAACAAAACTCCTACGCCCCATATCGGGGCCAAGTACGGTGAGATCGCCGAGACTGTCATCATGGCGGGCGACCCGCTGCGTGCGAAATTCATGGCCGAGAACTTCCTCGAGGATGCCGTGCAGTTTAACAACGTCCGTGGCATGCTGGGCTATACGGGCACTTACAAAGGCAAGCGCATCAGTGTGATGGGTCACGGCATGGGTGGTCCTTCTATCGGCATCTACACCTATGAACTCTATAACTTCTATGGGGTGAAGCAGATTATCCGTGTAGGGTCGGCAGGTTCTATAAAGGAAGACCTGCACGTAGGTGACCTGGTGATTGCCATGGGTGCCTGTACGAACTCCAACTATGCCGCTCAATATGAGCTGCCCGGCACCTTTGCCCCCATTGCCGACTTCGGCATGCTACGCCGTGCCGCAGAGACCTGCGACCGTCTGGGCTACCGTTACCAGGTGGGTAACGTATTGACGTCGGACACCTTCTATACAGAGAATCCGCACAATGAGAAATGGATCAACATGGGGGTGCTGGCCGTAGAGATGGAGATTGCCATTCTCTACATGAATGCAGCGCGCTCGGGCAACAAGGCCCTGGCCATCTGCACCGTTTCGGACCACATCATCACCGGTGAAGCAACAACGGCTGAAGAGCGTCAGTTGACCTTCACGAAGATGATGGATGTGGCCTTCTCAGTGATTTAGTTTATTACATCGTAACTTCTACGACATGCTTGCCAGCGGAATAGGGAATCACCGTTCCGTTGACAGGCTGTCCGTCGAGTGTGATCTGCTTCACGCCCTTCTGCTGTCCGTTCGGATGGATGGTAATCTCATAGTCAGCCTCGCGGAACTTGCGCTGAACGGTGTAGTCCGTGGCCGTCTCTGGCAGACAGGGATCGATGCGGATACCATCGTAGTCAGGCTTGATACCAAGGATGAACTCCGAGACTGTGTACCACATCCAGGCGGCTGTACCCGTGAGCCATGAGTTCTTACCCTCACCAGGCTTGTAGGCATCCTTACCAGCCACCATCTGGCAGTTCACGTAAGGCTCCACCTTATGCAGCGTCTGATACTTCTCTTCGACGTACGAAGGCAGGATCTTAGCGTAGTGGCTCCAGGCATCGTTACCACGACCTGCGATACACTCACCGATGATCACCCAAGGATTGTTGTGGCAGAAGATACCAGCATTCTCCTTGTAGCCTTCTGGATAAGACGAAATCTCACCATACTCATAGATATACTTCGTAAAGGCGGGGTTGTTGAGCACCATACCATGCTCGCACTCCAGGTACTTCTTACAGGAGTCGAGCGACTTGGCCACCATACCGTCCTCGGCACCAATCTCGGCCATCGTACACCAGCCCTGACTCTCAATGAAGATCTTAGCCTCTTCGCACTCGTTAGAACCGATCTTACGACCATAGAAATCGTAGGCACGCAGATACCACTCACCATCCCAGCCATGCTTCTTCACGGCCTCAATCATGGCATCCACAGCTTTCTGCATGCGGTCTGCTTCAGCATCCTTGCCAATCTTCTTGCAAAGAGCCACATAGTCCTTACCAGTCACCACGAAGAGTCCAGCAATCATCAGCGACTCGGCCTTGGTGCCCTCAGAGACGTTCTCCGTGGTCTGGAAACTCTCGTTGGGATCCCACGAGAAGCAGTTCAGGTTCAGACAGTCGTTCCAGTCGGCACGGCCGATGAGCGGCAGCATGTGAGGACCGAGGTTCTTGATGACGTGATCCATCGAGATCTTCAGGTGCTCAAAGAGGGTGACCTCAGAGCCTGGCTGGTTGTCGAAGGGCACCATCTCGTCGAGGATAGAGAAGTCGCCCGTCTCCTTGATATAGGCCACCGTTCCGAAAATGAGCCAGCAGGGATCGTCGTTGAAGCCGCCACCGATATCATTATTGCCACGCTTGGTGAGGGGCTGGTACTGGTGGTAACAGCCACCATCAGGGAACTGCGTCGAGGCGATATCGATGATACGCTGACGGGCACGGGGCGGAATCTGATGCACGAAGCCCACGAGGTCCTGGTTCGAATCACGGAAGCCCATGCCACGGCCTACGCCACTCTCGAAGAACGAAGCCGAGCGCGAGAAGTTGAACGTCACCATGCACTGGTACTGGTTCCAGATGTTCACCATACGGTCAAGTTTATCGTTGCCAGTCTTCACCTTATATATATTAAGTAGGGCATCCCAGTAAGTGCAGAGTTCTGCGAAGGCCTTATCCACCTTCTCCGTAGTGTCGAGTTCTGCGATGAGGGCATGAGCCTTCTTCTTGTTGATCACCTGAGGAGCCACAAACTTCTCGTCCTGCTCATTCTCGATGTAACCCAGCAAGAAGACGAAGTCGCGCGACTCACCCGGCTTCAGCGTCACCTCGATATATTGCGAAGCGATGGGGCTCCAGCCATGAGCGCGACTGTTACGGGGCTTACCCTCCATCACGGCCTGGGGATCAGCAAACTCGTTATACAAACCCACGAAGGTCTCGCGGTCCGTATCGAAACCCTGGATATCAGCGTTCACATGGTAGAACGCGTAGTGATTACGACGCTCGCGATACTCCGTCTTGTGGTAGATGGTGCTACCCTCGATCTCAACCTCGCCCGTTGAGAAGTTACGCTGGAAGTTCTCCATATCCGTGGCGGCATTCCAAAGACACCACTCCTCGAAGGAGAAGAGCTTCAGCGTCTTCACGTCCTGCGACTCGTTCTTCAGCGTCAACTTCTGCACCTCGGCCCATTTCTTCAGGGGCACGAAGAAGAGCACGCTGGCCTCCACCCCGTTCTTCTTACCCGTGATGCGGGTATAGCTCATGCCATGACGGCACTCGTAGAAGTCGAGCGGTGTCTTGCAGGGCTTCCAACCCGGATTCCACACGGTGTCGCCGTCCTTGATATAGAAGTAGCGGCCACCATTGTCCATGGGTACGTTGTTGTAACGATAGCGGGTGATACGGCGGAATTTAGCATCCTTGTAGAAACTGTAGCCGCCAGCGGTGTTAGAGATCAGTGAGAAGAAGTCTTCATTGCCCAGATAATTGATCCAGGGCCACGGTGTCTGCGGGTCTGTGATGACATACTCGCGATGCTGGTCATCGAAATGACCGTAACGTTTCTGTTGTTCCATATTCATGTTTTAGTTAGTTACCAAATTTCTGGCAAAGATAAGAAAAATAGTTGATAACCCAAGACTTTTTCCGAGAAAAAATAAGTTTTACAACATTTTTTTGGCTATATGGCAGAAAAAGCGTACTTTTGCACAAAATTTGCAAAAACAGAAGACCTCTTAGCGCAATGAAATACGCATTAGTGACAGGAGCCTCCCGTGGTATCGGGAAGGCGGTGGCTCTCCGACTGGCATCGGCAGGATGGCCCGTAGTGATCAATTTCCTGAGTAACAAGGAGGCTGCCCAGGCAGTGGCCGACGAGATAACAGCCGCTGGTGGCAAGGCAGAGTTGCTCCCCTTCGACACCAGCGATCCCAAGGCCATCGAGGCCGCCCTCGACCAGTGGGAGGAACAGCATCCCGACGACTGGTTCAGCGTACTGGTCAACAATGCCGGCATCCGTCGCGACAACGTGATGTTCATGATGAGCGACGAGGAGTGGAACAGTGTGCTTGGCACCACGCTCAACGGCTATTTCTACATCACCCGCAAACTGCTAAAGCACATGATGCCTCGCAAACGTGGTGGCCGTATCATCAACATGGCCTCGCTCTCAGGCGTGAAAGGTCTGCCAGGCCAGGCTAACTACAGTGCCGCCAAGGCTGCCATCATCGGTGCTACGAAGTCGCTGGCACAGGAGGTGGGCCCACGCAACATCACCGTGAACGCCATAGCCCCCGGATTCATTGAGACGGATATGACGAAGGGACTGCCTGAGGATGATCTGAAGAAGAATATTCCCGTGGGACGTTTCGGCAAACCGGAGGAAGTAGCAGCCCTCGTGGCTTTCCTCGCCTCCGACGAGGCCGCCTACATCACTGGTGAGGTGATTAATATTAATGGAGGACTATATACATAAGTTGACAGATGAAAAGAGTGGTTATTACGGGCATAGGCATCTGGTCGTGCCTGGGAACAGACAGGGAAACAGTTAAGGAATCACTTTATAACGGTAAATCGGGCATCGGCATCGAACAGGAACGTCTGACCTACGGCTACCGTTCCGCCCTGACGGGTATCGTGGAAACACCCGTCATCACCAAGCAGATGCTGGACCGCCACACCCGTGCGGGCATGTCGGAAGAGGCACAATATGCCTATATGGCCTCGCGCCAGGCTTTCGAGCAGGCAGGAATCTCCGACGAGTACCTACGCCAGAACGAAGTGGGCTGTATCTTTGGCAACGACTCGTCGGCCAAGCCCGTCATCGAGTCAGCGAAGCTCATGGCAGAGAAACACGACTCGGCCATGCTGGGCTACGGCAATATCTTCCAGTCGATGAACTCGACGGTGAACATGAACCTCAGTACCATCTTCCACCTGCGTGGCGTGAACTTTACCATCTCGGCCGCCTGTGCCAGTGGCAGCCACTCCATCGGACTGGGTTATATGATGATCCAACAGGGCCTGCAAAGCATGGTGCTCTGTGGTGGTGCCCAGGAGACGAACTACTACGCCATGGCATCGTTCGACGCCCTTGGTGCTTTCTCTGTCCGTATGGACGACCCCACGAAGGCCAGCCGTCCTTTCGACCGTGACCGCGACGGACTGGTGCCCAGCGGCGGTGCTGCAGCCCTCGTGCTGGAAGACTACGACCACGCCATTGCCCGTGGGGCCACGATCCTCGCCGAAGTACTTGGCTACGGTTTCTCGAGCAATGGCGGTGGCATCTCCGAGCCTAGCGACGACGGTAGTGTGACAGCCATGACACGCGCCATGAAGGATGCTGGTGTCGTAGCTGACGATATCGACTATATTAACGCCCACGCCACCTCGACGCATCAGGGTGATATGTTTGAGGCCATCGCCCTGGCCAGGATGTTCCAAGGCCAGCGTGCCCTCATCAGTTCCACGAAGTCGATGACGGGTCATGAGTGCTGGATGGCTGGTGCCTCAGAGATCGTCTATTCCATCCTGATGATGCAGAACAATTTCGTGGCGCCCAACATCAACTTCGAGAACCCCGACGAGCATTCCGAGAAACTGAACCTCGCCACGAAGACCATCGACATGGAGGTGAACACCGTGTTGAGCAACTCCTTCGGCTTCGGGGGTACCAACAGTGCATTAGTGATCCGGAAACTGTAGCAAGTAGGAATTAATTATCATCATGAAAGAGAAAATCAGACAACTATTAGAAGACGCACTTCCACTGGTGGATTTCGACTCAGATTTCCTGTTCAGTGAGCTCGACTCATTAGGCATTACCACCATCCTGATGCTGCTCTCCGACGAGTACGGCATTAAACTGGAGGCTACGGATGCCACCCCACGCAACCTGAAGACACTCGACAGTATCGTCGCCATGGTCCAGTCCA
>Ga0265301_10000563_pt1 | contig 52313 bp, 39 predicted proteins | sample AusTroGonzalo_MG_2_FD_193488 | JGI IMG/M metagenome (GOLD analysis project Ga0265301, IMG submission 193488) | Bovine rumen microbial communities from tropical cattle in Woodstock, Queensland, Australia - Gonzalo_04 | ecosystem: Host-associated > Mammals > Digestive system > Stomach > Rumen ... | reverse complement strand
GGGAGCAGTCGCCGGAAGTGCGTGCGCTATGGGCCAGATATATCGACACCAAAGCCGGATCCGCAGTTACCGGGACGGTAGACGTTATCAGTGAGCATCTGACCCCGGAATGGGACCAGTATGGCGAACTGTCGGGCAGACCGGTGTACAATTCCAAGTGCCCGGCCGTCGATGGGAAGTATACGGTGACGGGCTGTGGCGCTACGGCCGCCGGCGAACTCATGACGACCCTGAGCGGCATCTATCCCAGCCAGATGCCTGTACGGGGAGAAGGAACCGTACCGCCATACGAGCCATGGGAAGGTCATATTTCGGCCTCGACACCGGAGCATCCCTATGTGCTGGGTACAGCGTATGATTGGGCGGGCCTGCGTTCCCTGACAGATTGGGAAGCCATCAAAAAGGCCCTTCAGGAAGGCAGGGAGGACCTGGTCGACAACATGGGGCAGTTGCTGGCAGACCTTGGCGCCACGCTGCAATCCCATTATGGCTTTGACGGGACAAGCGCTAATATATATATTATCGTTGACGCACTGGCCAGGTACTTCGGGTTCAACAAAAATGCATATCTCGCATTCGCTTCCAATTATTCCCGTCGTCAATGGCGGGAGAAGCTAAAAGGCGAGCTGGCCGCCCGTCCGTTCTTTTATATAGGGTTTACCAAGGACAGGACTGGCGGTCATGGGTTCCTTTTCGATGCATACGGGCAATTCGAAGGCGAGGATGTGTTTCACATCAATTTCGGATGGAGCGGCATATGCAACGGCTATTACTATGAGGGCAACTATGATGTTTACGACATTCCCTATCTCAATTTCTCCTGGGGTTGCTGCGCTTTCTTCGATCTTTATCCGGACCCGTCGTCGACATATCGCAAGATCATTGAATTGATTCCCTCAGAAAGCACTCCTTTTGGATTCAGCTATACGGGCAGCGCTCCGGCCGCCAGGGGGGACCTTATTTTGATGGATTGGATCGAATTGAAGAACGCGGGGCAGGAGCCTTATGACGGAAAGATACGACTGGTGGCACTGAACAAGAAAGGGGATGTGATGCAGGAATTATTTGAGCTGGACTTAACGACTGATCCGCTTGATCCGGGTCGTAGTTATGCAATTTGCTTGAATGAGCAGGACGATGCCCGTATTGCGTATGACATGTCCTTGGGCGACAGGATTGTCCTTCAATATACCGTTGATGACAGGAATGAGGTTTGGCAGCAGGCAGAGGGATCGGTAACCGCCGCCAGCTTCATCGATGAACTTCCGCTGATGCCGGCGGCCTTCATCAAAACAAAGGATGTGTACAAAGTGAACGACTGGTTCGACCTGGCGCTGATGAACCACGACCGGATCTATGCCGGTACGGAATGGACCTTCACGGATCCGGACGGAAACGCCGTAACCATCGGCCAGGCCGAAGTCGAATTCCAGCTGACAAAAAAAGGCCGCTGGAAAGTCGAAGCCGCCGTTGCTCCCGCCCTCGGTGACCCCGTCACCGAGACACTCGTGACGTATATCAACGTGCAATAAGCGCCGGCTACGATCAGGCCTTGAAACGGTCAAAGGATTTCGCAGACGACGAAATTGCTGCCACCGATGAAGATCAGGTCTTTGTCGGTGGCTTTTTTGTCGGCTTCGTCGAGGGCGGCAGCGACGGTGAAAGCGACGCTGCCGGGGAGGCCGTGGTCAGCCATGGCGTTGGCCAGGTCGACGACGGGCAGTGCGCGGGGGCTGGAGGCCTGGGTCCAGATATAGTTGACGTTGCGGGGCAGCAGCGGCGCGATGGCGTCGATGTCTTTCTCTCGGGCGAGGCCCAGGATAAAGAAGACGTTCTCGTAGTCGCAGGAGATGCGGTCCACCTGCTCGGCGACCCATCGGAGGCCGTGGGCGTTATGGCCGGTGTCACAGATGATCTTCGCCTTGTGTGCTTTCGGATCGGCTTCCCGGAGCGTCTCCCAGCGACCATGCAGCCCGGTATTATGCGCTGCATGCCTGACGCCTTGGCGGAAAGCATCCAGATCGATGCCCAGCATCGGCTGCAGGACGCCGACGGCGGCCGACAGCGTACACAGGTTGCGCTCCTGATAGTCGCCCGGCAGGTCGAGGTCAGCCACCTTCAGTTCCAGGCATGGCGCGGCTTCCGTAGCGAAGACCAGCGGACTGCCACAGGCGGCCGCCTTTGCTTCGAAGACCGGACGGGTCTCCGGCACGAACTCCCCTACCACAGCCGGCACGCCCGGTTTGATGATGCCGGCCTTCTCGCCAGCAATGGCTTCGAGCGTATAGCCCAGATGCTCGCAATGCTCCAGGCCGATATTGGTGATGATACTCAGGACCGGCGTTATGACATTGGTCGAATCGAGCCGGCCGCCGAGGCCGGTCTCAATGACGGCGACATCGACCTGTTCGGCCGCAAACCAATCGAAGGCCATGGCCGTCGTGATTTCGAAGAACGAAGGCTTGTGTTCCACAAAGAAATCGTGCCAACGGTCCAGAAAACACTCGACGAACTCCCTCGGCGCCATCCGGAACGAAGTGCCCTCGATGATCTTCAGCCGCTCCCGGAAATCCACCAGATGCGGTGATGTATAGAGTCCGACCTTCAGGCCACAGGCCGCCAGACCCGCTGCCAGCATGTGGCACGTCGACCCCTTCCCGTTCGTTCCCGCCACATGGATCGTCCTGTATTTCCGATGGGGATGCCCCAACGCCGCATCAAACGCCTCCATCGTCTCCATCCCCGGCTTATAAGCCACCTTCCCCACCTTCTGATACGACGGGAACTGGTTGAACAACCACTCAATCTTTTCTTCGTAAGTCTTCATATCATTCGGCGATAAGATGAATCGCAAGCAAGCGCGTCAGGTATAGCCTCAAAATTTTGAGGCTATACCTGCAAGCCTTGCGATTCATCGCAAACTATGCAGAAAACTGCGTTCTCAATGCTTGGTTGCGGGCGTCGGCGTCGGGGCCGGAGGCGCTGAAGTAGAACTTGATCTTGGGTTCCGTGCCGGAGGGACGGACGGTTACCTTGCAACCGTCTTCGCTGAAGAACTGCAGGACGTTCGACTTCGGGAGACCGGTCTTCTCCGGCTCATTGTAGTCGACAACCTTCACCACCGGCGAGCCGGCCAGCGCCTTCGGCGGCGTGGCCCGGAAGTCCACCATCATACGCTGGATCTGCTCGATGCCGTCCTTGCCCTTCTTCGTGACCGAGATCAGGCTCTCCTTGAAGTAGCCGTACTCGGCGTAAATTTCCTGCAGGTAGCCGTAGAGCGACTGGCCACGATCGGCCAGCCAAGCCGCGCATTCGCAAATCATGCAGCAGGTGATCACGGAGTCCTTGTCGCGGACGAAAGAACCCACGTTGAAACCGTTGCTCTCCTCGCCGCCGCAGATGAAGGTCTTGACACCTTCGAAACGGTGCTGCATCTCCGCAATGTATTTGAAGCCCGTCAGAACGTCGTAGATCTCGACACCGTACTTGGCGCAGATCCGCTTCATCAGGTCGGTGGTCACGATGGTCTTGACCACGAACTCCTTGCCGTCGAGCTTACCCAGTTCATGCCAGCGCGTAAGCGCATAGCTCGTGACCAGCGTGGCGATCTGGTTGCCCGTGAGGAGCACCAGTTTTCCCTTGTCGTTGCGCACGGCGCATCCTACACGGTCCGCATCCGGGTCGGTGCCCAGCGCGATGTCCGCGCCTACTTCGTCGGCCCGGTCCATGACCATCTTCATGGCCGTGGGCTCCTCCGGGTTCGGCGAGACGACCGTCGGGAAATTGCCGTCGCTTACATCCTGCGCATCCACGTGATAGATATTCGTGAAGCCCGCCTGCTTCAGGCCGGCGGGAACCAGCCGGACGCCCGTGCCGTGAAGCGGCGTGTAGGCGATCTTCATGTCGCTGTGGCGTGCGACGCTTTCCGGCGAGAGCAGCAACGAGAGTTGGCTGTCGAGGAAAGCCTTGTCCACCTCGGCGCCGATGCCTTCCGGATAGAGGCTCTCGTCGATCAGCACCTGGTCCATCGACGTGATCTTGTTTACCTCGGCAATGATGTTCTTGTCGTGCGGCGCGATGATCTGGGCGCCGTCCTCCCAGAAGACCTTGTAACCGTTGTATTCCTTCGGGTTGTGTGAAGCTGTGATCATGATGCCGGCCTGGCAGCCCAGGTGCCGGATGGCGAAGCTGAGTTCCGGCGTGGGCCGGATGTTGTCGAACACGTAGGTACGGATGCCGTTGGCCATCAGCACGGCAGCTGACACCTTGGCGAACAGCCGGCTGTTGTTGCGGCTGTCGTAAGAGATGACCACCGAAATCTTCCGGTTGGCGAAATTCATTTTGAGATAATTGGCAAGCCCCTGCGTGGCCATGGCCACGGTATATCGGTTCATGCGGTTCGTGCCCGCGCCCATTACGCCGCGCAGGCCGCCCGTGCCGAACTCCAGCGTGCGGTAGAAAGCATCTTCCAGCACCTTGGGGTCGCCGTCGATCATTGCCATTACTTCCCGTTGGGTTTCTTCATCAAAACTGTTGCTGAGCCACGATTTGGCCACGTCGAGATAATTTGCCATAGATTTGAATTTTAATCTTTCAAAGATAGGAAAAAACCGGTAAAAATGCTAATTTTGTAGAGAGATGTCGGAAGAAATTTTCATCCAGTTTGTCCAATCGCACGACAATGATGATCCCGAGCGGCTGCTGCTCGCGGCAAGCCGCTGGCCCGGGGTCGATGTTCGCCGCGCCGCGCGCATCATCGCGGCCCGTCGAAAAATGCGCGAAAAGGTCCCCTCATGGCACGCCGTACCGGCCCTCGACTACCCCTCCAGCCTCCCGCTGGAGCAGTGCAGCAGCGAGGAGACAGCCCGCTACAAGCAGGCCTTCGTCCCGGCGGGCGGCAGCGTCGCCGACCTGACCGGCGGCCTGGGCGTGGACAGCTGGGCCATGAGCCGGAGGGCCGCCAGCGTGGATTACTGCGAACGCAACGCTGATCTCTGCGCGGCCGCCCGTCACAACTTCCCGTTGCTCGGTGCCACGAACATCGCCGTGCACGAAGGTGACGGCGTCGCCTGGCTCCGGGAACAAGCCAAACCCTTCGACCTGGTCTACCTCGACCCCGCCCGCCGCGACGCCGCCAAACGCGTATACAACATCGCGGACTGCGAACCGAACTTACTGGATATCAAAGATATGCTACTGCAGCATGCGCCGTGGGTCCTGGCCAAGATTTCCCCTATGGCCGACATCAGCCGCACCCTGCAGCAACTAACCGAAACCCGCGAAATCCACATCGTAGCGGCCGGCGGCGAAGTGAAGGAGCTGCTGGTGCTGCTGCAGCCCGGAAGACCGGCGGAATCGCCGCTGATCATTGCCGCAGAAGGGGGCATCCGCTTCGCTTTCCATCCGGAAGAAGAGCCGGCTGCTAGCGTGCGCTACGCGGAAAGCATCGGGCACTATCTCTTCCAGCCCGCAAAATCCCTCCGGAAAGCCGGCGCCTTCCGCCTGCTGTCGCAGCGCTACAACTTGGCCAAGCTCGCCCCGAGCTCGCACCTGTACACCGCCGACGCGCCGGTCGAAGGCTTCCCGGGCAAGTGTTTCACGGTCATGGAAGTCATTCCCTGGGGCAAAGCCGCTCTCAAGGATTTGAAAGCCCGTTTCCCGCGCCTGGAGATGACCGCACTGAACTTCCCGCTCACCACCGAGGCGCTGCGCGCCCGCGCCGGCATCCCCGGCGGCGGCGACCGCCATCTTTTTGCCACTACCCTGTCGAATCAAGACAAAATCCTGATCCTCTGCCAGCCATGAGAGAAAACTACAACGAAGTCGAGTCCCTGTACGCCCTGCGGCAGGTGCTCTCCCATTCAGAGACCGTGCGTCACTGCGCCTTCCAGTCCATCAACTTCGAAAAGAGCGGCTTCCCCATCGAGAACTACCGTTTCGAGGACTGCATCTTCCTGGGCTGCCGCATCCCGGCGCCCATGTACGAGAACCTGGGCGAAGACTGCATCGTTTTCCCGCGCGTAAAGATGCCCTACAAGGTTTTTCCCAATAAGCTATACGACGCGAGCTCGCTCTATCTCCACTACAAGCCGGGCTACCACGAAACCTATTACACGTGCTACGACACCATCTGCTATGAGCGCTACATTGCCGAAGGCAAGGAGACCACCAACATCAAGGAGACGCTCTGCCGGGTACTGCACGACCACTCGATCGGCAACGCGCTGGAGGCATTCATCTCCCAGTACGATGAAAAGGACGTCGTGGCGGTGATGGGCGGACACGCGGTCAAGCGCACCGAAGCTTCCTACCGGCAGATCGTGGACATCAGCCGGCGGCTCACGGAGATCGGCAAGCTGATGGTGAGTGGCGGCGGGCCGGGGGCGATGGAGGCGGTGCATCTGGGTGCCTGGATGGCGGGGCGCAGTGATGCGGAGGTCGAGGATGCGCTCGATATCATGAGCATCTGCCCCACTTTCCGCGAAAAGGGCTGGCTCACGAGCGCTTTCGCGGTGATGGAGAAGTATCCGCGCGACCCGCAATACCACAGTCTGGGCATTCCTACCTGGTACTACGGGCACGAGCCGGCCACGCCGCTGGCCTCGGACATTGCGAAGTTCTTCGACAACAGTGTGCGCGAGAACTACATCATCTCGGCGCCCAAGGGCGGCATCATCTACACGCCGGGCAGTGCGGGCACTTTCCAGGAGATCTTCCAGGATGCCGCACAAAATCATTATGAGACACTGGGCTATGCCAGTCCGATGGTCTTCCTGGGAAAGGATTATTACACGAAGGAAACGCCGTTATACCCGCTGCTGGTGGACCTGCAGGACCGTGGCAAGTACCGAAACCTGCTCCTGAGCATCACGGACGACACGGACGATGTCATCCGTTTCCTGATGGACTTCCATCGCCCCTACCATCCCTGGGCCGGGCAATCATTTGATATGTAATACGAAGACGACGGGCCCTCCTGAGGCGCGTTGAGAACCCTCTTTGCTGCGAGCACTCGCAAAGAGGAACACTCAACGCTCCACCAGGCCTGCGCACGGCCCTAAGCGTCACCGATGGTTTTGGCGATCTTCTGGATGTTGAGGCTGCGGGCGGAGGCGTCGATGATGTCCTTGTAAATGCCGCCTTTCTTGTAGACTTCGTCGGGGTGGCCGGACTGTTCTACGCGGCCGGTGCGCAGTGCGTAGACCATCTCGCTGTCGATGATCTGGGAAATGCTGTGCGAGATGATGATGACGGTGCGGTCTTTCTTGATGGCGTCGATGCTGTTCTTGATCTGCTCGGTGGCGATGGCGTCGAGGCTCGCAGTGGGCTCGTCGAGGAAGATGACGGGCGGGTTCTTGAGGAACATGCGGGCGATGGCCACGCGTTGCTGCTGTCCGCCGGACAGGTCGGTGGCCTTGTTCTCGAACTTTTTCGGCAGCTCCATGATCTGGTCGTACAGGTGCGCTTTCTTCGCCGCGTCGATCACTTCCTCGTCCGTGGCGTCGGGCTTTCCGTAGCGGATGTTCTCGGCGATGGTGCCGTCGAAGATGTGGTTCTTCTGCAGTACCAGTCCGATGTGCTCGCGCAGGTACTTGGTGTCGTAGTCGCGCAGGTCCACCCCGTCGAGCAGGATCTGGCCGGTCTGCGGCTCGTAGAACTTGTCGAGCAGGTTCACAATGGTGCTCTTGCCCGCGCCCGAGAGGCCCACCAGCGCCGTGATCTTGCCGGGTTCGATGACCATGTTCACGTCGTAGAGCGCCTGGTTGCCGTTGGGATAGGAGAAATCCACATGCTTGAGCTCGAACTTGCCGTGGATCTTCTCGGGCCTGTAGTCGCCCGAGGGTTCGACCTCCTTCTCGGAGTTCAGGATGCCGAAGAATCCTTCTGCGTAGATGAGTGCGTCGTTCACATCGTCGAAGATGCGCTGCAGTTGCGTGATGGGGGCGATGACATTGCTGAAGAGCATCACGTGGTACATGATCTTACCGATGGTCATGCCGGGATATTCCTTGAGCACCAGGTAGGCCGTCAGGATGATGACCAGCACCGTGCCCACCTGCCGCACGAAGCTCTTGAGACCGTTGTAGTAGAAGGCCACCTTGCGGGTCTTCATCTGGTTCTCGGTGACCTGGTTCTGGATGTCGAGCTGCTTCTGTGCCTCAATCTGCTCCCGGTTAAAGCTCTTGATGACGTTGATCGAGTCGATGATGTTCTTGATGCCCTGGCTCTTGGATTCCAGGTGGCCGCGCATCTCGCGCCGCCAGCCTTTGAGCCGCTTCGCCTGCCGGTACGTGATCCAGAAATAGATCGGCACGATGCCCAGCGCCACCAGTCCCACGTACACGTTGGCCGCAAACATCAGGATCAGGGCAAGGATGGCGGTGGAGAACAGCGGCAGCAGGTCGATGAAAAAGTTCTGTACCGTGCGCGAGAGGCTGCTCACGCCCTGGTCGATACGGGCCTGCACCTTGCCGGTGGCGTTTTCGTCGGTATTGAAATAGGCCATCCGGAAGGTCAGCACCTTCTCGACGACGGCCTGTGCGAGGTCTCGCGAGACGAAGATCCGCATGCGTTCGCCATAGTAGTTCTGGGCGAACGTAATCAGGGCCGCCAGGATTTCCTTGCCCAGCAGCACGACCGTGATGATGGTCATGATGCGGGCCGCCTGCGCCCAGGTGAAATCGGTGCCGATCAGCGCGTTGATGGCGTCGACCGCCCGGTCGAGCACGATGGCGTTGACCTGCGCCATCAGGGACCCCACGAGCGTGAGGATCAGCGTGATGGCCACCAGCCAGCGGTACGGCTTCACGAACGGGCTGACATTCTTGAACAGTTGGAAGAGATTCATGTTACAAATTTAATTATTTTTGCACCAGTCACGCAAGATTGCCTGATTTCCTGCATTTGGCAGGTGTAACGCATCGAACGAGAACCATGAAAAAGCATTTCCTTCTCCTGCTGGCAGGTCTTTGCTGCCTCGCCTCCTGCCAGACTTATATGGACGGCGACCTGGTCATCGAGGATTTCTTTACCTATGAGCAAGGCACCAAAGCGGGCCGTGCCCGGCTGATCGACCCGTATCTGAAAAATCTGGGCTATACCCCCTGGTCCGCCGAGCCGAAGGACGATGCGAACCTGACTGGAGAAGGTGGCAATTTCCAATACTTCTGGGACCACCGTGGCGAAGTGGAAGACAACGAATCCCTCATCGCCCTGTGCGCCCTCCCGCAGGAACAACTCTTCAAGATGTCCACCAAGAACCTGGTGAACACCTGCTATATCTATCCGTACGGCAGCATACTCGCACTCTCCAACGACCCCTTCCTCGCCGTCCTCCAGCACATGAATATCTTCAACGGACTGATTGAGCTGCAGAAGCGCAAGAGCGCCCCGGCCGAACTGATCCGTCTCTACAAGGAATGCAAGTACGTCAAGATTTCCGAGGCGGGCGGCACTCAGTTTCCGCTCTACAGCACAGATTATCTCAATCCAGGGCACATGCATGCAGGCATTCCCTATCTGACCGTCCTTCTCGAGACGGCCGTTGACTGCGGCGTATTCACCGCGTCGCAGATTTCAGAACTTGCCGGAGCTACTCTGGCCAAGATCGAAGATGTTTACAGTTTCTCCGATGACGATTTCTCATACCATACCAAGAAGCATCCGCTGATCCTGGGCGCCATGATCGTCTATCACCACGACGCCGGCCTGACCGACAACGAACTGGCGATGATCAAGAATTTCCTCGGCGTCGCCGAACGCCCTGAAGGCATCATGAACATGGGCTACCCCCTCGAACTCGACCCCGCCACCGGCCAGTACCACTGCACGGAAGAGATGATCGCCACCCACGCCACCCTCATCAAATCCAGCCTGAAGCGCCTCAGCAACCAATAGAGATGCCCGGTCCAGCCGGGCCCCTGCGCCCTCTCTGGGCCTGAAAAGGTTCTGCCGCGCTCAGGAGGGCCCGCCGCTGTACTATTTCTTCTTGAAATACGCTACAAGGATCTCCGGGAGGGGCTGCTCCAGGAGGTAACGGTACCAGAACTTGTAGTCCTGCATCGAGGAGTGCATGCCCTGGTCGCCACGGTAGCCGTGCATGCCGTCGGGGTAGATCATCAGCTCGAAGTCCTTGTGGTCGTTCTGAAGCTGGGTGATCAGCTGAAGGGTATTCTGGAAGTGGACGTTGTCGTCGCCGGTGCCGTGCGTGATGCGCAGCATGTTGGAATCGTCGCCACGATAGTTGCCGACACGGTCCATCACGCGGGTGCGCGCATAGCCCTCCGGGTTGTCCTGCGGCCGGTCCATGTAACGCTCCGCATAGTGCGTGTCGTAGAGACTCCAGTCGTAGACACCGCCGCCGGCAATGCCGTACTGGAAGTGCTCGTTGCCCTCCGTCACACAAAGCGCCGTCATCGTGCCGCCAAACGAGAAGCCCTCCACACCGATCTTATCCTCATTGACGAATGACATCTGGCGGAAATAATCGATGCCGTCGCAGAAATCCTGCACCTCCAGGATGTTCAAATAGCGATACACCTCTTCCAGCCCTTTCTTGCCGAAATGACCACCCGCCCGATTGTCGAGCGTCACCAGGATCACACCGTGGTTAGGCCACCACTGTGAGCCCATCGACACGCCACGCCAACCCTCGCGGACCTGCGGATTGTCCGGGCCGCCGTAGATGTTCACTTTCACGGGATAACGCTTGCTGCGGTCGAAATCCACCGGCCAGGTGACCGACGCCGGAAGACGGTAGCCGTCACGCGTGGTGACGTAGACCAGCTCCGGCAGCGCGATGGCGTATTCGTCGAACTTCTCCCCTTTCGTGTCGTAGAGCACCTTCACGTGCTTGGCCTCAATCACGTTGCCCGAAGCCGGTACCGAGATAAGCACCAGTTTGGTGGGCGTCTGGTAGTTGGAAGCCAGCGCCGCCACGTACTTGCCATCCTCGGAAACCGATACAGACGCGAAGTTGTACGGGCCGTAGGACAGCCGCTGGATCGCCTTGCTCTTGAGATTTACCCGGTAGATGTCGACACGGGTGGTCGCCTCACGCTTGGCCGTGAAATAGAGGTTCTTCTTGTCGACCTTCAGCAGGCTGACGCTCCAGTTCTCGCCCGTGGTGAGTTGCTCGAACTTCTTGCCGTCGTACGACAGGAAGTAGATCTGCTGCCAGCCGGTAAAGTCACGCACGATGTAGATGCCCTCCGGGGTGAAGAGCATGTCGTCCATCCAGTCGATCCAACTGTCCTGGTGCTCGGTATAGACCAGCACCTTTCCGCCCGTGGCGGGCGTGACGGAGTAGAGCTTGAAATTGTCCTGCGCCCGGTCCATCCAGCTGACCATCAGCTTCGTGCCGTCGCCGCTCCAGAACGGCGTTCCGAAATACTGATCCTCCTTCGGGTCGAAATCGGCCCAGACGGTCTCTCCGCCGGCCGCCGAGACGAAGCCCAGCCGGGCCTCCGGGTTCGGGTCCCCCGTCTTCGGATAGCGGGTCTGGTTGAGCGAACCGTGCTGGCCCTTCGGTGAATAGATGGGGAACATCGGCACCTTTGAATTGTCGAACCGGAAATAGGCGATCACCTTGCTGTCGGGCGACCACCAGAAGGCCCGGTACTGCGACGGACGGCCGAAGATCTCCTCGTAGTACACCCAGGAAGCGTAGCCGTTGAGGATCAGGTCGCTGCCGTCATAGGTATGGCGTGTCACCTGCTTTGTGCGCACGTCGATTGAATACAGGTCGTTGTCCAGGGTATAGGCAATCTTCGTGGAGTCGGGCGACCAGGTGGGATTGACCCAGCCCGGCACCATCTCCTCCGGGCGGCCACCGCCTGGACGAGGCATGCCGGGCATACCCGGCCGGGCACCAGCGAACGACAGGGGCGTTGCCACACCCGTCTTGGGAGAATAGGTGTAAGCGTCGCGGCCGACGGAATAACGCAGGTTATCCCCGTCGAAACCCATCAGGAACGGCGAGGGCTTGACGATGCCATCAGGAATGCGTCCCAAAAGCTGTTCATCGGTCAAACGTTTGCCCGTAAGGGCCTGTTGTCCTGCGAGCGGAAAGACCAGCAGGAGTGCCAGTGCGGCGAGTAAGAGTTTTTTCATGGTCAGTTTCTTCTTCCGATGGAAATATAATACAAGAGCGTGGCCAGCGAGCTGATCGCGGCGATCACATACGTATAAGCGGCCGCCCGGAGTGCCTCGCGCGCCTCCTCCTCGTTGGAGGGATCGATGATGTCGGTCGCACTGAGCCAGGCCAGGGCACGGCTGCTGGCATTGATCTCGACCGGCAGCGTCACGAACGAGAACAACGTGGTCAGGGCGAAGAGCGCAATGCCGATCCACAGCAATTGCGGAAAGACTTCGAGCAGCAGCATGCCGACCAGCAGGATGAAGGGAACGATCTTCGAACTGAACGACACAGCGGGGACCAGCGCCGACCGGATCTTGACCGGGATGTAGCCCTGTGCATGCTGCACCGCGTGCCCGCACTCATGCGCGGCCACCGCAGCGGCCGCCACGTTGCTCTCGGCAAAGACCGGTTCGCTGAGGTTCACCGTCTTGTTGGTGGGGTTGAAGTTGTCGGTGAGTTCGCCCGGCGTCGAGATGACCTTCACGTCATGGATGCCGTGGTCCTGCAGCATGCGGACCGCCACGTCGCGGCCGGTCATGCCGTTGAGGAGCGGAAGCTCGGCGGCTTTCGCCATTTTCTTTCTGAAAGAGGCCTGCACGACATAACTCAGCACGGCCACTCCTATGAACAGAATCCAATACATCATATTCTACGGGTTAGGTTCGAAAAATTCGTCCTTAAAGTTAACAAAAAATATCTTATCCACGCCACGGGTGACCGCGGTATAGAGCCATTTCAGGTCGTCGAGCGTGAGTTCCTTCCAGAAAGGGTTGTCAATGAACACGCAGCGCCACTGCCCGCCCTGCGACTTGTGGCCCGTGATGGCGGTGGCGTATTTGATCTGGAGCGCGTTGTAATAAGGGTCCTCGCGTACCTTCTGGTAACGCTTGCGGGCATTCCGCTCGTCGGCGTAGTCCTCGTTGACACCCTGATAGAGCGCACGCTGCTGCTCGGCAGAGAGCGCGGGCTGCTCCGAATCGAGCGTGTCGAGCACCACCTTGGCCGTCACCTCCACGTCGTTGTAGTCCGGGAACGCGAGCACGGCCTGTGCGAAATGGAGCCCGTAGCGCTCTTCGTGGCGCGAGAGTTTCACCAGCTGCGCCACGTCGCCGTTGGCGATGAAATCGAGTTCCGGCACGTCCTCGAGGAACTGGTAGCAGTTTTTGACCACCATCAGCTTGTCGCCTCTCGACAGACGCTCCTCGCGGTACAGCACGGATGCCCGGATGCCGGCGTTGTAGCGGTTGGCCCGCTTGTTCGACCGGCAGAGCACCACGATGTCGTCGAGCCCGAAGCGACCCACGGCATCGCCGATCTTCTCGATCAGCTCGCCTCCCGATACCCGTTCCACGTCGTCGAAACCGGCCAGCCGCAGCTTCGGCGTCTCCACCCGGCCCGCCTCGATGAGACGCCGGAGGATGGTGGCGTTGGTCAGGATGCCCGATTCGGCGGCCTGGCGGACCACCGTATCGAGATGTGCGGTCCGCAGCGTGCCGTAACGGCCCAGATAGCTTTCGTCAAGCGCGGGGCTATGGTCCAGGCCGATGGGCGGCAGCTGGCCCCGGTCGCCGATCAGGATGAGTTTGTCATCCACCCCGCTGCGTACAAAGCGCACCAGGTCGTCGAGCAGGTCGCCTGAGCCGAACAGGCCACCGTTCGTGGCCGTGTCGACCGAGATGAGCGATGCCTCGTCCACGATGAAGAACGTATCCTTTGCCTTGTTGAAGTCAAGTTGGAACTCCCCTACACCGTCGCGCACCCCTTTCTGGCGGTAGATGTGCTTGTGGATGGTGAAGGCTTTTTCACCTGTGAATCCCGAGAGCACCTTGGCTGCCCGCCCCGTGGGAGCCAGCAGTACATATCTGTATTTCAGTTCTTTGAGCGTCTTGACAAAAGCGGCGATGGCAGAGGTTTTTCCGGTACCGGCAAAACCGCTCACCAGCAGCAGGTCGCAGGTCTCGTACTGCATCGCGAAGTCCGACAGCGTGTCGAACAACCGCTCCTGACAGGGTGTCGGCGGATAGCCCAGGTAATGCCGGAGCCGCTCGTTGAAGAACTGTGCGACCCCCATCAGCCCCGCTTTCTATAGAGGACGAAGACCAGCAGAATGGAGTAGATGCCGAGACGGCCGACGATCATCTGGAAGCCCATCAGGACCTTGACCGCCTCCGGGGCCGCAGCGAAACTGCTCATGGAGGAGCCAAAGGTGCCGAAACACGGTCCCACGTTGCTCATCATCGACACCGATGCGCTCACGGAAGTGAGCAGATCGAGGCCGAAGGCCGCATAGACGATGGCCATCACCAGTGTCAGAATGAGGTAAAGCAGCACGTAGAGCGACACGCTCGAAAGCAGTTCGCGGTCCACCGCCTGACCGTCGGACTTCACCTGAACCACGGCGGTGGGATAGGCCATCTTGATGACCTGTGCCCAGGCGGCCTTGAGCGTCAGGTATACGCGGTCGGAACGCAAGCCCGAAGTCGTGGACCCCGAGCAGCCGCACTGGATGCCCGCATAGAGCAGGATCAGGATCGAGAACACGGGCCAGATGTTGGTATCCGTGGAGCCGAAGCCCGTCGTCGAGATGGTCGAGACCACCGTGAAGAAACTGTGCCGCAGTGCTTCCCAGACATTGGAAATGGTTCCGGACCAGACCAGGTTGGCAGCTACGAGAACGCCCATCACCAGGATCGTGGTGAGGTAGAATTTCGTGATCGTATTCTTGAGCACCTTGAAGGAGCGGGTGGCGAACGACGCGTAGATCAGGCCGAAATGAAGGCTGGCCACGATCATGAATATGATGAGGATGATCTCGACGGCCGGAGACTGGTAGGCCGCGATGGAGGCGTTCTTGATACTGAAGCCGCCCGTGGCCGATACGCTCATCGCATGGTTGACGGCATCGAAGAACGGCATGCCGGCCAGCAGCAGTGACAAGAGCGAGCAGACCGTGATGCCCAGGTAGACTGACACCACCACGCGGATGAACTTGTTCGACTTGTACTGGTAGTTGTTCTTGGAGATGTCGTCCACGTCGATCTTGCTCATCTTGAAACGCACCGTTCCGAAGGAAGGCAGGATCATCATGATGAAGACCACCACGCCGAGTCCGCCGATGTAGTGGGTCGAAGAGCGCCAGAACAACAAGCCCTTGGGCAGCGCCTCAATATCCTGCAGGACGGTGGCGCCGGTGGTCGTGATGCCCGAAGTGCTTTCGAACCAGGCGTTCACCAGCGAGAACTCCCCACCCCAGAGTACGTAGGGAATCATCGAGAAGACGCAGCTGAAAAACCAGGCAATGAGCAGGATGGCCAGGCCTTCCCGGGTATTGATATCCTTGTGCCGCCGCACGAAGATCAGCGGGAAGATACCCACCATCAGCGTCAGGATGGCGCTCAGCAGCAGCGGCGAAAACGAGGAATCGAACCCGTCGAACGCCGCCACCAGTGCCGACAGGAACATGAACACCGCACAGCAGATGAGTGCGATGCCCACGTTTCTCGATATCACGCCCCAGTTCATCCTTCCAGTTCGCGTTTATAGGATTGGTTCTGTTCGACGATGTCGCCCACCGCCTCGTTGAGCTCTTCCAGCTCGTCGTCACTGTCGAGCTTCACGCTGTAGCTGCGGCCATGGTAGCGCCAGCCCTTGATGCCGGCCGTAACCTTGAGCAGCGGATCGATCAGGTAGTAATTCAGATAGTAATTGAACAGCAGCACCATGATCAGGCCCACCAGCACCGACACCAGGCCCGGCATCAGGCTCCGGTAGGTACCCTCACGGATGTCCTGGGAATTCTCGATCAGGGCGTCCTGGCACACGGAGGTCAGATGCATCATGTACCCGCGGAATTTCAGATAAACGGGTTGCAGGCGGTTGAAATACCAGTGCTGGCGCGCATCGTAGCCCAGCTGCCAAACCTGGCCGGCCTCCGCAACCACGTGCATGTAGGCGGCATAGGCATAGCGCACCGAATCGGCCGCCGCCTGCTCCTCCGGTGTGACGAAACTGTGGCTCAGGTTTTCAAAGGAAGTCACAATCGCCTCGTCCTGCTGCGGCAGCAGCTCCTGCGGCCGCTCGGCATGGTCGAGCACGAGGCTGTTCATCAGGCCCACATTGTACTGCTCGGAGACCGACAGCAGCTCCCGGGCCGCATTGATGCTGCGGATGTTGTCGGCGATCACGCCCGACACGTAGCGGTTCATCCGGGTGAACTCAAACACGGAGATGAGGCTGGAGAAGAAGAGGATGATGGCCAGCACGATGCAGCCCAGCAGCACTTTCCGCTTGATACCCAGTTTATTGAATGATATTTTCTTTTTGAACATGGCAGGAATTCGCTTACAGGAGGTCAGGGTCGATGTCGGTCTCGAACACCTTGGTGGCCGGACCGGTGAGGTAGACGTCGCGGCAGGAGCCGTCTTCCAGGGCCAGGAAATCGACGGCCAGGGAGCCGCCGAGGGTGCGGATGGCATAGCGGATACGCTGCCGCCCGTCTTCTTCCGTGACGGTGAATCCGGGGACGCCCTTCCGGTACGAAGCGATGGCCGCGGCGGTGGACCCGGTGCCGCAGGCCCAGGTCTCCGCTTCCACGCCGCGTTCATACGTACGGACGAAGAGGCCGCCCGGCTCCGGCTCCACGAAATTGACGTTGGCACCGCGCGGGAAACGCTTGTCCCAACGGAGGCGCTTGCCTTCCACGGCCACGTCGAAGTCCCGGAGGTTTTTCACCCACTGCACGAAATGCGTCGAGCCCGTCTCCAGCAGCCAGCCGTCGGGCAGTATATCGATGCTTTCTACATCTATCATCTTCAGCCGCACGCTGCACTTTTCGGGCGAGAATTCAACCAGGTCGGCGCGGTGATGGCCGTCGAAAGCCTCGAATTCGAAGCGCCGGAGCCCCATCAGGGCCGCGAACGCCACCAAGCAGCGCCCTCCGTTGCCGCACATGGTCCCTTCCGGGCCGTCTGCGTTGTAATAATGCATCTCGAAATCGGCCACATCGCTGTGGCAGAGGGTCATCAGGCCGTCGGCGCCGACGCCGAAACGACGGTCGCACAGGCGGTTGACCAAGTGCGGGGTGAGGAAATCCGCCTCCCCGCGCCGGTTGTCGACAATCACGAAATCGTTGCCGGCTCCCTGATACTTATATACATGCAAAGGTCTCATACATGTCATTGGCCGTGCCCGCCGCCGCTCCCGCGCCGCCGAGTACTTGTTCAAGTTCTTTATAATCAGCCGCCATGCGCGTACGGCAGGTGGTATCCAGCAAAAGCCGTTCCAGCACCGCCGCCATCCGCTCCGGAGAGGCCGCGTCCTGGATCAGTTCGGGAACGGCCTCACGCCCGAGGCACAGGTTTACCAGGCTGATGTGCGGCACTTTCACCGTCCGCTTTGCAATGGCATACGTAAGCGGATGCAGGCCGTAGCACACAGCCTGCGGAGTTCCGACGAGGGCTGCTTCCAGCGAAGCGGTGCCGGAGCACACGAGGGCCGCCTCCGCCTGATGCAGGATGTCACGCGTGCGGCCTTGGACCAATTCAATCTGCGTATCTTCGGGCAGATACTTGCGGAACTGGGATTCCGGGAGCGACGGGACGGCCGCTACCACAAGCCGGTAGCCGGCCAGCCGCGGGTCCTGCCGCAGCAACTGCGCCATTGCCACGAAGCGTGGCAGCAGGCAGGCGAGCTCCATCGGGCGGCTGCCCGGGAGCAAGGCGATGAGTTTCCCCTCCCCTACAGGACGGAATTCCGTCCGGGAAACGCTCTCTACCAGTGGGTTGCCGTAGTAGCGAGGCTCGATGCCATGTTCACGGAACCAGGAAAGCTCAAACGGGAAAATGCAGTAGAGGGCATCCACGTCGCGCCGGAGTGCCTTGACCCGCCAGGCCTTGTGCGCCCAGACCTTCGGGGCGATGTACCACGCTACTTTCAGCCCTTGCGCGTGCGCGTAATGTGCGAGCGGGAGGTGGAAACTGGGATAGTCCACCAGCACCACGAGGTCGGGCCGCCAGGAGCGAATCTCCCGCCGGCAGGTACGCATCCGCGTCCGGATGCGGCGCGCGTTGCGGAGCACTTCCACCACACCCATCACGGCCGAATCGGCGTCGGCCCCGCGGTAGCGGATCTCGCATGCGGGGTCGCGTTCCTGCAGCGCACGCATCAGTTCCGTTGCGTGCAGGTCGCCCGAGGCTTCGCCGGCTGTGACGTAATATCTCATTCTGCCATGTTGTTTTCCAGGTTCCAGAGCTTGCTCAGGCGTTCCACCTCGTCGTAGGCGGTCGTGTCGATCGTATGCGGCACGATGGAGATGTAGCCCGCATCCACCAGGTGGTGGTCGGCGTCGGGCGTGCCGACGGCTTCCTGGTCTTCAAATTCGCCCACCATCCAGAAATAATGCTTGCCGCGCTGGGTCACGCGGTGGTCATATTCCTTGATCCAGCGTCCCATGCCCTGCCGGGCCATGCGGATGCCGCGGATCTGCGAAAGCGGCAGTGCGGGGAAATTGACATTCAAATATATGCCGCGACGAAGCCCGTCGTCGAGCACGCGCCGGACAATCAGGCGGGAATAGTGCAGGACAGCCGTGAAATCGGGGTCCTCATTGTGCGTATTGATGGACAGGCCCACGGAGGGGATGTCATAGAGCGTTCCTTCGATCGTGGCGCCGAGGGTGCCGCTGTAAATCGAGGCGGCCGAGGCGTTGGAACCGTGGTTGATGCCCGAAACCAGCAGGTCGGGCAGGTGGCCTTCGTTCTTGAAGCCGTTAATGCCCATCTTCGCACAATCCACCGGGGTGCCGGTCAGCGTGTAGACGCGCAGCGAGCCCAGCGTCTCCGTGGCGGGTTCCCGCACGGGCCAGTCGATCATCAGCGGCTTGTCAAGCGTCAGGGACGCGGATTTGCCGGACTGCGCTTCGTAGGGCGCCACCACAGTCACGTTGCCGAATTCCCGCAGCATCTGCGCGAGCGCCTGGATTCCCCTGGCCCGGAAACCGTCGTCGTTGACGACCAATATCTCTTTCGGAGGGTTCGAATTTTTCACGCTGTGTTCAAAAAAAACATTCAACCCACAAAGATAAGAATAATCACAAAAATTATTCTTACATTTGCACGCCTGAAAAAAGGAAGAATCAACTTAATCAATACAAGCACAATGAAAAAAATTAAAGTAGGTATCAACGGTTTCGGACGTATCGGCCGTTTGGTTTTCAGAGCCGCACAGAAGAGAGACGACATCGTGGTCGTCGGCATCAATGACCTCATCGACGTGGAGTACATGGCTTACATGCTCAAGTATGACACCATGCACGGCCAATTCGACGGCACCGTCGAGATCAAGGACGGCAACCTCGTCGTCAACGGCAACTGCATCCGTGTGACTGCTGAGAAGGATCCTGCTAACCTCCGCTGGAACGAAGTGGGCGCAGAGTACGTGGTCGAGTCGACCGGTCTGTTCCTCACCAAGGAGAAAGCCGAGGCCCACATCAAGGCTGGTGCCAAGAAGGTCATCATGAGTGCTCCTTCGAAAGACGACACCCCGATGTTCGTCTATGGCGTGAACCAGGACAAGTATAAAGGCGAAGCCATCATCTCCAACGCTTCCTGCACCACGAACTGCCTGGCCCCGATCACCAAGGTCCTGAACGACAAGTTCGGCGTGGTCAACGGCCTGATGACGACGGTTCACTCCACCACCGCTACCCAGAAGACCGTCGACGGTCCGTCCGCCAAGGACTGGCGTGGTGGCCGTGCCGCTTCCGGCAACATCATCCCTTCGTCCACCGGCGCCGCCAAGGCTGTGGGCAAAGTGATCCCGGAACTCAACGGCAAGCTCACCGGCATCTCGATGCGCGTCCCTACCCTCGACGTCTCCGTGGTCGACCTGACCGTCAACCTCGCAAAACCCGCCACCAAGGAGGACATCTGCAAGGCCATGAAGGAAGCTTCGGAAGGTGAACTCAAGGGCATCCTCGGTTACACCGAAGACGCCGTCGTCTCGAGCGATTTCCTCGGCGACGCCCGCACCTCCATCTTCGACGCCAACGCCGGTGTGTATCTTACCGACACTTTCGTGAAGGTGATCTCCTGGTACGACAACGAGTGGGGCTACTCCAACAAGCTCCTCGACATGCTGGCCTACACCGCCAACAAGTAATCTTGTCGATCGAAAAATCCGAGCGCGGCGCCGATAACGCCGCGCTTTTTTTGTACATTTGCATCCATGAAAAGACTATCCCTCCTGCTGCTGGTCGCCTTTGCGGCCATTTCCTGCAGCCACAAAGCCACGCCGGCCGGCGGCAATGCCACCACCAAAGCCGCTTACGACATTGTAATCCTTTACGACAACGACGTGCACTGCTCCGTGGACGGCTACGCCAAGATGGCCGCGCTCAAGGCCGAAAAGCAGGCGCAGACCCCCTACGTGACGCTTGTCTCGGCGGGCGACTTCGTGCAGGGCGGCAGCATGGGCGCCGCGTCCAAGGGCGGCGACATCATCACGATCATGAACGCTGCGGGCTACGACTACGTCACGCTGGGCAACCATGAGTTCGACTACGGGATGCCGCGCCTGAAGGAGCTCACCGGCGCGCTGACGGCGACCGTGCTTTGCTGCAACCTCATCGACAAGATAGCGGGCAAGCGGATGTACAAGCCTTATGCGATCGTGGACTATGGCGGGACAAAGGTGGCCTTCGTCGGCGCCGCCACACCCTACAGCTTCAGTTCTTCCACCCCGGCCTATTTTCAGGACAAAGCGGGCAACTTCCTCTATTCACTTAGTACAGAGACATTTTACGATACGTTCCAGAACTTCGTGAATGATGCCCGCACACAGGGCGCGGACTATGTAGTAGCCTTGACACACCTGGGCGACGATGTCGGATCCGATCCCATCAATTCGCAGGAGCTGGCCAGGCAGACCTACGGCATCGATGTCATCCTGGATGGCCATTCGCACAACCTCGTGCCGGAACGCATCCTGTCCAACAAGCAAGGCAAGCCCGTGAAGTATTCCCAGACTGCCGCCCACTTCGAGAACCTGGGCGTGATGACCATCCATCCGGACGGGTCCATCGCCCTCCAGCTGATTCCGACAGCCCAATACCCGAAGGATGACCCGCGGGTCCGCGCCGTCATCGACAGCCTGAAAGCGGAACATGCCGCACAGGGTGCACGCAAGGTCGGCCGCAGCGAAGTGACGCTGCCGGCGAAAAACAGCGATGGCAGATGGCTGGTGAGAAATGGCGAGACCTCGCTGGGCGACTTCTGCACGGATGCTTTCCGTGCAATTCTCTGCACCGATATCGGGCTGCTGGGCGGCGGTTCGATCCGCAATGACCTGCATGCCGGCGATGTCCGTTTCGACGATATCTTCAATGTCTTTCCGTTCGGCACTGATGTCTGCATTGCAGAGCTCACGGGGCAGGAAATCCTGGACGCGCTGGAATACGGCGTCGCGTCCTATCCGACTACTTTCGGCGGCTTTCCGCATGTATCCGGCCTGGTCTACACGATTGACCCGTCGGTCGAGAGCCCGGTAGTCTTCAACATCAACAAGGAGTACGAGCGGATAGACAAGGGGCCGCGCCGTGTCAGCGACGTGAAGGTGTTCGATGCAGGAAAGAATGCCTGGCTGCCGATCGATCCGGCCCGTACCTACTCCGTCGGGGGTACGGCTTATATGCTGCGCGATGGGGGCGACGGCTATGAGATGCTGAAGGGTCGTGGCCGTTCCACCGGTTCCGAAGACGTCGGGATACTGGAAGAGTACATCGTCAATAAGCTTCATGGTATCATCTCCGCCGTCCAGTACGGCAAGCCGGACGGCCGGATTTCCATCAAGAAGTAGATGACCAAGCAAGAGAAATACAGTCAGTTGCTTCCGCAGGCGGAAGCGCTGCTCGCGGGCGAGGCCGACGAGATCGCCCGGATGGCGAATCTCTCGGCGCTCCTGCACAGGGAGATGGGTTTCTGGTGGACGGGATTCTACCGGGTCGTGGGCGACGAATTGGTTCTGGGCCCGTTCCAAGGGCCGGTGGCTTGCACGCGCATCGCCCGCGGTCGCGGGGTCTGCGGCACAGCCTGGAAAGAGAATCGCACGATCGTCGTCCCCGACGTAGATCTCTTCCCGGGCCACATCGCCTGCTCTTCCGAATCCCGCAGTGAAATCGTAGTCCCAGTCCGTCGCGACGGCATCATCACCGCCGTCCTCGACATTGACAGCCGCACCCTCGCCACCTTCGACGACACCGACCAACACTATCTGGAACAGCTGGTCGATTTGCTGGCTTAACTTATTCTATTTCAGGAGTTCCGGCCTAAGGCGTTTGGTGCGGGCGAGGGCTTGTTCGTCTTGCCATGCGGCGATTTTTTTCGGGTCGCCGGAGAGGAGGATGTCGGGGACTTTCCAGCCGTTGAATTCGGCAGGACGGGTGTAGACGGGTGGGGCCAGGAGGCCGTCCTGGAAGGAGTCGGACAGGGCGGATGTCTCGTCGCCGAGGGCGCCGGGGATGAGACGGACCACGGCGTCGGTGATGATGGCGGCGGGGATCTCGCCGCCGCTGAGCACATAGTCCCCTACCGTGATCTCGCGCGTGACCAGATGCTCGCGGATGCGGTGGTCGACGCCCTTGTAGTGGCCGCAGAGGATCATGATGTTTTCCTTGATCGACAGCTCGTTGGCCACGGCCTGCGTGAAGGGTTCCCCGTCGGGCGACGTGAAGATGATTTCATCGTACGTCCTTTCTGCTTTCAGTTTCTCCATCAGCGTATAGACGGGCTCAATCATCATGACCATGCCGGCGTCGCCGCCGAAACTGTAGTCGTCGACCTGGCGCCAGCGGCCCTTGCCATAGTCCCGGATGTTATGGACATGGATTTCCACGAGCCCCTTGTCACAGGCCCGCTTCACGATGGAATGGCCGAGCGGACTCTCGAGCAGCTCGGGCACGACGGTAAGGATATCGATTCTCATAGGCTGGGTGCAAAAATAGTGATTATTTCCAAAAAAAGAGTATATTTGCAGGTTACAACAAATAATGTAAAGCTATGAGTGAAGATCTTAACCCCGTTGCCCCCATTGAGGAGCAACCTGTAGAAGAAGTAAAGGAAGAGGTTGTCGAAACGCCCAAGAACGACTTTTCGAACCAAGGCCTCAAAGAGATTGTCGACACTTTCAAGGAATTGATCGACGGCGAGAACATGCAGCAGCTCTATAAGAATGCCGAAGCCATCAAGGCGGCCTTCTACAAGAACCTGCGCAAGGAGAAGATCGCCTCGGGCATCGAACAGCCCGCGGAAGCCGTCGCGACGGAAGCCCCCGCTGAAGCCGGGGAAGCGTCCGAGGCCGCACCGGCCGAAGAGCCCGTTTCCGTCAATCCTTTCGCCGAAATCGAACGCGGGTTCAAGGATCTTTACAGCCAGTATAAGGCCAAACGGGCCGTCTACACCCAGGAACTGGAGAAGAACAAGGAAGAGAACTACCAGGAGAAACTCGCCGTGATCGAGGACCTCAAGGCCCTGGTCGAAGCCAGCGAAGACCTCAAGGAGACCTTCCCGCGCTTCCGCGAGATCCAGAACCGCTGGCGCGCCATAGGCCCGGTTCCGCAGGCCAAGGTGAAAGACCTCTACGACACCTACCAGCACTACGTGGAGAAATTCTACGACTACGTGAAGATCAACAAGGAGTTCCGCGACCTCGACTTCAAGAAGAACCTCGAGGCGAAAGAGGTGCTCTGCGAGAAGGCCGAAGGCCTTGCCGAGGAAGAAGATGTCGTAGGCGCATTCCGCACCCTCCAGAAACTCCACGAGCAGTGGAAGGAGCTGGGCCCCGTGAGCAAGGAATTCCGCGACTCCATCTGGGAGCGCTTCCGTGCCGCCACCGCCGTCATCAACAAGAAGCACCAGGCTTACTTCGAAGGCCAGAAAGGCAACCAGAAAGAGAATTTCGAGGCCAAGAGCGCCCTCTGCGAGAAGGTTGAGGCCATCGCCCAGACCGAAGTCAAGGATTCCACCGACTGGAACGCCCTGACCAAGGAGATCGAGAACATCCAAAAAGAGTGGAAGAAGATCGGCTTCGCCTCCAAGAAGGAGAACCAGAAGGTCTACGACCGCTTCCGCGCTGCCTGCGACGCATTCTTCGCCAAGAAACGCGAATTCTACTCCGAATTCAAGAACCAGATGCAGGACAACCTCGCCAAGAAGATCGAGCTCTGCGAGAAGGCCGAAGCCCTCAAGGAAAGCACCGACTGGAAGAAGGGCTCCGATGAATTCATCGAACTGCAGAAGGCATGGAAGGAGATCGGCCCCGTTTCGCGCAAGAAATCGGAGCAGGTGTGGAAACGCTTCCGCGCTGCCTGCGACGAATTCTTCAACAACCGCGACAAGCACTTCGGCAACGTCAACTCCGAGCAGACCGAAAACCTCGAGAAGAAGCGCCAGCTGATCGACGAGATCCGCAACTTCGAGGTCGAGGGCAAGGAAGAAGCCCGCGAAGCGCTGCACGACTTCCAGGAGCGTTGGAACGCCATCGGCTTCGTCCCCTTCAAGGAAAAGACCCGCATCCAGGAAGCCTACCGCAAGGCCCTGAACGAGAAGTTCGCCGAATTCAAGGAAGGCGCCAGCCGCTACGCCGCCAAGGGCGAGCGGGCCGTCCGCAGTGAGCGCGACCGCCTCGTCCAGAAGTTCATGAAAAAGGAACAGGAGATCGCCACGTGGGAGAACAACATGGGCTTCTTCGCCTCCTCGAAGAACGCAGAAGCCCTGCTGGAAGAGCTGAACAAGAAGATCGATATCGCCAAGGAAGAACTCGCCCGCCTCGAAGAGGAGATCAAGGAGTTCGACCGTCAGCACGAGCAGGAGTAGCGCATGAACGAAAAGAGAAGCAGCATCGTCGGCTTTGCACTGATCGGCATCATCATGCTGCTCTTCACTTGGTACAATACCAAGCAAGCCGAGAAGAGACAACAACAGGAAAACATGGTGCGCGATTCACTCGCCACCGTGGCAGCCCTTGAAAACAGCGCGTCAGAAACGGAGGAGCCGTCGGCCGAGCAGACCGCCGAACTCGCGGAAATCCTTTCGGAAGTTCCTGATTATCAGGATGGATTTCTCATCGCCGCCAGCCAGGCTGAAACCGCCTACTACACGTTGGAGAACGAAAAGTTCGCTGTCAAGATCTGCTCGAAGGGCGCCCAGCCCTATGAAGTGCTGATCAAGGACTATTATACCTACGACAGCGCGGCGCTCTTCCTGGTCCGCCCCGACAAGAGCCTGTTCGACCTGGAGCTGAACACCAACCAGTGGCTCAACACCAGCGACCTGCATTTCCGCCCCGTCGAAAGTACCGACAGCACCCTCACCCTGCGTCTCCAGTTCGAAGAGAACGCATGGATCGATGCCATCTGGTCGCTGGCCAGCGACAGCTATACGCTCGGCTACCATCTCCACTTTGTGGGCATGGACCGGGTGCTCGACCGCCGCACCGGCCAGATGACCCTCAAGTGGGTCCTCGACGTACCCCGGCTCGAGAAGGGATACCAGAACGAACGCAACTACTCCGGCGTTGCCTATAAGTACCTGGCCAACAATGAGGTAAAGACCCTCGGAAAGCGCCGCGACTCTGCAGAGGAGCACTTCAACTCCAGCATCCGGTGGTTCGGTTTCCAGCAGCAGTTCTTCTCCGCCATCCTCGTGTCGGAGAACGGCTTCCCTGCCGGCACCCTGGTGAACCGTTTCTATCCCGAGAACGACGAGAGCGGCACCCTGATGCAGTCGGGCGCCGAGATGAGCGTGGCCCTCGACACACATAATGCCGACTTCACGCTCCCCTTCCTCTTCTACTTCGGTCCCAACCACTACTACACACTGAAGAGCTACGGCGAAGATTTCGAGAAGATCATCCCGCTGGGTGGCAAGGTCATCGGCACCATCAGCCGCTACGTCATCATCCCGACCTTCAACTGGCTGCGCCAGTTCATCAGCAGCTACGGCCTGATCATCCTGCTGCTGACCATCATGATCAAGCTCGTCATCTCGCCGCTCACCTGGAAGTCCTACACCTCCAGCGCCAAGATGCGCGTGCTCAAGCCTGAGATCGACAAGATCAACGAGAAGTATCCGAAGCAGGAAGACGCCATGAAGAAGCAGCAGGCCACGATGGACCTCTACAAGAGGACCGGCGTAAGCATGTGGGGCGGCTGTCTCCCGATCCTGCTCCAGTTCCCGATCCTGTGGGCCATGTTCCGGTTCTTCCCGGCATCCATCGAGCTGCGCCAGCAGGGCTTCCTCTGGTGCCACGACCTGAGTGCCTACGACTCGATCTTGGACCTCGGCTTCAAGATTCCGCTCTACGGCGACCACGTCTCGCTCTTCGCCCTGCTGATGGGCGTCTCGATGTGGGGCTACTCGAAGATGACGATGTCGCAGCAGGCCAGCACCCAGACCATGCCGGGCATGGAATTCATGCAGGTGTGGCTCATGCCGATCATGATGGTCTTCATCTGCAACAACCTGTCGGCCGGTCTGAGCTACTACTACCTGCTCTCGAACCTGATCACCATCGGCCAGAACTGGGCCATCCGCAAGTGGTTCATCGACGAGGACAAGATCTACGAGAACCTGAAGAAGAAGGCCAACTCCAAGGAACCCGTGAAGAAATCCAAGTTCCGGGAACGCCTCGACGCCGCCTACAAGGCCCAGCAGGAGCAGCTCAAGCAGCAGAACAAGAAGCGATAGCATACCGACATGTCGATTGCATCGGCCATTCAACAGATAAAAAAGGACCTGCCATCAACCGTCCAGTTGGTGGCAGTTTCCAAATTCAAGCCTGTGGAGGCCATCCGCGAAGCGTATGACGCCGGCCAGCGCATCTTCGGGGAGAATCGCCCCCAGGAGCTCGCCGCCAAGGCGCCGTTGCTGCCGGACGACATCCAATGGCACCTCATTGGACACCTGCAGACCAACAAGGTCAAATTGGTACTCCCCCATGTCGCCCTGATCCACTCCGTCGACAGCGAACGGCTGCTCGCAGCCATAGACAAGGAAGCCCGTGCCCTGGGCCGCACCGTGGACATCCTGCTGGAAATCCATATCGCGTGCGAGGCCACCAAGCAGGGATTCATGCCCGAAGAGGCCGAAGCGCTGGCCAGACGCATAGGCGATTACCCGGGCGTCCGCCTGCGCGGCGTGATGGGCATGGCCACCTTCACCGACGACACGGAGGAAGTCCGGCGCGAATTCCGCACTCTCAAAGCGCTGTCGCAGCGGATTTCCGACATCCCTGGCTGCGACCAGGTTTCCATGGGCATGTCGGAAGACTGGCGGATTGCCGTAGAAGAAGGCACGACTCTTGTAAGAATCGGTACGGCCATTTTTGGAAAAAGAGTTTGAAAAGATGAAAAAAGTACTCGTCCTGGTGCTCGCGATCCTCTCGCTGGCCGCCTGCAAGAAAGTTACCCCGGAACAGCGTATCGCGGATATTTCCCGCTATTTTGACGGAAAGACGGAGGAATATACTTCCAATCTGAAACAGTATCAAGGAGAAAAGCAGATCGACTACCTGCACCTGGTCCTGGCGAAGGACCTGGGCGCGGAGGAAATCTGGACCCTTGACGAAGGAGACCGGCACTCGCTGATCGCCGAGTTCCCCGCCAAGGATGCGGACGCCCCGCTGGCCATGATTTCCGCCCCGCTCGACGATCCGGCCGCCTGCGCGGCCATCCTGGAAGTCCTGGAGGCCTTCCACTCCCTGAAGATCCAGAACCGGAACACCATGCGGGCGCTCTTCTACGCACCGGCCGATTCGACCGGCAGGAACGGGTTGGCCGACATGAACGAAGAACTGCATGCAGCGGAAGAGATCAATCTGTTCGACCTTGAACTTTCCACTTGTGGCGCCGTGCCTCCCCATACTTTCGCCATCGTGGACACACCCACCTTCGCGCAGCGTCTCATCGACGCCATGCCCCCCTACTTCGCGCCACTGGGCGACTATCAGTTTGTCCAGCAGCCGTTCGATCCGGAGTGGCCGATGAAAGGTACGATCTATCGCTACGACCTCTCCCCGGCTGAATTCCAGAAAGAAGCCGCCGCTGTCACGGTATTCGTGTATCTGCTGAACTAGAACGGGTATCCGATTCCGAAGTGGAAGGCATAATTGCCGTTGAACCAGTCGGTAATGCCCATCCACTTCTGCTGGCACGGGTCATGGACCCGTAGGCCGAGGTCAAATCGTATCAGTACCATGCCGAAGTCGATGCGGGCTCCCAGACCTGCGTCGAGTGCCGTACTCTTGAACAGGGTCTTGAACGAGAAGAGGCTGCGCTCGTCACGTGAAGCGCCGTCGAGGTCGTCCTTCTTGATGTTCCATATATTGCCGGCATCTACAAAGACGGCGCCTTCCAGTTTCCAGAACAGCGGGAAACGGAACTCCACGTTGGCTTCCAGGTGCATGTCGCCCGACTGGTTGGCGATGGCGAAGCTGGTGTCGCGCGGCGCCATGCCGGGGCCGACGGCCCTCGCCCGCCAGCCACGCAGGCTGCTTGCGCCGCCGGCATAGAACAGTTTCTCGAAGGGCAGCGACACAGAGTTTCCGTATGCATAGCCAGCGCCAGCCAAAGTCCTGACTGCCAGCGCATACTTATTTGTCTCACCCAGGCGGAACGTGCCCACTGCCTGCCATTCGCCCCGCACGTACTGCGCATAGGGAAGGCCGAAGAGCAGGTTCTCGCCGTGTTCTCCTTTCGTATAGAGCTTTGTCCCGTTGAAGAGGCTCATCACGTTGCCCGAAACATCATACTGGAAGCGGGTGTAGAAATAGGTCACCTTCGGGTTGACCGTCGTATTGGTGGTAAAATAGAACATGCCGCCGCCGCCCAGGTCGAGGTGGCTGCGGAAAGAATTCTTCAGGTACGGGTCCTTGATGTTCTTGGCGAAGGTCGTATCGATGCGAGAGGCCTGCACGGCGCTCAGCTGGACGGGATAGAACTTGTAATAGAACTTCTTGGCGATGTTCCAACTGAAACCGTAGGTACCCGACACGATGTTGCGGGTATACTCGGGACGGTTCTGGTAGCTGTACGAGAAATTGACGTCCATCTGGGGCAGGTTGATGAACGGGGTGCGCGCAATGAAGGTAGGATACCAGGGGATGTTCAGGCCGGTGGACACCGTCAGTTCAGTGGCGCGTACAGGCTGCTTGATCATGAACTGGAAGTTGCCGCGGAAACCGAGCGTAAACACTTCCCCACCCCCGAACAGATTCTTGTGGCTGTACGACAGCGATGGCGTGACGCCCAGCAGGCCGGTGGAGTTGAACGAGCCTTCCAGGTTGACCTTGACGGCCTGCAGCCGGGCCTGTTGCAGGAGGATGCGGCAGTCCACGGCATTGGAGTCGAACTCCGATTCGCGCAGCATCATGTTGACGCTGCTGAACATGGGGATGCTGGCGTAGCGGGAATAGACGCGATTGATCTTTTCTTCGCTATAGGGTTCGCCGGGCTGCAGCTGGTTGATGTTCTGGATGAATTTCTGCCGCACGCGCATGCCGCGCTGGGGTATCAGGGCGACGTTGCCGATGGTATAGCGGCGGTGCGGCCGGGCGGCTTCTTCGCTTTCGTTGCGGGTATGGTCGGCGATCTGGACGATCAGGTCGGCCTGGTCGGGCGTCGTGGTGGTGTCGGCGTAGAAGAAGAAATAGTTCTTGGAGAATCCCCAGTAACCGTTGTTGCGGAAATACTGGGCGATGCGTTCACTTTCGTTTTCGAGGGATTCCTCCGACAGGTAGTCGCCGCGGCGTACGGTGAAGTTGGCGGTGTCGGCGACAAGCAGGTTATTGAGCGCGGTATCCTGTACCTGGTAGTCGATGGACCGGATGGGAAACTGCTTGCCAAGAGTCACGTCGTACTCGACCTTGGCCTTCTGATTCTTGACGGTCACCTTGGGCTCGACCTCGGAATCATAGTAGCCCTGGTACTCGAGATGGTCGACAATGCTCACCACGGAGTTCGCGACCAGTGATTCGTCGAACACGACGGGAGCCTGGCCGATTTTCTGGCAGAAGCGGTCCCAGCCGCGTCCCTTGCCATTCTGCCAATTGTAGATATACAGCGCGGGATGCCATTTGCCGAACACATAATAGTTGGACTTCTGCTTGATGTACGGGTTCAGCTGCGATGGGTTGTATTTTCCGTCATTGGTCACGACCACCTTGTTCTCGGCCAAGCGCACCTCATCAGCCGAAAGCATCCTGGTCGTAGAGCATCCGGACGCCATCAGCAGCATGATTCCGAAAACAATCGCGTATTTCCGCATATTCTGCAAATATACAAAAAAATACTCGTTGGAGCGGGCTTTTCCCAAGGCTTATCGACGACGGAATTCGGAGACGGTGATTGCGGTGGCGACGGCGACGTTGAGGGATTCGCTGGTATGGGCGTCCTTCGGGAAGGGCGGGATATAGAGTTTCTTCGTGACGGTGGCGGCAACTTCGGGCGAAATACCGTTGGCCTCGGACCCCATGACGATAATGCCACCCTGGGTCAGCTCCGCTGAATAGATATCTTCGCCTTCTAAAAACGTTCCGTATACTTCTACCGCCGGGCATCTGAGATAGTCGGCGAGCTTCACATATGAAACCTTCACGCGAAAAATGGCGCCCATGGTTGCCTGCACAACCTTCGGGTTATAGAGTTCGACGGTGTCTTCGGAAGCGAGGATCTGGCGGATGCCGAACCAGTCGGCGATGCGGAGAATCGTACCCAGATTGCCGGGGTCACGGATGCCGTCCAGGGCGAGGACGAGTTCGTCGGGCTGTATGTCTATGGGGGCTTGTGCGGGCTGGCGTACGACGGCCAATGCCGGGGAAGGATGGGTCAACTGGCTGATGCGGGCCATTGCGTCTTCGCCGATGTCTTCGACGCGATAGTGGGCGACGACTTCAAAACCGGAGTTCAGTGCCTCGGCCACGAGTTTTTCGCCCTCGACGACAAACAAGCCCCGCTCGTCGCGGAACTTTTTCTGTCCCAGCGCTTTGATTTCCTTAATATCGTTTTTGGAAATCACCGGTTCTTGTACATGTCGTCGTAGTACTTCTGGTAGTCGCCGCTCGTGACGTTGTCCATCCAGGCCTGGTTGTCGAGGTACCAGCGGACGGTCTTTTCAATGCCCTCTTCAAACTGGAGAGAGGGCTCCCAGCCGAGCTCTTTCTGGAGCTTGGTCGAGTCGATGGCATAGCGGAGGTCGTGGCCGGCGCGGTCGGTGACGTAGGTGATCAGGTGATCGCTCGTACCTGCGGGCATGCCCAGCAGGCGGTCGGTCGTGCGGATGAGGACCTTGATCAAGTCTATGTTCTTCCATTCGTTGAAGCCGCCGATGTTGTAGGTTTCGGCCACCTTGCCCTTATGGAAGATCAGGTCGATGGCGCGGGCGTGGTCTTCGACGTAGAGCCAGTCGCGCACGTTCTCGCCCTTGCCGTACACCGGCAGGGGTTTCCCGTGACGGATGTTATTGATGAAGAGCGGGATCAGCTTCTCGGGGAACTGGTACGGACCGTAGTTGTTCGAGCAGTTGGTCACCACCACGGGCATGCCGTAGGTATCGTGATAGGCGCGCACGAAGTGGTCGCTCGAGGCCTTGGCGGCGCTGTACGGGCTGTGCGGCTGGTATTTGAGGTCTTCGGTGAAAAACTTGGTACCGTATGCCAGATGATGCTCTCCGCTGGAAGCCTTCGTCGAGAACGGCGGCTTCACGCCCGCCGGATCGGTGATTTCAAGTGCTCCGTACACCTCGTCGGTAGAGATATGGTAGAAGCGGCATTCAGCACCGGCCTCCCCGCAAAAACTGCGTGAAGAGGCCTCTCCGGCAACAGGCATTCGGTAGCCAAAGGGCTGCCAGAACTGGCGGCAGGCCTCCAGCAGCGTCAGCGTACCCATCACGTTCGTCTTGGCAAAGGTGAACGGATCTTTGATCGAGCGGTCCACGTGGCTTTCAGCGGCCAGGTGGATGACGCCGTCCACTTTCTCTTCCTGGAACAGTTTCAACACACGCTCAAAGTCACAAATGTCCATCTTGACGAACTTGTAGTTGGGCTTTTCCTCGATATCCTTGAGGTTCGCCAGATTGCCCGCATACGTGAGCTTGTCGAGGTTGATGATCTTATAGTCAGGATACTTGTTCACGAACAGCCGGACGACATGGCTTCCGATGAACCCAGCTCCGCCGGTGATGACGATGGTGCGCTTCATAATGACAGGTTTTAATCAAACAAAGGTAGTAATAATCGCGGAGAGTTGCAATGTCCTGCCGCAAAAGTGGTTTGGCATCAGTCTATTTTGACCAGCAGGATGGCGTCGGCTACGTCGCCGGGGGCAGCGGCTTTCAGCGTATAGCGGAAGCGGCCCGTCCGAGGCTGGTCAATGGTGTCGTACAGGACCCAACCGTGAACACCAGGGTCTATCCATTCCCCTGTCTGGGGATTTTTCAGTTCAAAGCCTTCTGGTTCGATGCAGGCGCCCGGGGTGAAACGGTACAGGGCATACCGTCCTTCCGGGAGGTTGTCGAGTTGGTAGGTGATGCTGGCACCTTTTCGCATCGCCCGCCAGGCTCCGGTACCCAGATACGAGCAGGACTCATCGGAGAAAGGTTCCCAGCCTGCCTTCATCCGAGCCGGCGTTTCGATGAGATGGCGGCCGGGGAGCGAAAGTCCCAGATATTCGGCGACCGCCTGCATCGTCCGCTTCCCGAAGGCGCGGAGATTGTCGTCGTCTACCCAATTGTTCCAGTCGAAGGAATAGCAATTGTAGGGCGTTTCTATGGTTATGGCGACGGTCTCTTCCCCCAGATGGTCCCAGCACCAGCCTTCGGCGTAGCGGGAAGCCATCTTCGAGAAGTTCATGTCCAAGGGCTGGATACAGGGATTCTGGCTGCAGACAAGCCCTGTGAAAGTCCAGAGCTTGCGGAAATAGGCGGGCGAGGTGGAGGAGCCCGTGTGCATCCAGAAGGTGGCGGATTCCGTGTGCTGGGAATGACTGTTGAGCATGAAATCGAAGGGACGGTCTGTCGTCAGCTGTTCGAACATCCGTTTGATGGCCTGCACTTCCACGACCGTGCTGTCGTCGCTCCGGCCGAAATTGATCTCCTGGTTTACGCCCAGGGCATTGGAGCGGGATAGGCCATCCGCTACCCCGTCGGGGTTGGCGAAGGGAAGCACATAAGCGTCTATCTGCTTGCGGAGGGAACGTGCCTCTGGCGAATCACTGCTGGAAAGATAATCTATCAAACCGTCGACCAGATACGAGGCCGGGGTTTCCGATGGGTGAATGCGTCCGTGTACCCAGATTCGCGCCTTCTTTTCCGCCGGAATCGAGGGATTGGTGATGTGGAGCAGCTGCAGCGGCCGGCCCTCGTGGCTAAAACCAATGGTATCGAGGGTTACGTGCGGCCGTTCGCACCAGGTTTTGATGCGTTCTTGCAGATAGCTGTAAGTATACGGGGTATAGAGGGCGAGGTAAACGGTGTCGCGGGTGAAGCGCTTGTCCAGAAAGTGACGCTGCGACTCGGCCACCGGGAGATGAGCCCAGGAACGACCATCATAGGAATACGAGGACCCTGCCACGCCGTGATCGGGTGTCGTCAGGTAGATCTGCTTTCCTGCCACGCCCGTCATCCGGAAATAATACCAGTTTGCGCTGGGTTCCAACGTGGTATCAATGGGATTATCAGGATCGAAGTGTCCTGTCAGCAGATAAGACAGATGCAGCACCGTATCGCCGGGCGACACCGCAACCCACGCAGAATCAAGCAGTGTCACCTTCCCGAGCGACCCCGACTCGAAATCTGCATCAAAACGAACCTGGGCCATCACGGGGGAAAGGGTCAACAGCACCGCTGCGAAGAAAAAGAAACGCTTCATGGGAACAGGAGTTTCTACAAAGGTACGCGTTTTATCGCTTTTTTGCTATATTTGAAAGATGAATCATAACCCAATTACTCGAACAATGAAAAGACTACTGGCCGTATCGGTAATTATCCTCCTGTCCGCAAGCGTTCATGCGCAGGACAAACATCTGTATCTGACCGAGCACGAGCTTCCCGACCTGGTCAAGTGTTTACCGGCGCCGCCCGACACGGTCGGAGAGGCGTTTACGCACGATATCATGCGCTATATGTGGGGCAAGGCGCAGCGGCTTGACCCTGAGCGGCTTGCCGTGGCATTGCGCGATGCGGTCTGGGACCTCGACACGCTTGCCGCCATTTACAGCGTACCTTTCGGCCTGAAGATCGACAAAGAAACGACGCCCGAAATCTACCAGCTGTTCATCAACGGCATCTCGACCATCGAGCAGATTCGCGTCAGGCCCAAGGCACATTATTTCCGGATGCGGCCCTATGCACGCTTCCACGAGAGTTCCATCTTCCCGCAGGATGATGAATGGCTTTCCACGGACGGCTCCTATCCTTCCGGCCACACCATCCGCGCCTGGAGTGCCGCCCTCCTGCTCGCGGAAGTGAACCCGGACGCGGCGGAGACGCTCTTCCACCGGGCTGTTGAAAGCGGGGAAAGCCGCGTCATCGCCGGTTGCCACTGGCAGAGCGACATCGATGCCAGTGCCTCCGCTGCCTGCATCGGCTACTCCGCGCTCCAGTCCAACCCGGAATACCGGGCCCAGGCTGAGCGCGCACGCGAAGAGTTCAGGAGGGTGTCGGGTCTTCCCGAACTCAAACCGGAATTCGTCTGCGATTTTGCTGACTGGACACCAGAAAACGAGATAGTTACCGGATCGACCCAGGGCTTCGCCATGTACGACAGATATGCCTTCGTGCTGCACGACAAAGGTCGTCTCTGCATCTTCGACATGAAAAAGAAGAAGATGGTGGCAAATTACATGATGGAAGGCAATACATCGCACTGCAACAACGCCTGCTTCGGCGTGGAGAAAGCCTCCCGCAAGTCACCCTTCCCGCTGCTCTACGTCGCCTCGTGCGGCGGTGAGAACTGCTGCTACGTGACCGACGTTACGTTGAAAGGTAGCCAGGTCGTCCAGAAAATATTCTACACCGGCACGGATTACGCCGGCACGATCGACTGGTGCCTCGACGCTGAGAACGGTTTTATCTACACCTACGGCGGGCGCAACGGCGACTACAAGCTGCTCAAGAAGTTCCGCCTGCCCAAGCTCTCCGACAGCGATGCCAATGGCGAGGTGCACCTGACAGATGCCGATGTGCTCGACGTCACGCGCCTGGACAGCGGCATCAACATCTGGCAGGGCAGTATCGTCCGCGGCCGCTTCGCCTATCTCCCCGACGGCTATGCGCCCCATCAACTGTACCTCCATGTGGTGGATCTCGACCAGAAGCAGATCGTCTTGAGCAAGAACATTACCGATCTGGTCGACGAACCCGAGGGCATCTGCCTGAAAGACGGCTATGCATGGGTCGTCTTCAACACGGCCGACGGCCCCCGTCACTCCCGGCTTTGGCGGTTCAGCTTACAGTAGTTCTCATGAAACGTTTCATCTTTATCTTCATTGTAGCGGCAGCAGTAGCCTGCGAACCGAATACCCAACCGCTGCCGGCCGAATTGGACGACAGCTATGCGCCGGTTGCCATCCAGCGACAGGTTGATGCCGTGCAACCGGGGACAGGGCTGGTGTTGTGGAGCGAGAATGCGCGGGAACGCCATGCGGCGTACGGCAAGTCCATTTCGCTGGAATACGCGTACTGCCTGCCCTGCCAGGTCGTGACCGGCAAGGATAACGGTACCATCCGATACGATTGGAGCCCGTTCAACAAGTGGCTCAAGGACGTGGCATCGCGCGGCCACCAGGCGGTGGTCCGTTTCCGCTACGAGTATCCTGGTGACCGGAGCGTGGACGGCCAGCCCGGCACCACCGCCGTGCCCGCCTATATCAAGGCCCTGCCCGATTACAAGGAGACTTTCTACGAGAACGAAGACGGACCTACCTGGTATGCAGACTGGACGAACGAGGAATTGCAATGGTTTACCAAACAGTTCTATGCCGATTTCAATGCCGTATACAAGAACGATCAGCGCATCGCGTTCGTCGAAGTGGGCTTCGGTCACTGGAGCGAATATCACATCTACGGCACTCCGCTTCAGCCCGGGATCAATTTCCCGTCAGCGGCCTATCAGAAAGAGTTCCTCACCTACCTGGACGCGGTGCTGGAAATTCCCTGGTTGATCTCAATCGATACGGCAGACAGTTCGCCGGTCGTGGGCGACGCCTCCCTGATGGCGCTCAACTTCGGCCTGTTCGACGACAGCTTCATGCACAAGGACCACGAAGGCGACTACAACGAAAACTGCTGGAAAGCCATCGGACAGGGAATCCGCTGGAAGACAGGCGCCTGCGGCGGTGAGATCAGCTACTATACGTCCGCCGACCAGAAGAATTTCCTGAACCCGGCAGGCATGTACGGTGTCACCTGGGAGCAGGCCTCAGCCAAATACCACATCTCATTCATGATCGCCAATGACGCCCCGGGCGGCACCTACGGCACGGCTGAACGCTTCAAAGAAGCCAGCATGGCCAGCGGCTACCACTTCGCCCTGACCGGTCTGTATGCCAATGACGAAAAGACCGCTGCCTACGTCACCAATACCGGCATCGCCCCTATCTACCGTGACGCCTACCTGGCCGTCGGCGGCCTCCGCAGCAGCACTTCCCTCAAGGGTCTCCTTCCCGGCGACACCCTCCTGGTGTACATTGACAAGGCCTCGAAAGGCAACGACTTGACCATCGAGTCGGACTATATCCTTCCGACCCAGACCATCCAGTTTGACGCAAACTTGTAAATTGTCTATTTCGTGACGTCGATGCGGGTGTAATCGTGCGCTCCGACGTGAAAACGGACGATACGGTCAGTAGCGGAGCGGAGCGGAGCGTCGATGGCGAAGAAGTCGTAGGCTTCTTTCGGAATGACTACCTCAACGTCGACCGGATGATCGGCGAAGTTGGCGACGATGGCCATGGCGCTTCCGGCGTAGCAGCGCATCCAGGCGAACTGGCGGTCGGGATCGAAGTGGTCGGATGCGGGGTTGGCGTACATCAGGTCGAAGGTGCCTCCCTTCGAGAAGATGGCGTCGGCCGAGGCGATTCGCAGCAGACGGCAGTATTCTTTGTATACGACGGATTCTTCTACCGTCAGATGGCCTGACAGGGCCCGACGGACGGAAGGCACCGTGCAGTAATCGAAGATGGACGTGCGGCCGTCCACGCCGCTGAAACCCTCGGATTCCATGCCCCGCTCGCCGTATTCCTGACCGAAATAGAGCATGAAGGAAGCCGTGTTGAAGAGCAGCGAGACCGCGAAAGCGGCCATGCCGGCCTTGGCGCTGCCGGCAAAGAAATCGGAGGCCAGGCGCTGCTCGTCGTGGTTCTCCAGGAAATTGAGCATCCGCGGCTGCAGGTCGCCCAGGAACTGCCATTCCCGCGTCAGACAGGAAGCGGGACGCTCCCCGCGCACAATACCGCGCAGGGCGTCATAGAAGCCCGATTTGTCGTAGAGCAGGTCGAAGCCCGCATCCGCGTAGCGACGGTAGTTGTCCTTGCCGTAGACCTCGGCGATAAAATGCAGGCCGGGATGATTCTTGCGCAGGAGAGTGGTCGCCCAGGCGAAAAAAACGGCGGGTACGAGCTCCACCATGTCGCAGCGGAAGCCGTCGACCCCCTTGTCGACCCAGAACTGCAGGATGGCCAGCATCTTGCTCCAGGTGCTCCGGCTCTCGTAGTTGAGCTTGACGGTGTCGTACCAGTCGGTCTCAGAAGGCCAGGCATGGAACACGTCGTTGCCGGTGGCCTTGGCAGGATTTTCCTCGTAGGTACTGTGGAGCGAAGCAGGCAGGTGCAGCGGCTCGTCGAGCATATAGAAATTCTCTTCGGAGAAATAGCTCCGGTACTGGCGGAACACGTGGTTCGGCACGAAGTCGATGATGACCTTCATGCCGGCTGCGTGGGTGCGCCGCACCAGCGCCTCGAACTCGGCCATGCGGTTGTCGAGGTTTGTGGCCAGGGCCGGATCGACGTCGAACCAGTTGCGGATGGCATACGGGGAACCGGCCTCACCCTTGACAATGGAGGGGTCGCAGTCGGGAATGGTGCGGAAAGAGGTACGAGTGGCGTGGGAAATCACACCGGTATACCAAACGGCATCGACGGACAGGCGTTTGAGCCGGGAAAGTTCCTCGTCGTCGATGTCGTTGAACTTGCCGGACCCATTCTGTGCATAAGAGCCTCCGGGAACGCAGGCTCGGTTCCCGAAGGCTCTCAGCAACAGTTGGTAGATAATCACTACCAGTTCAGGATCTTGTAGAAGTCGTAGTCCTCAGGGTTTTCAAGGTACTGCTTCGCATTGCCGTAGTCGCGCGGCGTGATGTAGTTGAGCAGGTGCTTGAACACCATCTGGGCCTGGTCACCGTCGATGTCCACGAGGCGCGGCGGAATCTTGCCCGTCTCGGGATCCTGGAGGTCTTCAAGATACAGCGGACGGATGGTACCTTCCTGATCAACGAACACCATGCAGCCGGTCTCGCCTTTGGCGAAGAGCTCATAGACACCGGCACCGAGCTGCGAGCAGTAGAACAGGTCGAAGGCAATCGGCTGCTGGCAGCGGATGTCGTAGCCGATCTCCACCGGACGGGTCTTGATCTTCATGCCGAGTTCCTTGAGCTTGATCTCGAGCATATCGTTGAACAGCTGGGCCTTGGAGATCTTGCCAAGTTCCGGATGACCGTGGTCGTCGTAGGTGAACTTGATGCCCGTGGCCTCCAGCTGCTCGTCGCTGAGCATGTGGAACACGCCTTCGGAGACGATGATACCGCCGTACTCAATGCCACGCAGCTTGCGTTTGACGATGGCGCTCACAGAAAGACGGAGGATCTTGTCGACCGTGATCTCGGTCTTGTTGAACATCTCGGGGATGATGATCATCGGATAGTGGCAGGAAGCACCGATACCCAGGGCCAGGTGGCCGGCGCTACGGCCCATCGCGGAGACGATGAACCAGTTGCCGGACGTGCGGGCGTCCTCATACACGGTCGTGGCAATACGGGTACCCTCGGCCTTGGCGGAGTTGAAACCGAAGGTCGGCGTGTTCATCGGCAGCGGAAGGTCGTTGTCGATGGTCTTGGGCACGTGGATGTTCTGGATGGGATACTTCTTCTCGCGCAGGAACTTGCCGATGCGGTTGGCCGTCGAGGCAGTGTCGTCGCCACCGATGGTCACCAGCAGCCGGACGTTGTTCTGCTGGAAGAACTTCAGGTTGAAGTAACGGTCGAAGTCCTCCTGGGTCGGTTTGTAACGGCTCATCTGCAGGAAAGAGCCACCACGGTTGAAGATGGAGTCGGCCAGCGCGAAATTGAATTCGATGTAGCTGGGAGATGCGGAGAAGATACCGGAATAACCTCCGTGAAGACCAAGAACACGATAGCCCTCGGCCATGAAAGCCTTGGCGATCGTACCTTCGACGGTATTGATGCCCGGGGCCGGGCCACCGCCTGCCAAAATAACAATGGATTCTCTCATAATATGTTTGGTTTTTCTCATCCGAAATGACGGGGCAAAGTTATCATTTTTTGACAAATATTCGCTAATTTTGTAGTTTATTGGAATAGGGATGGCCAAAATTACCAAAGCAGCGGCACAGGAGCGGATCGAATTCCTGAAGAAGGAACTCGAGCGGCACAACTACAACTATTACGTGCTGAACGCGCCTACCATCACGGACTTCGAATTCGACCTGCTGATGGGAGAACTCCAGGGCCTGGAAAAACGCTTTCCCGAATTTGCCACGGAAGACAGCCCCACCCGTCACGTGGGCAGCGACCTCTCTGCCAAGAGCACCGATTTCGTGCAGGTAGCCCACCGCTGGCCTATGCTCTCGCTGGGCAACACCTACGCACTCGACGAACTCTATGAATTCGACCAGCGCATCCGCAAGGCCGTGGCCGCCCCCTACTCCTTCTCGTGCGAGTTGAAATTTGACGGCACGGCTATCTGCCTGACCTACCGCGACGGCAAGCTGCTCCGCGCCCTGACCCGCGGAGACGGCACCAAGGGCGACGACGTGACCCGCAACGTGGTGCACATCCCCGCCATCCCACAGCAGCTGCATGGGAACGGCATCCCGGCAGAATTTGAGATCCGCGGAGAGATTTACATGCCCTACGCGGCCTTCGAACGCCTCAACGCCGAGCGAACCGAGGCGGAACTGGAGCCCTTCGCCAACCCGCGCAACGCCGCCTCCGGCAGCCTGAAGCTCCAGAATCCCGCCGAAATGCGAACCCGCGGACTGGACTGCGTGCTCTATCACCTGCTGGGAGAAGACCTGCCTTTCAATACCCATACAGAAGCCCTCGAAGCCGCCCGCGGCTGGGGGCTTCCGATTTCTGGATACAGCCGCCTGGTCGACGGCATCGACGCGGCCGTAGCCTACATCCAGGAATGGGATACCCGCCGCAAGACACTCCCCTTCGCCACGGACGGCATCGTCATCAAGGTCAACGAACTGGACCTCCAGCGGCAACTCGGCTTCACCGCCAAGTCGCCGCGCTGGGCTACCGCTTGGAAATTCAAACCCGAGCAGGCGCTTACCCCGCTGCTGAGCGTCGACTACCAGGTCGGCCGCACCGGCGCCGTCACGCCCGTGGCCAATCTCGAGCCCGTACAGTTGTCCGGCACCGTGGTCAAGCGCGCCTCGCTCCACAACAAGGACCAGATGGACCTGCTCGACATCCACATCGGCGACTACGTCTACGTGGAGAAGGGCGGCGAGATCATCCCAAAGATCACAGGCGTGGAACTTTCCAAGCGCCCCGCCAACGCACAAAGGCCCGTTTTCCCGGCCTGCTGTCCCGACTGCGGCACCCCGCTGGTCCGCGACGAAGACGAGGCGCGGCACTACTGCCCCAACCAGGAATCCTGCCCCGTGCAGATCAAGGGCCGCTTCGTGCATTTCGCCGGACGCAAGGCCATGGACATCCTGGCGGGCGATGCCACCATCGAGCAACTGTACGCCAAAGGCCTCATCCATACCCTCCCCGACCTCTATGCCCTTACCCGCGAGCAACTCATCGCGCTCGACGGCTGGCAGGAGAAGTCGGCCGACAATTTCCTCGACAGCCTGGCCGCCAGCCGGCAGGTGCCTTTTGAGCGTGTGCTCTACGCGCTGGGCATCCGCCACGTAGGCGAACAGACCGCCAAGACGCTGGCCCGGCACTTCGGCTCCATTGACGCACTGCTGGACGCCACCCGCGAAGACCTCGTACAGGTGGAGGACATCGGCGACACCGTAGCCGATGCCATCCTGGCCTGGTGCGCATCCGAAAGCGGCCGCGACACCGTGCGCAGGCTGCGCGAAGCAGGGCTGCAAATGGCCGTCACCGACACGGCCGAAAACCGTCTCTCCGACCGCCTCGCCGGCAAGACCGTCGTGGTATCGGGCAATTTCTCGCTCTCTCGCGAAGCCATGAAAGCGCTCGTGGAAGCCCATGGCGGCAAGAACGCCGGCAGCGTGAGCGGCAAGACCAGCTACCTGTTGGCCGGGGAGAAGGCCGGACCTGAAAAACTGAAGAAGGCCGAGAAACTCGGCATCCCTGTCATCTCTGAAGAAGAATTCCATCAACTCATCGAATCATAGCCCATGCGCCTGTTCCTCGCCCGCATCAGAGACCATATCCGGATCCTCGTCAAGTTCCTGACGAAGGACATCTGGGCGCTGGACTTCAGCGAGCTGAGCGAGGCGCGCAAGCGGTTCATCCGCAGCGTCCAGGCCTTCCTGCTTACGGCCAAGGAATTCACCGTCGGGCGCGTGGGACGCGAGGGTATCGCCCTGAGCTGGTTCACCACCCTGGCCTTTGTGCCGATGATTGCGGTGATCCTGTTCATCACGAACGGGGTCGGTCTGGATGAAGTGCTCCGGGACACGCTGACCGCATCTTTCCCTACCAGCACCCAGTTGATCGACGTCATCGCCGATTACGCCCGCAACCTGATCAAATCGACCGACAACGGCGTCTTCGGCTGGATCTCGTTCCTGAGTTTCGTCTGGACCGTCGTATGGCTGATGATCAACATCGAGATTGCCTTCAACCGCATCTGGCATGTCCGCGAACCGCGCAAGCTTTGGAAGCGCATCACGGTCTATTTCGCCATCATGCTCTTGACCCCGTTCGTGCTGATCCTCCTCTTCTCGGGGTGGGCCTGGTACGCGCGTTTCATCGGCCTGCTCGAGGGCCGTCTGGGCGCCTTCCAGTTCATCACCACGAACATGTTCTGGGTGGCGTTCTACGCCGTGGTGGTGCTGGCCCTGTCGGTGATGTACAAGTTCATCCCGCATGCCAAGGTCCGCTACGGCTCCGCACTCAAGGCTGCCCTGTACGTGGGCGTGGTGTTCGTGGCCATCCAGTGGTTCTACATGGGAACACAGGTGATGGTGACGCGGCTGGGCGCGGTGTACGGGGCGCTGGCCTTCATCCCGCTGTTCATGGTCTGGCTCAACCTCTGCTGGCAGACCATCCTGTTCGGCGCGGAACTCTCGCGGGGCTATACGCTGGTGGACTATCGCGAAGCGAAGGAAAGGGGCCTCTCCGACCTGACGCCGGAGGAGGCCGTGCTTTTGAAAATGGACAGTTATGTTTACTGAAGAGGACTATAGACTGATCGAACGCGAATTCGAGGGGCTTCGGGAGTCCGCCCGGAAGCGTTGTCCCGAAGACGAGCAGTACAACCTGGTGCTGAAAGCCTTTGAGTTCGCCAACGAGGCGCACAAGGGCGTCCGGCGACGCTCCGGCGAACCCTACATCCTGCACCCCATCGCCGTGGCCAAGATCGTGGTCGACGAGATCGGGCTCGGGTGCAAGTCCATCTGCGCCGCCCTGCTCCATGACGTGGTGGAGGACACCGATTTCACGGTGGAAGACATCGAACGGCTCTTCGGAGAGAAGATCGCCTCGCTGGTCGACGGACTGACCAAGATCAAGACCGCGCTGGACAACGACAACAAGAACAAGAACAGGGCGAACCGCGTGAGCCTGCAGGCGGAGAATTTCCGCCGCATCCTGGTGACCCTCAACGACGACGTGCGCATCGTGCTCATCAAGCTGGCCGACCGGCTCCACAACGTGCGGACCATCCAGTTCATGCCCGAGTACAAGCGCGACAAGATCCTCAGCGAGACCATGTACCTCTTCATCCCGCTGGCCCACCGCCTCGGCCTGTACAGCATCAAGTCGGAGATGGAGAACATCTGGCTCAAATACCGTGAGCCGGAGGCTTATGCCGCCATCGAGCGGCAGCTCGACGAGATCATGTCGCAGCGCAGCGCCTTCATCGACGACTTCATCGCCCCCATCCGCGCGGAGCTCGACAAAGCCGGCTTCCAATACACCATCCTCAAGCGGCTCAAGACCCCCTACTCCATCTGGAAGAAGATGAACTCCAAGAACATCCCGTTCGAACAGATCTTCGACCTGTATGCTGTGCGCATCATCTTCGACCCCCTGGACGACTATACCGAACGGGAACAGTGCTGGTACATCTTCTCCATGATTACGGGCATCTATTCCTACAAGCCCGACAGGACCCGCGACTGGGTGGACAAGCCCAAAGCCAACGGCTATGAGGCCCTGCACCTGACCGTGATGAGCGCCACCGGAAACTGGGTGGAGGTCCAGATCCGCTCGCGCCGGATGAATTCCATCGCCGAGCGCGGCATCGCCGCACACTGGCTCTACAAGGATACGCAGGGACAGGAGCGCAGCGACAGCGAGATCGACCACTGGCTCCAGCAAGTCCGCGAAATCCTCGAGAACCCCGACATCGACGCCATGCAGTTCCTCGACGAATTCCACCAGGAACTCGTCACCACGTCGATCTACGTCTTCACGCCGCGCGGCGAGTCGAAGAGCCTGGCCAAGGGATCCACGGCCCTCGATTTCGCCTACAGCATCCACTCCGAAATCGGCAACCATGCCATCGCTGCCAAGGTAAACATGCGGCTCGTGCCCCTCTCGCAGGTGTTGGTCAACGGCGACCAGGTGGAGATCATCACCTCCGACAGCGCATGCCCGAAACGGGAATGGCTCGACTTCCTCAAGAGCAGCCATGCCAAGAGCCAGGTGCTGGACTACCTGAAGTCCGACAAGAAGAACAACATCAAGGAAGGCATGGCCATCCTCGACCGCAAGCTCGACGAACGCGGCATCTCCGAACGCAGCCGCGTGCTCAAGAAACTCATGAGCTACTACAAGATCGTCAGCGGCAAGGACGAACTATACAACAAGATCGGCCTGGGCGTGATCGATCTGAGCGACCTCGACAAAGCCCTGCGTACCAACGCTGAGCGCCGCAGCGTCCAGATGTGGGGCGTGAAGCTGCTCAATCCGCTCCGCAACTCCAATATCGACAAGAAGGGGGAATTCCTGCTGCAGGAAGACGTCGACCAGGGCACCATCTCCTTCAGCATCGCCCAGTGCTGCTGCCCGATCCCCGGCGACAGCGTGGTGGCCTTCATAGAGGACGACGGGACCGTGACCATCCACAAAAAAAGCTGTCCCACGGCCACCAACCTGGCCTCCAAGGAGGGACACCGCATCGTATCGGCGAAATGGAGCAAGCACTTCATGATGTCGTATCTGGCAAGGATTTCGCTGGAGGGAATCGACCGGGTCGGCGTGCTCAGCGATCTCACCCGCGTGATCTCGCTGGTCCTGGGCGTCAACATGCGCCAGCTGCACATCGAAACGCACGATGAGATTTTCGAGGGTTTCATCGACCTCTACGTCCACAACACCGACGACCTCGACAAACTGATCCGCGCGCTCCAGAAAGTCAAGGGCGTGGAGCGGGTCAAACGTGTAGAAATGAATTGATCATGAGAAGAATCATAACGACGGTCCTCCTGCTGGCCCTCTTCGTGGCCGCCCTGGTTTCGAGCCATTCGTGCGCCAATACCACCACGGCGCCCAGCGGCGGGCCCAAGGACACCCTCCCGCCCGTCCTGCTCAAACTCACGCCAGGAAACGGCGCGACCGGATTCCCGCGCACCGACGGAAAGGTATCCCTCCAGTTCAACGAATACACCGTCGTCAAGACGTCCACCGACATCGTCCTGTCCCCTCCTACTCCGAAGAAGAGAAGACCGATTGCCAAGGTGAAGGGCAAGGACATCGTCGTCACCCTGCAGGACACGCTCCAGGAAAACCGGACCTACACCATCGATTTCGGGCAGGCCCTGGCCGACAACAACGAGGGCAACCTCGCGCCGCGCATCATCTATACGTTCTCGACCGGTGACCAGATCGACTCGCTGTATCTCACGGGAACGGTGATCGACAGCAAGTCGCTGCAACCCGTCAAAGGCATGCTGGTGGCGGCCTATTCCGACCAGGCCGACTCCGCCTGCTTCAACAAATTGCCCGACGCCGTGGTCAAGACCGACGACTGGGGTTACTTCGTATTGCGCAACCTGCGTGACACCCTCTACCAGATCTTCGTCTACACCGACAAGGACGGCGACTACAACTACAATCCCGATGAGGACGAGGTGGGTTTTCTGGATTCAATCTACCACCCCACCCGCGTCATGAACGATTCCGTTCCTGAGCTGCATTCTTTCGACATGAAGGACACCCTCCACTGCTCGGCGCGTGAATCGATGATCTCGCTGATCACTTTCAAGGAGCTGCAGACCGTACAGTATCTCCAGAACAGCGGCCGCGTCACCGACAAGCAGGGCTTCCTGAAGTTCAGCGCGGCGGACGTGCAGATCAACCAGCTTCAATTTGTCGGCATTCCCGACTCGTCCGTCATCCTCCAGTACAACCGGACGCGTGACAGCCTGGACTTCTGGATCAACACCAACTACAGGGTGGGCGACAGCCTCCTGATCCGCCTGAACTACCTCAAGACCGATTCCACGGGCAATCTCTCCCCTGCGGACGAGAACCTGTCGCTGGCCGTCATGAAACAGGAAGAGTCCGCCAGTCCGAAAGGGAGGTCCGGCAAGGACAAACCTGCGCCCGACACCACTTTCCAGTTGAAGATCACGGCCGACGACGCCACCGTGGAGCAACTGGGCGTCTCCGTGGAATCGTCCCTCCCCTTCTCGCGCGTGGTCCGCGATTCCATCGTCCTCTACGAAACCAACCCGAAAGGACAGCGGAGCCAGAAGACCTTCCGTTTCGAGCAGGACACCACCGACATCCGACGCTACATCATCACCCCGGACCAGGCTCTGCTCAAGGGATATGACTATGAACTTGTGCTGCCGCAGGGCACGTTCATCAACCTGGACAAGCTGCCCAATGCGGAGGCCTCGGCCAAGTTCAAGGTGCCGCAGGGCGAAGACTTGAGCCAGCTCGATCTGGACGTCACGGGCGTGGAGGACCGCTACATCGTGGAACTCACCGACGAGGCGGGCTCGCGCGTAATCCGTACCTACCACGTAGACAAGCCCGGCAAACTGTCATTCCCCTATCTGAAAGCCGGCCGCTACATGATCCGGGTGACCTGCGACAAGAACCGGAACGGCTATGCCGACACCGGCAACCTGCTCGCCCGCCTGCAGCCCGAATCGGTCCGCTTCTACGAGAGCTCCCCGGGCAACAAGGTGCTGGAGATTCCTGAATCGGCGGAGATCGAACAGTCCATCAACCTCAAAAAAATGTTCCAATGAAACGGCTGACCCTCTCCCTGCTTCTCCTGTTGCTGGCGTTCGCAGCCGCGGCCCAGGACAATTTCATCTTCGACATGCCCGATGATTTCTCCGCCATCGACACCGTCGCGCCGCCCCAGAAGTTCAAGAGCATCCACATGATCGGTGTCGGCTACGGCGTCAACCTGAGCGGTGTCAACTCTTCACCCAAGATCGGCCAGGAACGGATCTGGACTTACAACAACATCAGCGTCACCTATACCTACTACCACGCGCTCTGGGACCATCTCTTCAATTTCGGGGTCGTGGTGGGCGCCAAGCACGGCTATGAGGGCTACACCTCTTCCTACGATGTCTACGGGGAGAAGTGCGAGATCATCGAAGTGCCGCTGCTCTCCCAGTTCAAGATCGATTTCTCGCGGTTCCGCCTGCTGATCAACCTCGGCACATACGGCGGCTACCGGCTCAAGACCGACAAGGAGGGCGGTTTCGACAAGTACGACCAGCGGTTCGACTACGGTGTCATCGGTGGCGTCGGATTCGCCGTCGTCTTCAAACCCATCGAAATCCATATCGAGGGCAACTACAAGTATGCCCTCGCCAGCATGTATAACACCAACAAGATCAGCGACATCTATTGGCTGTACACCTATCCCCAGAACATCATGATCAGCGCTTCGGTGCACGTACACCTATGGTAGTGACTCCCGTATCCTTCCGCATTGCCGGCCGCGTCCCCATCGGGGGCGGCGCGCCCATCCTCGTCCAGACCATGTGCAACACGTCCACCGACGATATTGCCGCTTCCGTGTCCCAGTGCCGCGCGATGGCAGCCGCCGGTGCCGACCTTATCCGGCTCACCACACAGGGGCTCAAGCAGGTGGAATCGCTCCGCCAGATCAAGGAGCAGCTGCGCGCCGAAGGCATCGACACGCCGTTGGTGGCCGACATCCACTTCCTGGCCGACGCCGCCTTGGCTGCCGCATCGGTAGCCGACAAGGTTCGCATCAATCCGGGCAATTTCGCCAAGGAACATGCCGTGGCCTGCGCCAAGTTCCGGGAGCTGATCGCGCTGTGCAAGGAGCATGGAACGACCATCCGTATCGGCCTGAACCACGGGTCTTTGGGCGAACGGATCACGCAGCGCTACGGCGCTACGCCGCTGGCCATGAAGGAGGCGGTGATGGAGTGGCTGCGGATGTGCGTGGAAGAGGATTTCTTCAACGTGGTGGTCTCGCTCAAGGCGAGCAACACGTTGGTGATGGTGGAGGCATACCGGCTGCTGGCGGCCGCCATGCGCGATGATCTGGGCTATCTTTTCCCGCTCCATCTGGGCGTGACTGAGGCGGGCAATGGCGACGAGGGCCGCATCAAGTCGGCCGTGGGCATCGGCACGCTGCTGGGCGAAGGCATCGGCGACACCATCCGAGTCTCCCTGACGGAGGATCCGGTCCACGAGATTCCGGCGGGGCGCCAGATTGTTTCTGCGATCGCTGCCGGTTATTCGCCGGCAGGTGGACGCACGGCAGTGGAGGCGTCCGACTGGAACGATTTCATCATCAAGGGGTCCTGCCTCTGGGGTCCTTCCCTGCTCGACAAGAAGATCGACGACTTCTCGCTGGAGGGGTCCAAGATCGGCGGCGCGCCGGTTCCGGCGGCCGACGGTGAGCGGTTCCGCGACCTGCTGCTGCAGGCCTGCCGTCGTCGTTTCACGCGACCGGAATACATTGCCTGCCCGGGCTGTGGCCGCACGCTCTATGACCTGGAGTCCACCTTCAACGAAGTGAAACGGCGCACGGCGCACCTGGCCGGCGTCAAGATCGCGGTGATGGGCTGCGTGGTGAACGGCCCCGGCGAAATGGCCGACGCCGACTACGGCTACGTCGGCGAAGGCCGCGGCCACGTTACCCTCTACCGCGGCCGAACCCCCGTCCTCCGCTACATCCCCCAGGAAGAAGCCATCGACAAGCTCCTGGAACTCATCGAGGGAGACAGGTAATCCTTCCCAATACTATTTGATCCGGTAGGGATCGTCGCCGTAGAGAGTGTATTTCTTGGATTTACGGAGCCATTTCTGCTCTTCGGCCTTGATGTATTCGCGGGTGGCGTCCCAGTCGATGCGGCCTTCGACGTAGCCCAGGAGGGTGGCGTCTTCGAGGTAGCGGTTCAGATTGTCGTCCGTAAAGGCCGGGCAGGTGTCGTGGACGAAGCGCAGCAGCTGCATCGCATGGTTCAGCGCATGGTACTGTGCGCCGGGGATGAACATCAGCTGGAAACCGAAGCAGACCTGGCCGCTGTAGATGCCGTAGGAAGGCTCGAAACGAGTCCAGCGGATGTGCAGGCCGGGATGGGCAATGGGGCTTTCCGGGTCGTTCCAGGTACGAAAACCGTGCTGACGGGGATAGTCGAACAACGGCTCCATCCAGGGCGCACCGAACTGTTCGAACGGACGGTTGGTGCCGTGGCCGTAGCTCACGTTGGTTCCCATCCAGAGGCACTGGCCGCTGTAGAAATGCGAGGTAAACAGGCCGGAGAAGTCGGAGAACGGCGGAATGGTCCAGGCCATGAGCTCGCGGTTCACCGGTTCGGCGCCCGCCGAAATGATGTGCAGCGGGAATTTCGCTCCGAGATCGCCGTAGAACAGATTGGCCACTTCGCCGAGCGTCAGGCCGTGCCGGTGCGGCAGCCCGATGATACCCAGCGTCCCTTCGATCTGCCGACCGCTGGGATTGATGCGGTCGATGAGGAACACGGACAACTCGGAACCGGTGTTCTTCAGCATCTTGAAAAGATTGTACAGCAGCGTGGTGTAGTTGCTGTAGCGCGATCCTACGTCCTGCAGTTCGATGACCAGCGCGTCGATGCCCGCGAGCTGGTCCGCCTCGATGACGGTGCTCACCTCAAGCGTCTCGATGCCTTCGACCATGGGCCCGTAGAGCGCATGCTCCGGCGTGAAGATGCGCACCAGATTGCCCCGCCGCGCCAGGCTCTCGAAAAGATACTCGCCGGTATCCGGATGCCACGCCACTTGGTTGCAAAGCACCGCCACGCGCCCCTTCCGGAGCACCCGGTCCTCCTGTTCCAGCAGTGGTGTCGTCCTGAATGAAAACATTATCCGTTAATCACCTTGATGACTTCCTGTGCCAGGGCGTCGGCGACGACTTCGGTCGGCGCCTCGGCGTAGATGCGGATGATGGGCTCGGTGTTCGACTTGCGGAGGACGAACCATTTGCGCTCGGCCTCAAAGTCGATGCGAAGACCATCCATCTTGTTGATGGCCGCTCCTGCAAAATGCTTTTCGACTTTGTCCAGTGCCGCCTCGATCTGGGCCGGATCGCTCATCTCGATACGGTTCTTCGAAACGAAGTAGTCCGGATACGTCGCACGAAGCGCCGTGGCGCTCAGCTTTTTGTGCGCCATGTTGCTCAGGAACAGCGCCACGCCGATGAGCGCGTCGCGGCCGTAGTGCAGGTCGGGCACAATGACACCGCCGTTGCCCTCGCCGCCGATCACGGCACCCACTTCCTGCATCATCGTCGAAGCATTTACCTCACCCACCTTGCAACTGTAGTAACGGCAGCCATGCGCCTCCGTCACATCGCGCAGCGCGCGCGAAGAAGAGATGTTCGACACCGTCGGGCCTTTCTTCACCGAAAGCACGTAGTCTGAAACGGCCACCAGCGTATATTCTTCGCCGAACGGCACGCCATTCTCGCAGATGAATGCGAGCCGGTCCACGTCCGGGTCGACCGAAACGCCCAGGTCTGCCTTCTCGCGTACGACCGCCTCGGAGAGGCCCACCAGGTTGGCCGGCAGCGGCTCCGGATTGTGCGCAAAGTGACCGTTGGGCTCCCCGTTGATGGTCACGCATTCCACGCCCAGCGCCTTGAAGAGCGCCGGCATGCAGATGCCGCCCACCGAGTTGATGGAATCGAGGACCACTTTGAACTTCGCATCGCGGATGGCTTTCAGGTCCACCAGCGGATAGTTCTTCACAGCGTCGATGTGCGCCTGCGTGAAGTCCTTGCGGGTCATCTTGCCCAGGCCGTCCACTTCGAGGAACTCGAAATCCTCGGCCTCAGCCACCTGCTGCAGCGCCTTGCCTTCGGCGTCCGTGAGGAACTCGCCTTTCTCGTTCAGCAGCTTCAGCGCGTTCCACTGCTTCGGGTTGTGCGAGGCAGTCAGGATGATGCCGCCGTCCGCTTTCTCAAACAGGACAGCCATTTCCGTGGTCGGAGTGGATGCCAGGCCGGCATTGACCACGTCGATGCCGCAGGCCAGCAGCGTACCGGAGACGATGCTGTCGACCATCTCGCCCGAGATGCGGGCGTCCCGGCCCACCACCACCTTGTAGTGCTCCTTGCCCGGGAACTTCATCTTGAGCTGACGCGCATACGCCGCCGTGAATTTGACGATGTCGATGGGAGTGAGGGCGTCGCCGATCGTACCGCCGATGGTGCCGCGAATACCGGAAATGGATTTGATGAGTGTCATATTTGTGAGATTTTTATTAACTTCGCATGATAAAGATGCGGCAAAGTTACAAAAAATCATACGACAAGATGAAAAGAATCCTCCTTATCGCAGCCGTCCTGTTCCTGACAGTCTCGGCATCCGCCCAGAACACTCTGGGCTCCATCCTCGGCAGTCTTACAGGATCGGGCAAATCCTCTGGCGGAGACCTCATTACCAGCATCACAGACCTGATTACCGGCAAGGCAGGCCTGACCGTCGACAAGATTGCCGGCACGTGGAACTACACGGGCAGCGCCATCACCTTCAAGTCCAGCAACAACGCACTCTCCAACCTGGCCGGCACCGCTGCCACCGCCGCCATCGAGAAGAAACTCGACCAGTACCTTGCCAAGGTGGGTATCTCCCAGGGCCTGTTCGGCTTCACATTCAATGAAGACGGCACCATGTACGTCACCTACGGTTCCAAGAAATTCAACGGTACCTGGACGCTGGACGCCGACAAGTCGATCGTCAACATGAAGGTCAAGAGCCTGATCAACATGAAGGGCTACGTGGCCGTCAAGGGCAACAACATGGAGCTCGAGTTCGACGTCACGACCCTGATGCGCCTGCTCAAATCCGTCACCTCGGTCTACAACAAGGGTACCCTCCAGACCCTCAACTCGCTCCTGAACCAGTACGACGAGATGTACGCCGGCTTCAAACTTGTAAAATAATTTTGCGAAAAAACTTTTTATTCCTATTTTTGCGGTCCGTTTGAAAAACTGATTAACAACGACAAACCATGAAAAAAGGAATCCATCCCGAATCCTACCGTCTTGTAGCATTCAAGGATATGTCCAATGAGCACGTCTTCATCACCCGCTCCTGCGTCAACACGAAGGAGACCATCGAGGTGAACGGCGTGGAGTTCCCGCTGGTGAAGGTCGAGATCTCGAACACCTCGCACCCGTTCTACACCGGTAAGATGAAACTCGTCGACACCGCCGGCCGCGTGGACAAATTCTACTCAAGATACGGTC
>Ga0265301_10000562_pt1 | contig 52335 bp, 98 predicted proteins | sample AusTroGonzalo_MG_2_FD_193488 | JGI IMG/M metagenome (GOLD analysis project Ga0265301, IMG submission 193488) | Bovine rumen microbial communities from tropical cattle in Woodstock, Queensland, Australia - Gonzalo_04 | ecosystem: Host-associated > Mammals > Digestive system > Stomach > Rumen ... | reverse complement strand
AGATATATTATAATAGATAATAAATATATAATATATACAGATTATGAAGATTAATAAAAGGAGCGTAAAAGTATGAATATTGAAGAAATGAATAGAAGACTACAAAAAATTAAAAGAAAAAAAGAAATAAAAGAAGAAATAATTTTTACAATTATATTTATATTAATTATTATGGTGATAGGCTTTTTAATGTTAAAAGCCTTCACTATTACAGATAAAGACAAACAAGCATATAATACTTGTATGGAAACATACAACGATGTAAAAGTATGTAATAAAGAAATATATGGTATTTATCAATAAACGATAATTTTATAGATATTAAAAAAATAGTATTATAATGAAGGTACAAACAAAGAAAAGCCATAAAAGAAAAGTAAAGGAGTGATATTATTATGGTATATGATTATAACGAAGCAGTAAGGGAAGATATAAAAGAATATATCAAGGAGAATTATACACTAGAAGAAGCAAGAGAACTACAAGAAGACAACGGCGACTTATACGACAATTTATTTATTGAAGATAGCGTAACGGGTAACGCTAGCGGTTCTTATTATTGCAACGCTTGGAAGGCAGAAGAAGCAATCGCGCACAATATGGACTTATTAGCGGAAGCATTAAAAGAGTTTTGTTGCGAAGATGTAAGCGTATTAGAAAAAGGCGCTGAATGGTGCGATGTAACAATAAGATGCTACATCTTGAGCCAAGAACTAGACGAAGCAATCAACGAAGCAGTGGAAGAAATGGAAGAAGAAGCGGAAGGGGTGAGCGCTTAAAATGATAGGGTATAACGAAGGCGTAAACAATATAATTATAATTACAAACGAAGGCCAAAGAATAAAAAGAAAATTAGGCGTTAAAGGTATAAACAAAATAGGTGCTAATTATTGTTATTATGATACCGATTTATTATTACATATAATAGATATGAAACACGTTAAAATAATTAAATTATACAACGATAAAACAAACGTAATTAATATATAAAAGATGTATAAAAATACATCTTTTTTTATATCTATAAATACGAACTAATGTATTACATACAAATGTATTATATTATATAAAGAGAATAAAAGGCCTTTTTAGATACTTTTACATCATACATATACATTTATATATCACTTATTAAATAACATCTATATTATACTTAATAACTCCATATAACAGATATATCTATATACTAGTACTATTATACTACTACTATTATAATAACTACTATATACTATTATATATATAATATATAGACTTATAACACGTTTTAAACACCTTTTTTAAGCGTTTTTATATTGTATTGATATATTTATATCTATTCTATTATAAAAAGGCTTATTTTATACTTAAATACTCTTATATAGCATATACTACTATTATATTACTATATACAGCATATACTATAGTATATATATTATATATTATCTATTCTACTTTATTAATTATATATATTATTATATCGTTTTTGTTTGTTTGTTATTAACAGGGTATTATTAACAATTACTTAATAACAGAATATTAAAAAGACTTTATCAGATTATTTTATTTACATATACTATACATTTTTTTACTTGTGATATTGTAAGAATAATAAAAGTAAACATCATTTAACTTTACATTATCAACACCACCCCACACCCTAGCAGAAAATGAAAAACGTATCAGTTACCCCAAAATTTAATTTTAAATAAAAAAATTACCTCAATGTCAAAGTAAATACATTTGAAAAAAATAAAAATATATGATATATTGAAATTGCTATCGAATAGATAGTATGAGTTATTATTCACTATTCTCATTATCCGAGGAAGTAGTATGAAGGTACTACTTCCTTTTTGTGTATTGACAAGTATAAAAATAAGTGGTAGTATGTAATTAGATAAAGGAGATATATCACAAACCGACTAATAATAAAGTATTATTCATAAGAAAAATCCTTAATATATATCTTTTTTTCATAGATACACTATTCTTTTAAAATATAGGTATATCTCTTTATCTAACAACACTCCAGTATAAAGGTTACCGTAATAGGTAGCCTAGAGTAGATATATAAGACTTTAGAATTGTCAAAAGACTAGGTTAAAGCAATGTCTATTCTAGGGTGCTTATTAAGAGTTATATGCCTTAAATAGAGTATATAGCCTAAAAGTACCAATCCTATTCATAGGACAAATTCCGTTTTGGAATTTTACTGGGATATTCGTGCTATCTAGTAATAGGTAGCATCAAGTAATATATAAAAATCGTACCTGTAAGGGTTATTCATTGTAGATAGCATTAAAGGACAATGGTAGGGGAAAGAGATGCTGTGGGTTAGCGTAATTAACTAACCAAACCTTTATATTACTTGATGGTGCTTATCACGAAAGACCGGTATAGTTTACGAACTATACTTCCTATGGGGGATAAGTCCTGCATAGGCCAGAAAGCACTAGACCTATCTACCAAGTGTAGAAAAGGCATCTTATATAGTTATATATGACTATATATGCAATTAGTCTTTTACTTAATGTAAGAGATTTATAGAGGTTTTCTTAATTGTACCGTAACAATTAAGCATTTGAATAACCTTTCTGTCACGATAGGTGATATTTATAGGAAATTGCAATCCTTAACTTGCATACGAAACAAATGTGCTATCTAACGAGGTTAAACTTATTGGTAGCACCTAGTAGATATATTAAAATGAATTACTTAATAATCTGTGGATTATAAGTTCCCGAAGGACAAGTCCTAAAAGGTCAGTTATTATCATAACAGGTATATCTATTAGGTGGTGCTAATAAGCACTAATATATCTGATTTAATTATGTATTAGCAGATACTACACCTCCTTCGAGTTAATTCAAGTGAAATCGCTCCTTTAATTCTAAAATGTCAGTCATTTAGAAGTTTCTTGAATTAATCTTCATAAGAAAAAAGAGAACTATTTGTTCTCTTTTTTAGTTATTTTAAATATTTCCATTTAAATCCACCTGTAGTAATTCGTTCTTTATGAAGAACTTTACTTATATTACTAGTATAAATATTATTTTTTCTACTAGCATCAGATATACTTTCGTATATTTCTACTAGAGTATCATCTAGTAGATATTTTCCTATTTTTTTGCTTCTACTTTTAGTTTGTCTTTCGATAGCAGTGCCGTAATGAATATTATACCAATTATTACACCATTCAAGATTATCAACACAATTGTTTTGCTTATTTTCATCTTTATGATTTATCTCATTATAATTATGTGGATTAGGTATAAAGGCTTCTGCAATCCATTTATGAACGCCTTTGTAAACGCCTTTTTTATTTTTATAAAGTCTAATCCTATAATAACCATCTTTATCGATATAAGGAGTTAAAATTTTCTTATATCGATAAATACTTCTAATATTTCCTAGATTAGATGCCTGATACAACCCTTCGTAATTTGGTATATCTTTCCATATTTCCTTATTCATAAAATCATCTCCCTTATAAATGATTGAGGGTAGATAAGGGCTACCCTCAATATAATTATATCATATTTAGTGTATTTTATCTATAATTATTTCTATACGACTATTATCTCTATCAATTTCCATAGAGCAACCATTTAATGATGAAACTATATTATAATTATCATCTTCCAAAATTTTATATTTAACTAAAATATCTTGTATTGCTTCTAAATAATTAGCAATATCTCTTTTTCTAGCATCACATACATAGAATTTGCATTGTAAATTAATTGGGTAGTCTATTGGTTTATTTAAAACAGGCATATATTGTTTACATTCTTTTTCAAATTCAGTGTATCTTTTATTTTGTATAACCATTCTCTTACCTGTTTTTTTATTAAATACTATTTCCTGTGAATTTTTCTTTGAACGAGGATTTGTATTTATGATTATTTTTAGACTTTCTTCCATTCTTATCACCTAGATTAATTATATCTTGTTTGTTTTTTGTTGTCTAATATGTTATTTTTAAAAAAAGAAGGTGAAAATAATGAATTTTGATGAAAATAGTGAAGAAATTGAGTTAAAAATTACAGATTATAAGAAAAAACACTATAAAAGTGTCTTTGATAGGAATGGAAATGAGATAGACCACTTTATTGAAATTAATCCAGTTATATTAACTAATACTTTCTTTAAACCAGTGGTATCTTTTGATGAAAAACCTAATTATACGGCTAGTCAAATGGCACAAGCATATGAGTATTATCAAGAATTATTAACTAAAATTAATGATGAAATAGGGGCTTTTCCTTCTTCTTTGACTTTATTTTGTAGATTTATAGGTGTTACATTAAATGATTTTAAAGAAATGAAAAATAATGAGGAATTACACTATGTAATACAAAAAATTATCGATGATGTCGATGAAACTAACATTTCTATGGCTCAAACAGGTGTTACAAAGGAAAGAACCACTCTATTTAAGTTAAAAGCACAAAATGAAATGGTAGAAAAGGTACAACCAAAGGTCAATGTTAATATTAAAGCAAGTATAGATGATAATCGTATTAAAGGTAATATATTAGAATATAAGGAATTTCTTAATAAAAGGGGTTAATTTATGAATTATAAGGAATATATAGACCAATATTTAACTATATTTGAAAATAATTTACAAAAAAATACGCCTAAAGATAAAAGAATACCTTTAAATAAGATTTTAGAGATGGTTTCAGACTTAAATACAATGTTTGAAGCCTATTTTAAGGAAGAACCTGTAAAAGCCTCTGAAATGGCTTTAAAAAGGTATATTCCTTTACTAGATTTAATGCTTAAATTAGATAAAAATAATGCAGAAGAATATGAAAAATACTTGCATACGGCTTATAAAATAGCATCAAGAACAAGTTTGGAACATTATTTTATATATCGTGAATGGGGTGAAAGAAAAGAAGATAAGTTCTTTGCTCCTAGATTTGATATAATGCGTGGTTATGTACATTATTTACAAGAAATAGTCACTAATCCTAATTTTAAGATGCTTATTGTAATGATGCCTTCTGGTTATGGTAAAACTTATCCAGAAAAAATTAGTGAAGCGTGGGCTTTCGGTATAGACCCTACAGGAACAGTATTAGCCTTATGTTCTAATGAAGATGTTGTAAAAGGTGGTTCTAGTACCGTTAGAAATGAAATGAAAACTGAATGGTTTGGCGAAGTTTTCCCAAATATGAAGTATTCTAGTGAAGATAAAGACTATTTTGTTAAGGAAACAGATGGAAACTGGAAATTAAGAGATTGTAAACTAGGTAGTAGTTATATAGCATCTACAGTTAAATCTAACGTTGTAGGTGTAAGAGCAAGTCAAAGAATACATATAGATGACTTATATCCTTCTTATATAGAAGCAATGTCACAAAAAACTAATGAAGAATACTATAATAAGTTTACTACTGTATGGAGAAAACGTTTCGTACAAAATAAGACACCTAAAGTCGTTGTAAGTGGTACTTTATGGGCTAGTGGTGATTTTATCAGTTTGTTAGTAACAGAAGTTACATCTCAATATAAGTTCAAGCCACACGATAAGTATAAATATACATATATTAATGAAGATGAAAGTATAGCAATATGTAGAGTTCCTGCTTTAGACTATCAAACAGGAAGAAGTACTTGTCCTGAATTAAGAACAACCCTTGAAATTGAGGAAGAAAAGCGTAAAATACCAGATTATTTGTTCCAAACTAACTTCCAACAAAAGCCTGTTGACCCTGAAAGTATGATGTTTTCTTGGGGTAGATTACAAACATATGAAAAATTGCCTAAAATTACTTATGAAGGCACTTATGCTGTAATAGATGCTAATAGAAGAAGTGGTCGAGATTTCTTTTCAATGCCTATTTTTCAACGAGATGATGATGAAAATGGCCTAGATTATTACTATTTAAAGGATTGTATCTATACACAAACGGCTACTAAAGACCTTTATAACGACATTTGTAAGAAAATTATTGAACATCATATTACTACATTGATTATAGAAAGTAATGTTTCAAGTGAATTATCACAAAATTTGACTGAAATGTTAAAAAATAACGGTGTTACATTCTGTGATATTAGAGAAAAATACAATACAGCAGTTAAGGAAACAAGAATTATCGACCAATCTTATAATATTTTGAAAAGATTGTTCTTTCCAACACAAAATAACGTGTCAATTCAAACTGATTTGGGTATGTTTATGAACGAATTAACAACTTATAATACAAATGGGAGAAATGAACACGATGATGCAACCGATAGTTGTGCCTTCTTTACAAGAGAAATAGTTGAAAGATATAGTATGAATGCTAAAGTTAGTGTTTTTAAACGACCATTTTAATAAAAAAAGTCAATTTTACTATTGACTTTTTATTTGACTTTTGATTTTTGTTATGATACATATATGTTGAATAAAGACACTATGGTGGTGATTGAATGAAAACTTATGGTAGAACAACCATACTTGCAAATATTACTGAAAAAGAATTACTTAAAAAGAGCGATACAGACCTAGATGAAACTATTATTGACATATTATTAAATTCAAAAGGCATACACGAAGAAAACAGAAGGGATACTTTATATTTAAAAGGTTATTACTATGGTGACCAAGATATTAAGGAAAAAGAAAAATATACTAGAGATGAGATAAATAATAAAATCGTAGAAAACTGGGCTTATGCTTTCGTAGATTTTAAAAAGGCATTATCTTTAGGTAAACCTATTAGATATGTTCAAATAGATGATAAAGATAGCCAAGAAGTATCAGTTCTTAATAATTATTGCAAATATGAAGGTAAAACTACTAAAGACCAAGAAATCTATGAAGATGAGTTGGTATGTGGTAGAGGTTTTAGATATTGTAACAAAGATAGTTCATTTGTAAACGAAGATGACCAATCTCCTTTTGAACTTATTAATTGTCCTGTAGAAGATACAGAAGTTGTATATTCTAGTAAACTAGGTAATGAACAACTATTTGCTTATATCGTTACTGATATGGAACAATTAATTCCTGCTCAAAATGATAAAGGTGAAACAATATACGATGAAAACGGCAAAGTAACATATGTAACATCTCCTTATCAAGAATATACTGTATATTTGAGAAACAAATCTATTGTATATAATGATAAGTCGGGAGAACTAAAAAGAGTTGGAGAACCAACAACTTTATTAGTAGGTGAACATATTATTCAAGAGTATTACTTAAATCGTAAAAGAATTTCATTAATTGAAATTGGAAAAGATTTGTTTGATAATATAAATGAGGTAGAGAGTTTAGATAAAGATGACCTAGAACAATTTGTTAATTCAATTTTAGTATTTGTTAATGCTAAAGTTAGTCAAGAAGAACTAGAAGAAATTAAAGAATTAGGTGCTTTATCAATTGCTTCTACTGAAGGTCAAAAGGCAAGTGTTGAATTACTAGAACAAAGACTTAATAGTAATGATACACAAACAATGTATAACAGATTACTTGATGCTTTACATATGATATTAGGTATTCCTAAAGCCAATGAAAATGGTGAATTAACAAGTGGTGATACTGGTAAAGCAAAAGCAACTGGTCAAGGTTATACAAGTTCAACAATTAGAGTACAAAATGATGAGAATATGATTAAAGATTGTGATAAGAAGACTTTAAAAGTAATTTTAAAGATTTGTAAGAGCGTATCTAATAGTCAAATAACATCATTACAAGTTAGTCAAATAGATAATAACTTACAAATTGACCAAAGAGATAATTTACTTGTTAAGACACAAGGATTAATGAATTTATATGCTTGTGATATTCCTAGAGAAACTGCTAATAGCATAGTTAACTTATTTAACGACCCTCACCAATTAACAATGGAACAAGAAAGATTGTTTGGAAAACAAGTTAGTGTATTAGGAAAAAAAGCAGGTAACGAAAACGTATCGAACAAAAACGAAAATAACTATCAAAACAACAAAATTACACAGGCAGAGCAGATAGACAGCCAAGAACAATAATAATATGGGGACAGTAGATTGCAACTATTTACCTGAAACCTTGTTGAGTAAGGTATTACCCATAAACATTTATCTAACAAGGAGATGATATTATGGATAACTACAAAGTTTATATCCATACAAATAAAATAAATGGTAAGGTTTACATAGGTGTTACTAAACAAGATGTAAAGAAAAGATGGGGAAAAGGCCAACCATATAAAAGAAGCATTGTATTTTATAATGCAATACAAAAATATGGTTGGGATAACTTTGAACACAAAGTGTTATTTACTAATTTAACTAGACAAGAAGCAAGTAATAAAGAAAAAGAACTGATTAGTTTTTATAAATCAAATGATAATAATTATGGTTATAATATCGAAGGTGGTGGATATACTAACAAGGAAATTAGTATTGAAACTAGGAAAAAACAATCAGTAAATAATGGAAAGTATTGGTTAGGGAAAAAATTACCACAATCAATTAAAGATAAAATCAGTAACGCCAAAAAGAATACAAAATATGGTAATGCAATATATAAATCAAAAAAAGTTAGCCAATATGACCTAGATGGTAAGTATATTGCTACTTATGATACAATTACATTAGCAAGTAAAGAAACATCAATACCATATCAAAATATATCAATGTGTTGTAGAAACATAATTCATAAAACACATAATTATATATTTAAATATATTCAAGAACAATAACTTGAATATCTCATATCGAGTTTTTAGGTATTAACGGAACTGCAAATGTTTCGAACTCGACCTAATTAATTCTCTAGGTTGGTAGAACCGTAAAACTACTGTATGGAAAGAGAGTGAAAGATAATGAAAAGAGAAGACTTATTAGCAAAAGGTTATACAGAAGAACAAGTAACTGACCTTTTAAATTCATTTCATAGTGCAAATAATGAAGTGAAGAAAGAAAATGAAAATTTAAGAAAGGAACTTGAAAGCAAGAGTGCTTTTGAACAAAAAGCAAAAGATTTACAACAACAAATCGATGCAATCAATGAACAAAATCTTACTGAACAAGAAAAAATTGCTAAAGAAAGAGCAGAAGCCGATAAATACTTATCAGAGGCTAAAAAAATCAATAATACTGCTAAAGCAAAAGAAATCCTTGCAGGTTTAGATATTGATGATACATTAATTGCAACTTTAGTTAGTGATGATGAAAACGCAACTATTAATAATGCTTCTTTACTTAAAGCAAAGATAGAAAATATTAAAGAAGTTGCTATTACTACAACTAGAGAACAACTTGCTAATTTAGATGTAAAACCAAATCCAACTAATATTTCTCAAAAAGATGCAGGAATGACTTTGGAAAAACTTAATTCTATGACTTTGACAGACCAATTAATGTTTAAAAGAGAAAATCCTGATGTCTATGCCGAATTAACAAAATAAAATATAGGAAAGGAAAGATAAAATATGGCAAAAAAGATTAATGGTAATTCTTCTTATGCGTTAGAGTTTTACTATGATGAAGAAATTTTTGATAGGGTTTATACTACTGAACCAGACCCTACTACTTTAGTACTATTAGAAAGTGGTGCTTTAGTAAACGACAGTGAAATTGCTAGACAAATTGCAGGTGGTGGAAATTACTTTACTAAACCATTCTACAAAACTTTAGCAGGTGATGAAGTTAACTATGATGGAACAACTGATATTACTACTGATGCAAACGACAGTGGAACTTACAGTGGAGTTGTATATGGTAGAGCAAAAGGTTGGAAAGCAGTTGATTTCGTTTCTGATTTCTCAAGTGCTGACCCAATGAGAGCAATCTTAAATCAAATCCAAAAATGGAAAGGTAAAAAGTTACAAGCAAGATTAATCGGTATCTTAAATGCTGTTTTAGGAATTACTGGTTCTGGTGCTACTGCTTCTTGGGAAGACCATAAGAAAGATATTTGTTCTGAAACTACTACTATAACTGATGATAACAAAATCTCATTAACTACTTTAAGAAAGTTAACTAGAGAAGCAAATGGTGACCAAGCAAATGGTTACGCATTAGCAATTATGCACTCTGAAGTTGCTAGTAGATTAGAAGAATTACAAATCTTAAATTTCTACAAATACAATAAAGATGGTATTGAATACGATGTTAATGTTGCAAAGAGTGGAAACTTAATGATTTTAGTTACTGATGAAGTACCTGCAGTTGTTAATACTGACACTAATGCTACTGAATATACAACTTACATTTTAGGACAAGGTGCTATAGGACAAGCATATGCTCCAGTTGAAAGACCAACAGAGATTTCTCGTGACCCTGCTAAACAAGGTGGTATGACTTACTTATGGACTAGATATAGACATTGCTTCCACCCATATGGTTTCTCATTCGGAATGTCTGAATTACCTACATCACCAACTGATGTACAATTAACTACATCTGCTAACTGGTCAATTGTATTCGACCCTAAAACTATCTATATTGCAAGTTTAAAATCTAATGGATAGGAAGTGGTTATATGTATGTAATCACAGATGGATACGCTTATTTAGTTAGCGATGATACAGGTTATAAAATTGGTTTTGATGTAGATGGTAATATGACAGTTGATACTACTTCAACTATCTCAATTACTACACAAGAATTATATACATACGAAGAAATGTTTAAGAAAATGAACTTCGATAAGGCTATTAAAGATGCTAGAATTACTTATATTTCAACTAATGCTAGTGCTGATGATATAGCATATCTTGTTGATAGAGTTTATACTGCTTTCGATGGAGATGAAGATTTATCTAAAAAGATGGAAGGAATTGTAGTTGATACAGTTACTAAAATTGAAAACTTTTTAGATGATTGTGTAATCTCATTCGATAAAAACGGTGGTACAGGAACTATGGCAGATGTAAGAAAAGAAGTAGGAGATAAATATAAACTACCTACTTGCAAATTCACTGCTCCAAGTAACAAGAGATTTAAAGAATGGAAAATCGGAGATGTTTCTTACGATGTTGGAGATGAAATTACATTATCTACAAGTATTACTGTAAAAGCAATATGGGAAAATATACCACAATACACATTAACATTTGATAGTAATGGTGGAACTGGTACTATGGATAGTGTAACAAAGTATGAAGGTGAAACATATGAGTTACCTGTTTGTACTTTCACTGCTCCAGAAGGTAAAGAATTTAGTAAGTGGCTAATTGGTGAAGATGAGTATGATGAAGGTGATGAAATCACTGTAACTGCTAATGCTACAGTTAAGGCTACTTATGTAGATGAAACTCCTTCACAAGATTAAAATAATAGAGAAAGGTGATTAACTATGTACATAATATTCGATGGCAGACCTTATGCAGTTCAAAATGGTGAGGTTCACGAAGTTAAATTTGGTGATAATGGTACAATTTCAATTGGTGATATTGTTAAAGATATTAAACTTGAAGACCAAAAATTATATTCATATGATGAAATAGTTAGAAAGTTTAATTTAAGATATCTATGGCAATTGAAAAATGACCCTACACATAAAAAAATAATGGAACTTCAATCTAAAATAGATGAATTAGAAGAAGAAAACAAGAAACTTAAAGAGTTACTTGGAAATTCTAAAAAGCCTAAAAAAGAAGAACCTAAACCTGAAGAAAATAAGGAAGAACAAATAAATGAACAAAAAGAAGAAAAATAGTATAAGAGGAAGGGATTAATATGACAAATGAAGAATTAGCAATTCAATTACCTGCATTAAAAAAGAGAATACCTTATGATGAGGCATATTTCACAGATAATACAGAGTACGAAGATGTACTAAAAGATTTACTTGAAACAAGTAAAACAATCTTATTTGATAAGTTATTCCCTTTCGATGATACTGTAGAGTATATAATACCTAGAAGAAGATATGAATGGCAATTAAGATGTTGCGTTGAATTATTTAACCTTGCTGATAAGGCAGGATTAACAAGTTATTCTGAAAATGATATATCTTGGACTAAAGTTAGTGATGGTTTATCAAGACATCTTATGAACCAACTAATATCTAATGTTGGCGTACCAAAAAGGAAATCATTAGAAGAAGATGAAGAAGATACTGATGAAGAACCAACAAATGATGAGAATGGAGAGTGATTTATATGTATAATGTAAATCCACAACCTGTTCATAAAATCAAAACTAAAATATATATTGAAAAAAAAGTTCAGTCAATTATTGATGATGATGAAAATGAAATCACACAATATAACGAACCTGTAAAGTATTATTTTAATATACAACCTGTTAAAGATACTTTAGAACGAAGAACTTATGGTAATGTTGATATGGAAACATTAGTAGCAGTAATTCCTCAAAAGTACAAGTATAAAGATTTGTTTTATGAAGGCGACAACGCTTATATAGGTATTGAGCCAGAAGATAATGAACCTAATTATCACATTAGTGGTATAAGAATACAAAACACAGGTGTTAGAATATATTTTGTCAAAGATAATGACTAGGAAGGAAGGACTTTTTTATGGCAATAATAATGAAAACTATAAATGAAGATGGTGTTGAAATCAAAAAAGAAATTGAAGATACACTATATTCACAATATGTTAAAATGGGTTGGGAAGAAGTAAAAGAAGAAAAGAAATCTATTTCTCTTTCAAAAAATACTAAAGAACAACCAAAAGAAGAAAAAATAGATGAATAAGATTTATAATTTTGAATTATCAAAAAAGGACATTAATAGATTACAAAAATTCTATGAGAGTATTCCAAAAATACTTGAAAGTGAAAAGTTTAAAGAATACATAGCAGAAAAAGCCGAAGAAGGTTTAAAGTTTATACAAAAGACATCTCTAACAACTATCAATTCTGATGAAGATATAGATATGAGCAATTATATGAATAGCAATCACACTAAAATAGAAGGTGATACAATTTACTTATATAATGATGCTGTAATCGATATAAATAGTAAGAATATGAGCCAAACAACCAAAGATAGATATCCTGCACAATTAAGCCTAGCAAAAATTGTGGAATATGGTATTGGTTATACCGGTGCTAATTTTACTGATGCACAAGGTGAAGTTGAAGATTGGGAATATGATAAAAACAATCACGGTTATAAAGGCTGGTATTATAAAGATGACAATGATGTTTTACATTGGACTAATGGTTTTGCTGGAAGAATGATATTCTTTAAATTAAAGGAATATATTAAAGTCAATATTGAGAAATGGATTATAGATTATTTAAATAAAGAATTATAGATTGTGAAGTGATATTATGATAAGACCAGATATAGAAACTCAATTATTGAGAAAATATAAGGAATTTATTGCTCAAAAGTCAATTTTTGGTGATAAAACTAAAATCTTACCTAGCACACCACAATCTTTTTCTATATTCCCAACTATTGTATTTTCTGAAACATCTAATACTGACTACGTTTTTGGTAAATCATTAGATAGAAGTGAGTATATAGATAATATCTTATATCAAGTAGATATATACACAAAAGATGTTACACTAACTGAAACAATTGAAGGCGAAACAACTAAAAAAGTATATGCAGGTAGAACAGTAATCAACGAGTTGAAAGACTTGACATTTAAGTTCTTTAATGATATAGGTTTTATAAGGGAGAATGCAACGAGAGGTGAATACATCGATGTTACTGTATATCGTTATACAATGGTATTCAGTGCAAAAATAAACGGGTGGAATGGAATGATATCTCATTAGTATAAAAGGAAAGGAAACAAATTATGGAAAGAATTTATACAGATAATGGTTTTATCAGTAAAGGTATGACATTAAATACTTTAGGTACAGATGGCAAATTCTCACTATTAATACCTGTAGCAGAAATGCCTGAAACTGCATCTGCTCCAGCAACTGCTGATAAAACAGTATTAAGTGATGGCAAACACACTTTTGCTGAAGGTTTACAATCAAACGACCAAAAGACTTATACATTCAATTATCATAGAGATAATTTAAATATATTAAAGGCTGTTGCTGGTAAACCATTAACATTTTTAGAGAGAAATCCAGATAATACTGGTGAAAAATTTAAAGGTACATTATCATTTAGTAGAAATAGTGTTTCTGCTGATGGAATTGTACAAGGTTCATTATATATCACAGTTAGTGATGCTGATGAACTACCAATTAGTGATGTAAGAGATGTAATGAAACCAACTGCAGTAATTACTTCACCACTTCAAGATATTGAATTAACAGGAACACAATCAACTGTTGTTGTTATTGAAACATCTCCAAGTGCTACTGTAAGTGCAACTTCTAGTTCAACTTCTATTGCAACTGCTACATATAACAATGGTAATTTAACAATTGCTGGTGTTGCAAAAGGAAACGCTATGATTACATTAGTTACATCTGCAACTGGTGAAGCAAGTTCAACAAGAACAATTGCTGTAACAGTAAATTAATATAGAATAAAAAGCAAGAAAAGAAAGGAATAATTTATGAAAAATATAAGTACAGAAATTATAGAGATTGATGGTAAAGAATATACTCTATTTTTAAATAGAAAAGGTATAGTTGCCTATGAAAAATATTGTATTGATGAAAACAAAAAGATAGAAGAAATACAAAAGAAATATACTAATTTTGTTGAAAGTCTTGTAGCAGACAAAAGCCCTGAAATAAAAGAAGATACTAACCCATTTGAAAATTTAGATGAAATGGGAGATGAACAATTTGAAAGAGATAAAGCAATATTAATAAATAAAATGAAAAAACTTTATTGGATAATGTTGTATGAAAATCATCATTTAAGTTTTGAAGAAGTATCTGATTTAATTGATAAAGCCATAAAAGAATATGGTGAAGTACAATTAAATGCTTTAGGAGAGCAAATGTATGACCAAGTACAAACTAATCAATATGAGGATACAAGTAAGTTAAAAAACTTGAAGGCACTAAAACCAAAGAAGTAGAAGAAGACCAAAAAGAATATAATTCTTATACAGAATTTTATCTACAAGAATTATTCCCTAGTGCTATTATGTTCGGTATGTCTAGTACAGAATTTTGGGAAGAAGACCCCCAATTGTATTGGGCATATCGAACTTTTTATTTAAAGAAACTTGAAACTGATTATGATGCAAAATTATATGATGCTTGGTTGAAGGGAAATATGAACCATATAGCAGTTTCATTAGGAATAAATAATGCTTTTGGAAAACAAAAAATAGAATATCCACAATATGATGAGATAATGAATGGTAACAAAAAGAAAAAGAAAAAATTAACGAAAGAAGATATTAATAGACTTGTACAAGAAGAATATAACGCTTGGGCAAGATATTAATTAGAAAGGAGTTAATTATATGGCACAAGATACAGTTGGTGCAAAGATTATTCTTGGTGTAACAGAAGCCAAGAAAGGTATTAAGGAACTAAATAAAGAACTTGGCAATACTACAATGACTATTGAAGATGTAGGTAAAGCAATTAAAAAGGCTTTTAGCAGAGATACTGCATTTATAGGAACAATTAAAAGTATTAAATCTATTGCCGAAGGTATGATGAAAGCAAGTGAAGCCGAAGCAGAATATGTTGAAAGTATGAACTTACTTGCTGTTTCTTATAGAGCCGATACAAAAGAAGGTGAAAAATTATATGACCAAACAAATGAATTGTTAGGAAGTATGAAAGAATTACTAGGTTTAGACCCTTCTAAATTAACACAACAAGTTGGCATTTATAAGCAAATGACAAGTGCAATGGGTATGACTAATAAACAATCTGCACTTCTTGCTGATAATTTAATTAAGATGCAACAAGATACTGCTTCATTGTATAACTTACAATCAAGTGAAGTTGCTACTAAATTTGCTTCTGCATTAGCAGGACAAACAAGAGCAGTAAGAAGTTTAGGTGTAGATATATCTCAAACTGCATTACAACAAGAATTATATAATCTAGGAATAGATAAAAGTATAACAGATTTAAATCGTGCTAGTAAAACTGCATTGATATATATTACAATGCAAAGACAATTACAAAATGCTAATGGAGATGCTAGTAGAACAATTAATTCTATGGCAAATCAAATGAAGCAATTTAAAGAACAAGTAGATATAGCAGGAAGACAAATAGGAGCAGTATTTATACCTATATTAAAACAAATACTTCCAATAGCAAATGCTATATTAATGGTATTTAATGATATAATGGAAATTATATTAGGATTGTTTGGTGTAGATGTTCAATCATTAGCCAAAGAATTTGGTCAAAAGACTGTTGATATAGGAGATGGCTTTGGAGATGTTGCAACAGGTGCTGATAAAGCAACAAAAGCAACAAAGAAACTATTAGGATTAAGAGGTTTTGATAAATTAAATAATATTACAACTCCACAAGATAGTGGTAGTAGTAGTAGTTCTGGTGGTGGTGCATCAAGTAGTTTAGGAAAGATTGATGATAAATTATTAAGCCATTTAGATGAATATAATTTACATTTAGATGAAACTATGAATAAAGCCAGAGAGATTGCTAATGCTATTGAAGAATGGTTAATCTATACAGATGGTACACAAAAGAAGTTAAAACCACTAGGAAAACTATTAGTAACTCTAGCAGGTGCTACTGTAATAGGTAAATTGGTAAATGGTGTTTCAACTATTTATAAAGCATTATCTAAAATAACAGGTGGTGGTACAACAGGATTTATTCAAAGTGCTATTAAATCTCTTAAAGCGTTAAATTCTGAAAGTGATATTACATTAACTAAAGCAGAAAAACTTAAAACATTCTTTTTAGGTAGTGCATTAAGTGCTGGTGGAGATGTATTACTTGGTTCACAAATTTCATATTTAAGAGAAACAAATCAAGAAATGACTAAATTATATACATCTTGGGAAAATTACGCTGGTGCTTTAATGTCATTTAGTGGTGGTGCTATAGCAGGTAGTGTATTCGGCCCAATGGGTACTGCTATAGGTGCTATTGTTGGTGGATTAGTAGGTATAGGAGTAGAATTATATGAAGGTTTAAAACCATTGACTACTTATACAGAACAAATGAAAGAGGCAAGAGAAGAAGCCGAAAAATACACTGATACTATAGATAAACAAAGAGAGGCTATTTATAAAAATCGAGATGCTAAACTTTTAAATATACAATTAAGTGAAAATGATGTTAAGAGATTAAAGGCTATAACTGATGGACAAGGTAAAGTTATAAAAGGTTATGAAGATGAAGCCAAAATGATAGTCGAAAATCTTAACGAAGCATATGGAACAAATTTAAAATATGTTGATGGTAAGATTAAAGGATATGATACTGAAATTAAAAAAATAGAAGAAAAAATTAAAGCACAAAGAGCGGAAGCATATTTTGAAGCAATGAAAGAAGATTGGATTAATGCTTTAAAAAGGGAACAAGAAGTTCAAACTAAACTGTCATATGCTATGGAACATTATTTGCCTTTTATAGAAGAATATGAAAGAAGACAAAAAGAACAATTAGAAATTGGCCCAGAGATACATAGATTACAAGAAATGGGTTTAACAAAATCTAAAGAAGAAGTAGTGCGTTTAGGAGAGTTAAATAAAAAGCAAAGAGAAAATAGTAAATATTTAGAAAAACAAAAAGAGGCTTACGAAAATGCTAAAAGAACTGTGAAAGAATATGGCGATGAATATGAAAAAACTACATATACAATCGATAAATATCAAAGAATGCAAGTTGCAATGTATGAAAAAAATTATAAAGAAGTTGAAAGAATTGCAAATGAAACAGGACAGAATACATATGAGGCTATAAGAAATTCACTTGAAAGACAAGTTAGTATATTAGAACCCGGCGATACATTAACTGCAAGTCTTATTGATGGCTTTAAATATTTAGGACAAAAAAGTGAAGAAGAATATAAAAAGGCAATAATGAATATTCCAGCAGATACTGCTTTGGAAATAGAAAGAACTATTGGCTTATTAGATGCTAGTGAACTTGCCGATAAATTTGGTGAACTTGCAGGAGAAAGTGAAGAAAAATTTATAGAAAATTTAAAAAAATTCCCTAAAGATGTTCAACAAAATATAGTTGATGAAATGTATGCAAAGGGTTATAAAATATCCGAAAAATTACAAGAAGGTATTAATTCATTAGGAATTGAAGCAAAAGTTAAGATTAAAAATCCAACACAAAACGATGTTAATTCTTATCTTGGAGCATTAAAAAATTTCTTAAGTAAAGGTGGCCTTCTTGCTAGTGCAATAAAGGATACTATAAAAATACCGGGATTAGCCAGTGGTGGATTTGTTAATGAAGGTGAATTATTTGTAGCAAGAGAAGCAGGGCCAGAGATGGTAGGTACTATGAAAGGTAAAACTGCCGTAGCAAATAATGACCAAATAGTACAAGGTATAACAAATGGTGTAATGATAGGAGTAGCAAGAGCAATGTCAAATACAGGCTCATCTAAAGTAGTAATTGAAGCAACAGGAGATACAGAAGGTTTAATGAACTTCATTACATTTAAACAAAAAGAACAAGATAGACAATATGGATTGTAGGAAAGGAAGATAAATATGGCTAGAAAAGTACAAAATTATAATAAATATGATGGTTATATAAGAGTAGGACATACTGCTACTAAAAATCAAGATGGAACTTATAATTGCACAGATTTAGAGGCTTTTCCTACTCCTGCTACCTTGCATAGAACATTACACGATGTAGATAAAGATGCTTTTACAGATTTACAAGGTTATACGCATAGAAATAGAGTAAGACATTGTGTAGAAGATATAGAAGTTTCATTTCCAATATGTAGTATTGAAGATAGAGCATATATCTTAAATAGAATAAGTCCTGATTGGATATATGTTGAATTACCTGATATGAAGGTATTAGAAGAAGTAAAAGATAATAATAACTATATAAAATATTTGAGAAAGACTGATGATGCAGTGTTTTGGTACGATAGTACAAATAATAGATTGTATAATTCAAGTTATACACAAGTCAGTCCATTTAATTTAAGTGACTATACAAAATATTTAACTAATAAAAAAGTGGTACATAAAATGTATGCAAGTGACCCAGAAAATGACACATTTTTGATATTTAAAGATAGTCAAGATAATTGGGTTAGTGAAGATGTTGATTTGACATTCACTTTAATAGAAGAATAAAATAGAGATAGGTGATAAGATATGGCATATCCAGTTAGTCAAGAGTTCACACAAAAATTATATAGTGGTGAGTGCAATTATAGAGCAACTTTAACCATTGGTGAACAAATAATAGACAATGACCAAATCGCATCTATCTCTATTTCTTCTCCAATAGTAGATAGTAGTAGTCAAACTTTTTATATAGGAACTTTTATTTCTCAAAAGATAACTATTCAATTCAAAAATATGAATGGATTAGATATATATAGTGGCGAACAAGTAGATTTAAGCATTGGTCAATATGTGGGTAATGAATGGGTAGATGTACCTATTGGCTTATATTTAATAGATGATTTAGCAGAAGATTATTATGAAAAATGTGAAATATCTTGTTTAGATTATGCAGTTAAATTTAAACCAAATATAGATTATTCTCCTTGCTTTGTAGATGGAAAAGCAACAATTAAAACAATATTAGAATATATATGTGAACAATTCGATGTTGAATTAGGAGATTATCCTACAATTAATGATGATATTGAAATAGGCACATATGATAGTACGGTAAGTGGAAAACAATGGATTTCATATATAGCCGAAATTAAAGGCTGTAACGCTAAAATGGATAGACAAGGTAGATTGACCTTACAACCATTAAAACAAGCCTCAAATGTATCTATAAACGCTTTAGAGAGTGCAAACTTTGAAATAGGGGAAAAATATAATCCATCTAAAATAGTATTTTTTGATGCTTTGCGTAATTTTACATTTGGTGATGATAGTGGAAACATATTATATATTAGACAAGATAACCCGTTTGTAACTGATGAAAATGTGATACAAAATATATATAATTACGAATTTGTAGAAAAAAATGAAGAAAGTGGTAATTCTATAAAATTATCTAATACTGATTATAATTCAATTATATCTGTAATAAAAATATATGGAAATATAATACAAGACGGAACACCAACACCAAGTACACCAATAGATATAAAGGTAGTAACTGGTGAAAATATCATAAAAGTATCAACATATAATTATGATAATTTGTTAGATTGTATATTAGATAGTACATTTAATATATAATTATAGAAAAGAAAGAAGGAATAATATATGGCAATACAAAAAATAACATATACAGATAAAGAAGCAATAAATATTGATAGTTCAATTCCAACTAAAAACAAATGTCAAGCAGATGATTTAAATGAAATAAAAACTGTAGTAAATAATAATGCAGATGAATTTACTAATACAATAGGAAATATCACAGAAGTTATCGACTTGATAAATGGGGAAAATATTTAGGAGGTGTTTAGATGAGTGATATAGCAACAAAATTAACTTACTTAAACACTACAAAAGGATTAATAAAAGATAGTATAAATGCATTAGGTGGTAATTTAACAAACCAAAGCACATTTAGAAGTTATGCAGCAGCATTAGATAGTATATATAATGTACTACCTAAAACAACTGGCACTGGAACAACTTTATCATTATCACCTACACTTAAAGGTTTAATGCAAACTACATTAAATGGAAATACATATCAAAAAACTTTAAGTGGTAAAAACTTGTGTGATGAAAATAGTATAGTGGCAGGAAATATAAATTCAAGTGGTGTTTATAATCCTAATGTCACTGCTTGGAGTACAACTGATTATATAAAATTAAATACTAATACTACATATACTTTTAGTTGGAAGCCAAAACAAACAAACAACTATTGGCAAACGAGAATTGTATATTATGATGCGAATAAAGATTTTATTAGTACTGAAGATTTTAACTCTTATCCAAGTGACACATATTATAATTTATCAATATCTAATGATGTAGTTTATATTAGACTTACATTTACAAATACAGGGACTTATGAAAGATATAATTTACAATTAGAACTAGGCAACGAAGCCACACCATACGAACAATATTGTGGAGGTACACCATCACCAAATCCATCTTATCCACAAGATATTAATGTTGTAAGTGGAAATAATACAATAACAATATGTGGTAAAAACTTATTTGATGGTAATATTGAAATTGGTGGAATACTGGATAACACTGGTGAAAATAATTCAAATAACACTTCTTTAAGAAGTACAGGATATATACTTGTTAAACCTAACACTACATATACATTAAGTAATGATAAAGATTATCATATGAGAATATATGAATATGATAATAATAATACATTTATTCAAATGTTAAGTACATTATTTCAAAGTAATGCAACATTTACTACTTCTAGTAATACAAAATATATTAGATATAGAACTATTGGTAGTTATATTGAAAATGATTTGAGTTCATTATGGCAACTAGAACTAGGCAACCAAACCACAACCTATGAAGCATATACAGGAGCAACATATCCTATAAATCTAGGAAGTATAGAATTATGTAAAATAGGTGATTATAAAGACTACTTCTATAAACAAGAGGATAAATGGTATTTACATAAAGAAACATTTAAAAGTGATTTATATACTGGTGCTACATTTGAAAATCATTCATCTACCCCAGTTGATAGAACAGCAATAAGGTTTAGCAATAAATTATCATTAACTACTTATTTTAGTAATTTATTTATTGCTAGTCAAATGGATGATAGCAACAACCCAAATAGGTTAAAAACAAATGTAGGTACTAACTGGTACTTATTATTAGCAGATAGTTTAACAGGCATTGTTTCAAGTGATAGTAATGCAACAAAACTAGAAAAAATGACTACATATTTACAAAACAAAAATGCTATGCTTTATGGATATTTAATAAATCCTACTAATACTGAAATAACTGATACAACACTAAAAGGTCAGTTAGAAGATATATATAATGCAAACTCTTATGTAGGAACAACTAATATATTACAAACTAACAATGATTTACCATTTATTATAGATGCTAGTTGTTTAAAAGGTGCATAATATGGATAATAATATTACAGAGCAAGAATATACTGTTGATTTAGGAGATATAGAACTATGTAAAATAGGTGATTATCAAGATTATATTTATAAAGATGAAGGCATATGGTATATTCATAAGGAAATTGGAAAAATAGCAAGTTATAATGGTGAAACAATAACGACTGATTATATAAGTACAACAGGTCAAAAAACAACTGGAGCAACTATTTACTATGTATTAACAACACCGGAAAATATCGAAATAACTGATACTGATTTGATAGAACAATTAGACACTGTTAACGAAGATATGAGGGCCTATGAATATAAGACTAATGTTACCACAAGTGGTGATGATATAAATCCTATTATAGATATAGAATATTATATAAATGATAATCCTTTAGTATATTCATTAAAAACACATAACTATGGTGATTTTACATTAGATGCTTGGGACAACATTAATTATCAATTAGGTGATAAAAACTACTTAACATTAAACAACAATGATATTAAATATGAAATGAATATAATGGGTGATGTAGAAACAAAAATACCTACAAAACAACAAGAAGTAACAACTAATGTAATTGGTGGAGATGATAAGACTAACATTAAAGTTATTAAAACTAATGTAGATAAAATAAATGCAAATGTTACAATCTTATCTCAACAACAAACAAATACGGCTAATAATTTAAGCGAATTATCAGTTGGAGTAGATGGTATTAATACAACAGTACAAACTATTCAAAATGCTACTATTCCAAGTATAAATAATGATATTAGTAGTATAAATAATAATATAGATGGTATTAATGATACAATAGGTGATATTCAAGCAGATACAACAAGTATTAGTAGCAGATTATCATCAGTTGAACAAACGGCAGAAGCAATTACTAATATGTTCCAAATAAGTGGTGGTATTAACATCATAAGAAACAGTGCGTTCTTATTAAGAGATGCCTTATGGGAATTTACTAATAGTGGTACAAATCCATATTACACACCATTAGGAACATCATATAATTCTACATTATCAGGAATTACAACATCAGTTGCTGAAATTAAATTAAGAAGCATTAAAGTTAAATCAAAAAGTGAAAACATTACTAACTTAAAGATAGGAACTAAATATACATTTAACTTCTATCATAAACAAGATGCTAATGTTACAACTACTATTAAAATGTATAGTACTGAAGATAATACTTCAAAAGCATTTAATGACATAGTTATTACAGGTCAACAATCATTAAAAAATTATGAAGTATCATTTACACCTTCAACATATGCTAACTATACATTAGAAATAATAGTAGCAAATACAGATAATTTAGGATATTCATATATGTACGATATGATGTTAAATACAGGTGATAAACAATCTTGGCAACCTGCTAGTGATGAAATTTATTCAACTACATTAACAATGTCAAGGTTAGGTTTACAAGTATATAGTGTTGGTGATGGGACAATTACATTACTAGGTACTGATGGTTTATTAACATATGAAACAACAGATGGTAAAACACTAGGTAATTTAGTATCAAAAAGAACATTAGATGGTGATTTAGTAAGAAGTACTACAACACAAGCATTATATGTTACACCAAACATAGCAAGTGTTATAGAACACCCTAATACGCCTAAATGGGTAAATACTACAGCAACAATAAGCAGTAAATTAACATATATAGAATATTTAGAAAGTGGTGATTAATAATGGCTAGTGGAACAATAAGTGGTAGTACAACATATCAAACAAGTTATATGAGTTTCTATATGGATTGGAACTCTGTAAGTAACGGGCCTGAAATAAACAGTTCTACAATTAATTTTTATCTTCGTTGGTCAACTAATAAAGCAAGTAAAAAATGGGACACTGTAGGCCAAAGAACAGGTAACTACATTAAAGTATATGTCAATGGAAATTTATTCTATGATGATACATTTAGTGCTAGGTTTAACTGTGACCCTTGGCCTAGTAATCTCATTTATACTGCTAGGGATTTATCATTAACAATTCCTCATAATGATGATGGTACTCCACCATTAATTGAAGTTGAAGGTTATGCAAACGGTACTGCTTCTAGTGGTGGAACTCAATACGGACCCGGTCCATCTTACATAAGTAGAACAACAATAGTTCCTGATACAATACCTAGATATGCAAATGTATCTCAAAGTGTTCGTGCAGGTGATGAACATTCTATTATAATAGATTGGCAAAGTGATGCTATAATTAATGAATATTATTATTCCGTTGATGGTGGTTCTTCTTGGCAAGGCCCTCTTACAACATCTAGTACAAGTGGTAGTTTTGGAGTAACAGGATATAATGCAAATACTGAATATAGTGTATGTTTGAAATTAAAAAGACAAGATAATGGTTTAATTTCTTATACTAATCCTACAACAGTAAGAACATATGATTATCCAAGAATAACAAATATAAGTAATATAACAATAGGTGGTACAACTAGTATAACAATTAATAATCCATTAAACAGAACATTAACTCTTAATTTAAAGACCGTTGAGAATAACACAACAATTTACACAACTACTGTTAGTAGTAATCCTACAACAGTAAATACTTCAAGCCTTAAAAGTACATTATATAGTTATATACCAAATGCAAGAAGTGGAACATTTAAAGGTGAATTAGTTTTTACAATTGATTATTATGATTATAATACAAATTATACAGGTGGTACTTACGAGATTAATGAAAATGAATGTAAGCCAAATGTATCGAATTGTAGTGGTTCATATGTTGCAGATTTGACCAGTTTAACAAATAATAATCAAACTGTTATTAATGATATGTCAACTCTTACATATACAATTAATACAGGAGCAACAGGTACATATAGTGCTACAATAACTGACTATACAGTTGTTTGGGGAAATGCAAGAGATATAATAACAAATATATCAAATAGTGCTACTTTGGAAAAAGGTAATGGTAATAATATATCAGTAACAGTACAAGATAGTCGAGGTATTACAAATACATTTAACACACCTATTAGTGAAGTAGTTAACTATACATCACCTATTAATTTACAAATTAATCCTACAAGATTAGATGGAGTAGGAGAAAATGTATATTTAGATGTATCAGGTATTATCTATTATGATAAATTTGGTACAAATGGTGTTGCTAATAAAATAACTGATATTAAGTATTCAATTACAAATGAAACTGCACAAGATGTTCATTTTACATCTTTGTCAACGTTAACATATAGTGAACAAAGTAGTACAAATCATACACAAAAGTTTGAAATATTAGATTATCCAATATTTAAAGATGGTTCGACTACAGGATTTGATACAACTAAAACCTATGGTATTACAGTAGTTGTAACTGATACTGCTGGTACTACTGCTACAATAACAGGAACTATTAAAGATGGTAAATTCGGTATGGCAAGATGGAAAGACAGCAATGGTAATTATCATTACGGAATTAACGGAATACCAGATGCTACTGATACATTATGGGTACACGGTAATATAAAAGCAGATAATATAACACCATTTAATCCATTAGATGCTTATCCAGTAGGAAGTATATATATGAGTGTTAACCAAACAGACCCTCACGATTTGTTTGGTGGAACTTGGAGTAGAATAAAAGATAGATTTTTATTATGTACTGGTGATACATATAGTGCTGGTTCTACAGGTGGTAGTGCATATTTACAACAACATAGTCACGGTATTCCTGCTTTAAGTGGTTCAACTACAACAGGTGGCGACCATTATCACACTGTTACTACTAAAACAACTACATATGCAAGTGGTACACAAACAAATTGGAGATGTATGTCATTTATTGGTACAAATGCCGATTATACACAAACAGTATATACCAATAATCAAACGGCTGATGGTGGCCACGCACATAATATTAGTACAAGTGCAAGTACTACAGATAATGCAGGTTCAGGTAATGCAGAAAATATGCCACCATATCTAGCAGTTTACTGTTGGCAAAGAACTGCATAAGTTGAATTGAAAATAATTTATGCTATAATGTAAATAGAAAGGAAATGGTGCATATGGAATTAACTTTCGTTGCTGGTATAAGTTTAGTTGGTACAATTCTTGGTATCTATAATATAATTGTCAATCGCAAAGATAAAGCAGTTAAAGACACTAAAGAACAAAACCAAGAATTAAATAACGAACGTACTAATCAAGCGTTGATAGATTATCGATTAACTAAAGTTGAAGAAAAGTTAGATAGAATAATTGATATGTTTGACAATTTTGAAAAAGACATAAAGAACGAAATGACAAATATGATAAAAATTGCTATTGAAAAACACGAAATGTTGTACCATTCCAAAAAAAAGAAAGGTGAATAATATGGGAATAAAAGAAGAAGTGAATGATGTTAAAGAAGAAATAGAAGAAATGTCTTTTGCAATGGAGATGCTCAAATTTAGTAAACAACAAGCAGAAATAAACAATCGAAATTTAGCATTTGCAAATAAGAGGTTAGTTATAATAATAATTATAATATTAGTGCTATGGGGTGGTACAATAGGTGGATTTTTCTACTATGTGACACACTATGGATATGAAGATACAATAGAAACTTCACAAGAAGTAGATGATATAGACACTATTGAAAACAGTTATATCATAAATGGTGGTGATTATAATGGGGAAGGTAAAACAAACACAAAAACATACAAGGAAGAAAGTTAAAATCGAGTATGTTAAGAAATGTCGCAACTGTGGCAAGTTTGTAAAGAAGTGATGATATGCTCAAATTAGATTTCACTAAAGAAGAAGTTGCAGATATGAAATCAAAGATATATTTAAGTGAATTACAAGAAAAAATATGGGAAATGAGAGCAAAAGAGATGTCTATTGTACAAATGGCAGATAAATTAGGTTATAGTGAAAGTAAAATTAGTAAAGAAATATATAAAATTAAAAAGAAGGTTATGAAAATATTGTAATCTTCTTTTTTTATACAATAATCGTACAATTTTTGTGTAAGAAATGAGTAATTTTCATTTCTTTTTTTATGAAATAATGGTTACAGGAAGGAGATAAAAAGCAGATTATATTTTAAAACAATATATATTTGTATGGTTGTTTTTATTTCTTTCCTTTTTTATTTAAGGAGATGAAAAAAATGTATAATTATTCATATTCTCAATATGTATCAAAACCAAATAACGAAAAGTTAAATGCGATTAATAATGAAATTGCAAATTTAGAAATGCAAAAGACACAAATGATGATGCCTCAACCTATAACGCAAAACTTTCAAATGTTAGGTAATACAAATTCAATTAAATATCTAAACGATATTGAAGATGTAAAAAGAGAATTTGTAGTAGGCGATACACCTTTCTTTAGTAAAGATATGAGTGTTTTATGGGTTAAAAACTCAAAAGGAGATATAAAAACATATGAGATAAAAGAAATAGTACAAAAAGATGAAAAGGATATGCTTATTGATGCTTTAATGCTTCAAATAGAAGATTTAAAGAAAGAGAGAGATAGAAATGAACAACCAAATGATAAATATATTAATGGCTCAAATAAAAGCGAAAAATCCTCAAATGGCAAATCAAATTCAAGGATTAATAAATAGTAATGGAAATCCTTTAGATATTTACCATCAAATTATGAAGGATAAATCACCTGAACAAGTAGAAAAATTCTATCAATATGCAAAGCAATGTGGAATACCAGACAACTTGTTAAATCAGGTACAAAACAATGGTATCAACACTGAATAGTGTCGATATAAATATGTAGAAAGGAGCGAAAAAAATGAACGGTTCACAAGGTATCCAACCTACAATTGAATTAGCAACTACTAATGGCAATGGTTATTATCCATATCCAATTATGTATGGTAATGGCAATAATGGTGGCTTTTTTGGTGGAGATGGTATCTGGGCATTGGTTCTATTAGCATTATTATTTAATGGAAACAATGGTTTTGGTGGCTTTGGTGGAAATGGAAACAATGACTTTGCTTGGTTATCAAATGGTCAAAAAGACATAATGACTAACACAAACAATGGATTTGATACATTACATTTAAGCAATCAAGTTGAAGGAGTAAGAGATGGTATAGCATCATTAAGTAACCAATTATGTAATTGTTGTGCTGATATGACACAAACAGTTTCTAATGGTTTCTATACTGCTGAAGTATCTGCAAATGCTAGACAAATTGCTGATATGACACAAGACTTCAATAATCAAATTGCTACATTACAAGGTTTTAATACTTTAGGTAGTCAATTAGCAAATTGTTGCTGTGAGAACAGACTTGCTACTTGCCAAACTCAAAACATAGTTCAAAATGAAGGAAATGCTACAAGATTTGCAGATGCTAATAATACAAGAGATATTATTACTAATGCTACTGCTAATACTCAAGCAATTCTTGATAAATTATGTCAATTAGAGTTAGATGCAAAGAATGACAAGATAACTGACTTACAAAGAGAAGTTTTAATGAAAGACTTACAAGCATCTCAAGTAGCACAAAACTCATTTATTGCTCAAGGTTTTGCTAATGAAGTTGACCAATTATACAACAGATTAAGCAATTGCCCTGTACCAAGTACTCCTGTTTATGGGCGTACACCAATATTCACTTGCAACAACAATGGTTGTGGTTGCAACGGATATAATGGTCTAATTTAAAAAAGCATAATGTAGATTACTACACACTCGAATACGAGAACTTGCTAATTCAAAGAAAGAGATAGGCATAGTTCTATCTCTTTTATTTTAAGAAAGGAGAATATATATGATACAAACAATTATAAATGAACCTACACCTTTAACAAGTAATTCTAGTCCAATAGTATTTGATAATACAGATATTAGAACAAGATGTGCATATTGTAGCAATGGTGGTTGGCTAGATTATCAAGATGGTAATCCAATATTTAAATTATTTGGTAATGGATATACTGGTTACTATAATGTAAATTTTAGTGCTTCTATTAGTTCTGCAACTGCTGGTGTTGTAGCCGTTGGATTATATGAAGATGGAGTTCTAATACCTGATACAGTTAGAGCAGTAACTCTAGCAACAGCAGGTGATTATGAAACAATATCATTCAATAAAAAAATAAGAGTATGTCCTCGTGGAACTACAAACATAACTGTACAAAGTGTTCCAGTTGTACCTACTCCAACAGATATTACTACACCAATTGATACACAAATACCTATTATTACAAATGCTACATTTAGTATTTCAAGAAGTAATAACTAATGAATAATAATTGTTCAATAGATTTAATATCTATGGTACTTCAATTAATTAGTTTAGATATATTATTTAGAGATTATAACAATACTGACATAATGCAAGAATTACAAAAACAAGATAATAATTATTTTGAAAGAATACTAAAAAATCAAGAAGAAATACTTAAAATCCTTAAAGAAAGGAGTTAAATATGGAAGAAAATGAAGAAAAAGTCGAACAAGTACAAAATGCTAAATCAATGCAAGACAAAGTATTAGAAGAAACAGAAAGTTCTATTAATAATATGTTAGAGCAAGGAATTAGTACTGATAACTTGGAAATTATATATAAATTAGTTGATATTCATAAAGACATATGTAATGAAAAATATTGGAAAGTAAAGGAGAGTGAAATTATGAGATATGACAATTATGGAAGATATAATGAATATGGTTACAATGCAAGTGGAAACTATAATAACTACAATGCTTATGGTAGAGATGAATATGGTCGTAGAGGTGTAGATAGCAAATATAGAGGACACGACCATATAGATAGAATGTACAACGAATATGGTAGATATGAAGATGGAAGAAACGAATATAATAGAGGAAATTATAATGCTAAAGGTGATACATTAACAAGTCTTAAATATATGTTAGAAAGTATGGAAGATTTTGTTAAAATGTTAAAAAGTGAAGCAAATTCTCAAGAAGAAATGCAATTAATTCGTGAATATACAAAGAAAATAAGTGAAATGTAATGTATAAATATTACAATGCAAATCCTTATGGAAATAGGATTTCAGATTGTGTTATTCGATGTTTAAGTGTGTTAAATAATAAACCTTGGAAACAAGTATATGAAGAACTAACTGATTTGTCAGGAGAAGTGGGTTATTTGTTTAATGATGTTCCTTTTGTTGAAGATTATTTAGATGATAGATATCAAAGAGAATGTCATTATTCAAAAAGTGTTGGTGAATTTGCAAAAGAACACCCATATGGTAAATATGCAATAACTATGGATAATCATATTACGGCACTTGTCGATGGAGTTATTATAGACACATTTAATCCTAGTAATCAAATTATGCGATGTGCTTGGAAGATAGAGTAGGAAGTTTGACATCTTTCTACTTTTTATTTTATAGTAATAATAAGGAGATGATAATATGAAAGAAAAAATCAAAGCAATATTGATAAGAGCCGTATGGACTTTCTTCCAAACATTTTTAGGAATAATTGGTGGAGAAGCCGTAACATTGCAAGATGTTAACTGGGGATTTGTATTATCTGCTAGTACATTAGCATTTATATTATCTTTGGCTAAATCAATAGTTGTAGGTATCCCTGAAACGAAAGGAGAATAATTATGGCAAAGAAGAAAAAATATATGCCAGAGGTTATCAATAAAGTAATAGAAAGTGGCGACCATTGGGAAACTTGTCCTTTTGATTTGGAAGCAACACCAAAACATAAAGGTGAAGATATAATCAATAGAACAAACGAAAGAGAAGCAAGTCCTGATTGGATTGTAGCAATAGAAGATGGAAAAGTATATAAAACAGGCTATGGTGTAAAAGCAGGTTATTATGTATATATTCAACATATAAATGGTTATTATTCATTCTATTGCCATTTAAAAAAAGGCACAATACAAGTTAAGAAAAATGAAAAGGTAAAAAAAGGTCAAAGACTTGGCTTTATGGGACAAAGTGGTAAAGCAACCGGTAATCATTTACATTTAGGAATATTAATAAATTTAAATGTTTACGAAGACCCTTATCCATATTTAACTGGTGAAAAAGACTTTAATGTAGATTTTCCAGCAGGAAATTATAAAGTATTATATAAAAAGTATTTAAGAACATCACCAGAAGTTGCAAATAATAAATATAAATATAGCAAATTAACTGCTACTGGCAAAAAGAATTGTGATAATGTTGGTGGTTATGCTAGAACAAAAGTTGGAATTATAATGAAATTTGATAAATTTCAAGATGATAAAAAAGGCAACAAATGGGGAAGAACAACAAGTGGTAAAGACTATGTTTGGATATGTGTAAAAGATAGCACAGGTATTCAAGTAGAAAAAGTCGATTAAGATTGTATAAAACACACTAAAGAAGGAAAGGTAGGTAAATATTTCCTCTATAATACACATAGTGTGTTTTATTATGGTCTAAAATCAATTTTAAGGTATAAATTAGCAACGTTTTAGGTTATCGAGTATAATTCTATATCCGAATACGTTTTACATCTAATTTACACATAAAATAAGTTTTTTAATTTTTTTTGAAATAAATTGTTTAGATTTTAAAAAATGTGTGTTATAGTGAAGATGTTAGATAGAGATGAAAAGCATTTAATGAAGTATAGGACACTCTATCTAACACACACTTTGTCCTGTATTTCATTAAGTGCTTTTTGTTTTATTTAACTAGAAAAGAGAGATTATATGGCAAAGTACAACGACACAAAGTTTTATTGGTTACAATTGAAAGAAGATTTTTTTGAAGATGATGCTATTAATTGGTTAGAAGAACAACAACCAAATGGAAGGGATTATGCTTACTTTTATTTAAAACTATGTCTTAAAAGTCTAAAAACTAATGGAATATTGATAAGACAGGTAGGAAATGTATTAATTCCTTATGATAACAAAAAATTAGCAGAACTTACTAGAATGGATTTTGATACAGTAACAGTTGCTATGGAATTATTAAAACAAATAGGGCTAGTTGAAATATTAGAAGGTGGAGAAATATACATTAATCAATTAGAAAATCTTATTGGTTCACAAAGTGTTGGAGCATTCAAAAAACAACAACAAAGAATGCTTAAAAATGAAGGGGGTGGACAAATGTCTTCTATCTGTCCACCAAAGATAGAAATAGAATTAGAAAAAGAAATAGATATAGAAAAAGAAAATAATATAAAAGAAAAATTTTCTAAACCAACAATTGAAGAAATAGAAAAATATTGTAAAGAAAGAAATAATAATATTAATGCAGAAGAATTTTATGATTTCTATGAAAGTAAAGGTTGGTATGTAGGAAAGAATAAAATGAAAGATTGGAAATCTGCAGTAAGAAATTGGGAAAGAAACAATAAAATTCATAAAAAAATGAGTAATATAGAAAACAATGAAAGAATATTAGATGAATTATTAGAAACAATATTTTAAGGAAGAAAGAAGGAATAATATGATACGAGGATTTGAAAATAATTTAGATGAAATGAAGGCTATAGATTATTTAGATAGTCTTGATAAAAGAATATTAATGACAAGAGAAGAAGGTAAACTAACACAATTAGTTATTGATTACAAAAAGATAATAAATAAAGCAATAGAAACATTACATTTATATACTGAACTATTTGATACAAAAAAATTAGTAGATTTTCAAAAAGAAATGTCGTCTATATTAGAAAATAAAGAGGTAGAAGATGAATAATAAAGATGAATATTTAACAATTATAAGAGAAAATGGTGAGTTTGATTTTGAAGTATTTTCTAAAATTGAAGACTTAACAATGGAAGAATATGATGAATTAAGAGCAATGTTAATAGTAGCAATTGGAACTATGGAAGAAATGTGGAAAAGTCAAACTATAGATATTGATAAAATTAGTAATAAAAAAGTAATATGGAAAAATAAAGAGGTAGAAGATGAATAATGATATAAAAGAAATAATACAACAAATAAAAACTGCTATTAATTTTAAAAAACAACCTATACCTATGGACTATAATATTTCTATTTATGATATGGAACAATTATTAAATTACATAACTAATTTACAAGAAGAAAACAAACAATTAAAAGAACAACTAAAATATTTAAGAAAAAATCAATATCTTAATCAAGTAAAATGGGAAAGAAATATTAATGAATATTTAGTTAAAGAACTGGAATTAAGAATAGATAAAGCAATAGAATATATAGAAGAAAATAAAAATAAAACAATAGCACCTTATGGAGATAATGAAGATTACGATTATGAAGTTTGTTTATTTGAAGATGATATTAAAGAACTATTAGATATATTAAGAGGTGAAGATAATGAATGAAGAAGAATATTTAGATGGATATTTTAATTACATAGTAAATGAAATACTTGAAGCAATAATGAATGCTGATGAGTACACTTGTAAAGATTTTCTAGCATTGAAAATGGAAATGTTAGTTAATATAAATAAAATATTACAAAGTAGAGAACAATATAACAAGATAATTCAAATATTAAGAGAAGATGAAGAAAGTAAAAAGTTAGGAAGAAAATTATAATGTATATTGAAAAGAAAGAATATAAAGAAATTAAAAAAATACTAACAAAAGTAAATATGGAAGAAAAACAACTTAAAGCAAGATTAAAGGAAATACAAGACTTTAAAATGAATGCTTTGTTAATATTAGCAAATCCAGAATTGTATAATGAAATGAGAGGTAATGAGAATGAAACCAAATGATGAAGAAAAAAAGGTTATTTTTAAATTAAATTCAAATTTGCACGATAAAGAATTGAATACTATGTTTAGTAATTTTGAATTACAAATATTGTTTAGATACATATTAAATACAAGATATTTGATTATGCAATTATACAAAAGAACAAATGATGATGAGATAAAAAATATACTTAATAGAACAAGTAAAATAGTTAAAGAATATGAGATTAGTACATTTGCTGATATTGAAGTGTAGAGGTAATGAGAATGGAAACAATTAGTATTAATGACCAATTATGGAATATTATTGAATTAGATGATGAAAAGATAAAGGAAGCGTATGAAGAAGAAATCCAAACAGATGATTTACAATGTGTATTTGGATATACAGATTATAAAGAACATAACATATATATAAATCGAGATATGTCATATTTTGCTAAAAGAAAGACATTAAAACACGAATTAATGCACTGTTATATATATTGCTTTGGAACTATAGATAGAGATAATTATACTGAAGAAGAAGTATGCGATTTATGTGCTAATTCTTGTGAAATCATTAATGAAATAGTAAATTTATATTTTAATAACAATATAGAAGCAGGAGATGAAGAAAGTGAATAAAATAGAAGTTAAGGAAGTATTAGAATATTTATCATACAATTATAATTCATTCAATATTACAGAAGGTTTATTTAAGATGTGGTTAGATGAATTACAACAATATGACAAAGAAGATGTTATGGAAAAAATAAAAAGATTGATTGCAAGTGGTAATTATAAAATGGTAGCCCCACAATTAGTATCAATAACAAATGGTTTAACAAAGACCGATAAAAAGATTGATTGGAATAAAACAGTAACGTTTTGCCCTATATGTAATAAAGCATTTCAATGTGATGATAAATTACATTCTAAAGAATATGAAGAACATAGACCTAAATGTCAAAGCATTCAATATGTAATTAGACAATCAAAGAAATGGTTTAATAAAGAAATAACTAGAAAAGAATTATGGGATATGCCACAGGTTGAATTTGATGAAAGATACAATAAATTACTGCATTATATACTAGACCATACTGAAAACGAAACTGAAAAACAAGTTATAGGTTATATATTTAATCCACCTACTAATCCTGTTGATTTATTTTAGTGTAAAGTAAGTGTACAAATTGATTTTCAAAGTTTAGATTTCATAAAAACATATGATATATTTAAAATGCGAAAGGAGAGAGAATAGTGGGTAACAAAAGTAAGAAACAATTAATTGAAGAAAAGAACAGAAGTTCTGTTCAAATGTATTGTAAGTATTGTGGTCATACAAATACAATACCGGCATTTGTTGAACGTAAGATATGTCATTACTGCCATAGACAGATTAAAAATGAAACACAGGCATATTTTACTAAAAAGATGTTAGAGAAAATAAAGGAGATGAAAGAAAATGATAAATGAATTATTAGAAAAGATTAAACAAGATGTTAAAGATGTAGAAGAAGCACAAGATGATGTTGATATGTGTATTAAATGGAATAATTATGAAGATATGGGGTTCAGTCAATATCAATTAGATGAAGCAAGAAAAGAACTGATGAAAGATTTAAAAGAATACTTGAAAGAATTAGAAGGAGAAAATAATGGAGAAAAATAAAATCACAATAGTAATTATATTGATTTTACTTACAGGTGGTTATTATATTTGGTTATTCAGTAAAGGTAAGCAAGAAAGTGTTGAGATAGATAATACTTCTACAACACAAATAGAAGGTGAAATTAGCAACGAAACTACTACTACAAGTACAATAAGTACTACAAAGAAGAAAACAACTAAAAAGGTAGTTAAAACAACGAAGAAGGCTACAACAAAGAAAGTTAGTGGTTTTAATGTAAAAGCAAGTAAAAATGAAATGCAACAATATGCAAGAAGTATATTAAGCAAAGAAGATTATGAAGCATTAGATTTTATAATCACACACGAAAGTGGTTGGAATGCTAACAATGTAAATAAAAAATCTGGTGCATCGGGTTTGTGCCAAGCATTACCAGCATCAAAAATGAAAGTATCTGGAAATGATTACAAAACAAATTATAAAACACAAATAAACTGGTGCATACTATATTGCAATACAAGATATGGTAGTATTCAAAAAGCAAAAGCATTTTGGTTAAAACATCATTGGTTTTAGGAGGTTATTATGGAAGATTTTGATGACTTTTTGGCTTTTTTAACTTTATTAGGAATTATAGTAATAGTATGTTTAGTAGTTTGGGGTGTCAAAGAATGTAATGATAACCCAGATTTAGATAGATGTAAACGAGTAAAAGAACAAGATGAACAGTTGAGAGAAAGAAAAGAAAATAGAGGGGGTTTTAACTGTGGTTATATCTTTGGCGATGGTTGGCGTTGTGGAATATGGTAGGAGAATATTATGCAAATTATTAAGAGGTGATGAGTAATGAAATATATATTAATAGGAATATCAATTAATTTATGTATATTGATAATTAATGTGGTATTTTATGGAAATAAAATATCTAAAAATCAAGAAAAAATTATTGAATTATTAGAAGGTGAAGATGATGATTAATATTATATTATATTTATGTAAATGTTTTTTAATAATGTTAATACTTATAATATTTGCTGGTATTTTAATTTTAACAACTTATTTTTTTGTTATGATAATAACAAAAATAATTATGAAAGGTGAAGATAATGAAAATAGGTGATTATGTAAGAACTGATAGAGGTACAATATTTAAAGTAGAAAATATTACTGAAATAGATGTTGATGGTCAATGGTTTAAATCTAAAACTAAAGAAAATAGTGTAATTAAAGATTTGCCTCGTTTTATGTATGATGAAAATGATGAACATATTATTAAATCAAGTCCAAACATAATAGATTTAATAGAAGATGGAGATTATGCTAATGGACATTTAGTCATAAAAAGACACAATGATTTAATGTTAGAAGATACATTTGATTTAGTTCAAGATGAAGATATTAAATCAATAGTCACAAAAGAACAATTTGAAAGGGGTGAATATAAGATATGAAAGTAATTGATTTATTAAATAAAATAGCAAATGGGGAAAAAGTACCTGAAAAGATAAAATGGGGTAAACATTATTTAACTTGGTTTGTATATGAACATAAAGCACTTGATGAACTTGGTAATCCTAATATATTTGAGTGTGCAGGTGGTGGTATTTCACGCAATTTATTAAATGATGAAATAGAAATAATAGAAGATACACCAAAAGAAGATAAGAAGATACTTGAAAAATTACAAACATATGAAGATGACAACAAAGAAATATATTTTGATGATTGTTATAGATATACACCAATTCATAAAGATAGTTTAAGTTATAATGAAGAAGTTATAGTAGATAAAATAAATGAAATAATAGAGGTTATAAATGAAAGAAACATTTAAAGATATAGAAGGCTATGAAGGGCTTTATAAAATTGGTAGTAACGGAACTTTAATTAGTTGTAGTAATAGAAGCAATCACAAAGAAGAAAAAGTACTTAAAACACATATAACTAAAAGAGGCTATTTAGGAACGAAATTATGTAAAAACAATAAATTAAAAACAGTTTATATTCACATATTAGTTGCTAAACATTTTGTTGAAAACAAAAATAATTACAAAGTAGTTAATCATAAAGATGGTAATAAATTGAATAATAATTATAAAAATCTAGAATATTGTACTTTGCAAGATAATATAAAACACGCATACAAAAATAATTTGATGCACAATAATAAAGTAGTAGAACAATATACCTTAAATGGTACATATTTAAAAACTTTTAATTCTATAAATGAAGCAAGTAAATATACAGGAGTTAGTCAAGGTAATATATCTAGTTGTATAAATGGTAAAAGATTTATTGCAGGTGGTTTTATATGGAAATTATCAAGAAAGGTAAATGGTGATAAATAATGTTATGTAGAGGGTGTGAATTAAACTTATATAATGGTGAAATAGACTTAATTATATGGGGCAAAGTTATTCCTATACTTATATTCATAGCATTTATATGTGAGATAATTGTTAAAATTAAAGGAGATAATAAATGATAGAAATAGCATTAGTAGTATTATTTTTAATAATGATATTTGTAATATATACATTAATCAGAGGTGGCGATGATGATGAATGATTTAGATTTTATAAAAGAATTTAGAAAGATACAAATAACAAAGATATGTGAAGAAGTTGGAGTTGATTATGCTAATCTGATAAGTGGAAGAAGTAGTCAATATGCAACACATAAAGTTAAAAAAGAATTAATAAATAAAATGGTTGAATTAATTTATAATGAGAAAAATAAGGTGAATAATAATGCAAAACAAAACATATGTTATTAATTTTAATCCTACAACGCAAACTTGGTGTTTATTTAAACAATTAGAAAGTGAACATTCATATAACTTTTATCCAATATGGGAAAGTACAAATAAAAAAGAATGTCAAGAAAAGTTAAAAAATATAACTAAAAGTATTGACAAAAGTAAACACAAGAAATATACTAAAGGTAACATAAAGGAGAAGAAAAATGAATAATGAATTTAATGTAAATGAAATAGTTAAAATTGAACAGATGCCTATAGTATTTTCTCAATTAGAAAAGATAGGTTCATATATTGCAGAAAAGACTAAAGATTTAGATAAATTGGAATGTACTGAAGAAAACAAAGTTGAAGTAAAGAACAGAAGAACTGAAATAAACAACACATTAAAGATATTAGAGGACAAAAGAAAAGAAATTAAAAATAAATTACTTGAACCTTATAATATCTTTAATGAAAAGTATGAACAAGAATGTAAAGGTCAATTAGAAGATGCTAGTAATTTATTAAAAGATAAGATAGATACAATTGAAATACAACAAAAACAAGAGAAAGAAAACACATTAAGAGAGTTCTTTAAACAATATCAAGAAAACTATCATTTAGAGAATATTATAGAATTTGAAGATGTTGGTCTTAATATAACATTAAGTGCATCTGAAAAGTCTTTAAAAGAACAAATAATGGACTATTGTATAAGAATTAGTACTGATATTAAGATAATAGAAAATAGTGAAAATTCAGATGAATTAATGTATGAATACAACAAGAATGGCCACGACTATCAAAAAGCAGTATTAACATTAATAGAAAAAGAAAAACAACTTGAAGAAATCAAGAAACAAAAAGAAGTTAAACAACAAATAGAAGAACAAGAAAAGAAAGTAGAAGAAGTTATTGAAACTATAACTGCTCCAAAAGAATTGATTGAAGAAGATGAAATATTAGAGGCAACATTTACAATAAAGACTACTAAAGATAAACTACTTCAATTAAAAGAATGGTTGAAAGAAAATGAAATCGAATACACATAAGACATTAGGAATAGCAATACCATATTTTAAAATTACTGTTCAATGTGAAGAAGTCTTTAAATTATTATTAAGAGTAATTAAAAGTCAACTTAATCAAGATATGATTTTATACATATATGAAGATGGCCAAAGAAGCCAATGGTTATATGAATACAAGTTTTTAAGAAATAATATAATTGTTGAAAGTGACATATTAAATCGTGGTGTATCATATGCTAGAAACAAATGTTTAGATTATCTGATAGATAAAGTTGATTATATACTATTTTTAGATAGTGATGATATGATTGATGAAGATTATTTAGAAAGTATGGTAAATGCTTGTAAAAACAATGAATATGACATCTATGAAAGTGGTTTTTATACTTTAGATGTAAAAGCACAATTCAATCCTAGTGTAATAAGAAATGGTGTTGCAGGAAGTGCTATAAGTACTAAATTAATAGGTTCAACTAGATTTGATGAAAATTTACAAATAGGTGAAGATACAAAATTTATGAGAGATATATTTGATTTAAACAAAAATAAAAAGCAATATGTAGATACAAATTATTATTATCAAATTGGTATCAATGAGAATAGTTTAATAATGCGTTATAATAAAAAAATGATAGGAAAGGAGAGATAAGATGAAAGAGGAAGAAATAGTAGAGTTAAATCGTTTATTAACTAAATTAAGATGTGAAATTCAAAAGTTTATGACATCTAGTGGTGAGGCTATACCACCTGCTATAGAATTTGAATACGACCTTATAATTGATGAAATAAATGATTTATTAAGATTTTCTATTATAGATGGTGGTGAATGTAAATGATTAAAATAGAAGCAGATATGAAAAGCAAAAAGAAGATAACAGTAAAACCTATTGATACTAATACAGATGAGGTTTTAAGAGTTATTAATACATTAAGACAAATGATAATGATGAACGATGAAATAATGACAGATGAAGCATTTATGACTATAATGAAAAAGTTTATAGAAGAAGATGAAAAAGATGTTAAAAATATTAAATTTGAAGGAGATAAATAATGGATAAGAAAGATTTAAAAGAAATTGAAAACAATAATTTAGTTGAAATAGTAGATAAGAGTGGTGTAGAAATGGCAGTAGGTAAGTTAGTAGAACAAAATAGTTCATTACTACCTGCAACTGCTATGGCTGAAAGAATTAAGAATAGTGCTGGTTTCTACATATCTAATAAAGAAGATTTAATGGCATTAGGTAGAGAAGGAAAACTTCAAATGTTATATGGAGTTCTTAAAGAAGCAATGGTAGGCTGTGAGGCTGGAACTGATTATGACATTATATTATTTAAGAATAAGCCAACAGTTATAAGAAATAAAAATGGTTATTTCAAAATAATTGATATGATTAAACCTGCTGAAATAGTTAGATTTACTAACAATGTAGTATTTAAAGGTGATGAATTTTCATTCAATCCAGTTACAGAAGAATTAAAACATATACCTAAAGTAACAAGTGATAAATATGAAGATATTGAATGGGCATATGCTTATATTAAGTTTGCTAATGGTTTTGAAAAGACAGTAGTAATGTCTAAAAAAGATATAGACACAATTAAAAAAGTATCACCAAGTGCTAACACATCATTTTCGCCTTGGAACTCTATGCCAGTAAGAATGGTTAAGACTAAAGTAACTAAAGAATTAGCAAAAGAACTATTAACATTATTTAGTGGTAAGTTAACATCATCTATGGTTCAAGCAATTAATAGTGATGAACAAGTAGTTAATGAAGTTAATGAAAAAGGTTATATAGTAAATGATGCAACAATCTACGAACCAGACTTTAAAGAAAAAGAAGAACCAAAGAAGGTTAGTTTAGATGAAATCGAATAAACCAATATTTCATTGTTTCTTTGAACAAAGTGGAACATTTAAAAATGAATTTAAAAAATTAGGTTATGAAGCATATGATTATGATATTTTAAATATGTATGGTGAAACTGATTTCCAAATAGATTTGTATGATGAAATTGAAAAAGGTTATCTTGGTCTAAAATCAATTTTCGACAAAATCTCGGGGGGGGTTACATATTAGCATTCTTTCCTTGCATAAGATTTGAACAACAAATATTGCTACATTTTCGTGGTGATGCTTCACAAATGAAAAACTTAACTGATGAGCAAAAATTAAGTTCAGATTTAAAACTACACGATGAATTACATAAAAACTATGGGTTGATTACAAAATTAGCAATTGTATGTGTACGAAAGAATATACCATTGATTATAGAAAATCCATTTAGTGAACAACATTATTTAAGAAAATATTGGTGTTTAAAGCCTAAAATAGTTGATATGAATAGAAGAGAAAATGGTGATTATTACATAAAACCTACGCAATATTGGTTTATCAATTGTGAACCTAAAAATAATTTTATAATGGAAGCACAAGAATACCTAGAGTACAAAACTGTTGATGAAGGAGATACAGTTGAAAGAAGTATGATAAGTCCACAATATGCTAGTAGATTTATAAGAGAATATATAATAGATAGTGAATAGAAAGAAGGTGATTAAATGCCTTATGAAATAGTATCAACAGGTAGTGATGGAAATTGTATAGTATTAGGAGATAATATATTGCTTGATGTTGGTGTTTCGTACAAAAGTATTAAACATTATTTAAAAGATATAAAACTTATCTTTATTTCACATAGGCATTCGTAACAGACCACCTAAATTCAAATACAATTAAAATGATAAATTTTAATTATCCTACAATAAAGTTTATTTGTAATGAAGATGTAGCACAAAAGTTGTATGAATTAGGTGTACAAGAAAAGAACATATATATGCTTAAAGAAGGCAAATGGTATGATATAGGATTTGCTAAAGTAAGACTTGAAAAACTTGTACACGATGTTCATAATTCTTCATTACAAATAGAATATAACAAGAATAAGAAAAAAGTAGTTTATATTACTGATACAGGGTCTGTTAATCATTTGTGTATAGAAGATTATGATTTGTATTTAATAGAAAGCAATTATAATTCAAGAGAAGAATACGAAGAAAAGATAAAGGAAGCACAAGAAAAGGGTGAATATACACATTTGATTAGAGTTCTTGAAACACATTTATGTAGAGATGATGCACTTAAATGGTTAAAAGAAAATATAGGGGATAATAGTAGAGTACAATTTATACACCAGCATATAGCAGATAAAGAGGTGGTGAGAGATGAATAACTATTTCACGAGCAGTGAAACGATACTAGAATATAACACCATAGATGAAGCGTTAAAAGATATAAAGAATTATATTGAATATGATGATACATATAACAAGTACTTATTAAAACAAAAAGAAAAATTTGATGATGCAGAAATATATAGTATAAATCATATATTAGCATTAAAAAAAATATTAGAAGAATTTAAAATAATAAAAAAAGAAATGGAGAAAATGAATAATGATAAAGATAATAACAAAAAAAAGATATAATGAATTAATAGATAGAAATAATGATTTAGCAATGAAGAACATTGATTTAACTTTAGATAAAGACCATTTAGAAGGTGAAATAACTCTATATAACACACAAGTTAATCATTTAATGGGTAAAGTAGAAGATTTAACTGATAAGTTAGAAAAAGCCAATAAAAAGATTGTTAAATTAACAGGAAAAGATAAACCTAAAGAAAAGAAAAAAGCAGGAAGACCAAGAAAAGAAAGTAAGTAGGTGAAGAATAGTGAAAAAACAAATAACTCAAAAAGATAGAGTGGTAAGACATATATTAGATTTTGGTTCAATATCAAGTTTTGAAGCATTTAGAGAATATGGAATTACAAGGTTAAGTGCAATCATATATATATTAAGACACGATGAAATGATGCCTATAAAAGCCATAGGAGAAACTACAATAAATAGATATGGTGAGCCTGTATCATTCTTTCACTACTATCTAAAAGATAGCGAATACGAAAGAAAACTAAAGGAAGAAGGTAAAATATAATGGAAGAAAAACCAACTACTTATACAAATCATAGTGGTGAAAAGATAGATGTTTCAACATTACACCCAACTCATTTATGGAACGCATTAGCAAAGAAAATGGAAAGTGTGTTTAATGCTAAAACAAAAGATGAAGCATATCAAATAATAAACGAAATCAACGCACTTAAAGAAGAAGCGTTTAAAAGAATAAACACTTATGTAGAAAGTTTAAGTGATACTGATGGAGAATAACGAAGAACAAGTAATAGAAAATAAAGAGTATAAAGTAAAACGTGGAAAAGTATATACTATTAAAAGATTAGATTATACTTGGAACGATAAAAAGATTTATAACTATAGTATTGGCTTTCCTAAAAAGGTAAAAGGAACTACAGAATACTTTTATAAACATATAAGATTTGGTGTAGGAAAGCCGGTAGAACTTAAAAACAACACAAAGATATTAATAAATGCTTTCTTTGAAGATTGTAGAAGAAATCCAAGAGATAAGTATAGTGATATCTTTGATATAGTTGTAACTGATTTTGAAGTTGTAGAAGTACCTAGTGATGAAAATGAAAATATAATAGAATATCAAAGCAACGTACAAGATAACAACAAACAAGCAAATAATTATGATGATTTCTTATTTTAGAAAGGTAGAGGATTATGGAAACATTAATAATAATTTTTAAATATTTAGCATTAGTAGTAGGAATTGTATTTTTATTAGTATTATTATACGGTATTATAGCAGGAACTATTGAAGTAATTATAAATAAAAAGAAAGCAAAGAAAGCAAAAGAAGAATTAGATAAAACACTTGATACATTCTTTGCTGATTTAAAAAAAGCAGTTGAAGAAGAAAAAAGTAAAAAAGATGTAAAGAAGACAAAAAAATCAAAAAAATCTGAATAATTTTTGTAGATTTTGTAAATACATATGTTATGATATGTACATACAAAGGAGAGATTTTTATGAATAGTGAATTAGTAACTCAAAAACAATACAATGTAGATTTTACAAAATTAAAAGAAGATTTTATATCTTATATAGATGTAAGTGAATTAACTCTTAAATCATACAACGATGGTTTAAAGAGTTTCTTTGCTTATATAAATCAAAAAGGAATAAAGAACCCTACTAGAGAAGATGTTAAGGCTTATAGAGATGAATTATATGAAACAAAGGCATCTAATACAGTTAACAGTTATTTATGTTCTTTAAGGGTATTCTTTAACTTTTTAGAGGCTAGAGGTATTTATTCAAATATTACTAAAGATATTAAGAATATTAAAACAAGTAAGATGCCTAAAAAACAAGTGTTATCAATAGAAGAATGTAAGGCTATTTATAATGCTTTAACTGATAAAAGAGAAAGATTAATATTTTCTTTAGCAATCACAACAGGATTAAGAGCATCAGAGATAGCAAATGCTAAAATAGATAATATTAAGATATTAAATGGTGAAACAGTTTTATATGTTAAATGTAAAAAAAGAGATGATGAAAGTGAATATGTTAAAATATCTAATCAAGTATTAAAAGATATTATAGAATACATAGATAATAGAAATAGTGGGTATATATTTATATCAACATCTCACAATTCTTATGGAGAAGGATTAACTGATACATCTATAAGAAACATTGTTAAGAGTATATTTAGAAGATTTGGATATGATGATGATGGTTTTTCAGTGCATAGTTTAAGAAGAACATCTGCTACAATTATGTATAAAAGTGGGCAAACGATTTATGATATTCAGCAAGTCTTGCATCATAGAAGTATAACGACAAGTCAAAGATACATAAATCAAGTTACTAGAGATGACAATAAGAGTGAAATTATTGTATCAAATTTATTGTTTGGTGGTGAATAGATGGTTGAATGGAAAAGTATAAAAGAATTTGATAATTTTGAAGTGTCTAATACAGGAATTGTAAGAAACAAAAACACAAAGAGAGAAAAAGGGCAAAGTGTTAATGAAAGAGGATATAAGAGAGTTACTTTTTACAAAAATAATAAAAATATAAATAAATATATTCATCGGTTAGTTGCTGAAGCCTTTATACCAAATCCTGAAAATAAACCTACAGTAAACCACGAAGATGGAAATAAAAATAATAATTGTGTAGATAATTTATCTTGGGCTACTTATAGTGAACAAATGCAACACGCACTTAAAGTTGGGTTAATTAAAATAGGTGAAGAAAGTCCTTGCTATAATAAAAAGATGAGCGATGAAGTTCGTAAAAAAATGAAAATATCAAGAAATAAAAATAAATCAATATATAATAAAAGAATAAATCAATATGATATGGAAGGCAATTTTATAAAAGAGTGGGAAAGTATAAATGATGCAATTAGATATTACAATAATAAGGCAATCGAATTTTGTTGTGTTGGCAAAAGAAATTCTGCTAGTGGATATAAATGGAAATTTGTAAAATAGTTTAGTTAGAAAGGAAATAATAATGGAAATTTGCGATAAAAGTATAACAATGAGAATAGAAACATCTTTGCTGAATGAATTTAAAGCCATATGTGGTAATAAATATCAAGCAAAGATAAAACAACTTATGAGAAAATACGTTGAAGAAATGAAACAAGAAGAAGCAAAAAGAGTTATGAAAGACAAATCTATAATGACAGACTTTTTGACAAAGTAGAAAAGAAACTAATATAATGTAAAAAAGCACAAAATTCATTATTCAATACTTTCTTTTCTTGTAACCAAAACATAAGTTTTAGTGCTTTCTTGTGTTTTTCTTTCTATATTTCAATTAGAACATAGAAATACAAACTAGAACATAGAAATACACATAGTTGATTTATTATTTAAAATATACTATATTATAATTGAAATGAGATGATATTATGTCAAGAACATCAGAAAACGCTTATGCTAGAAAATATTATAGAACACATAGTAGTTATAGAAAGAAAAAGATAGAAGATAGAAAAGAGTATGCTTCATCACATAAGAAAGAAGAAGCATCACAATCAAGAAAATACTATCACGAAAATCCTGATTATAAACGCTATAAAATAAGATACGCACAAGCATACCAAAGAACACATCGCACTAAAAAACGTAAATAATATAAAATAGAACAAACGTATGTAAAGTTTACAGTTCTTTCGTGTGTAAAGATGTTGTCTTTTTTTCACAAAAAAATCACTATGTAAATTTGCAATAAAAAAAACAAGTAGAAATACTTGTTTTTATTTTATCTGAAATAGACTAATTACATCTCCGTTTTTCATAGTGATTAAATATCTGTTTTCATCATATAAGTAAATATATTGTGTAATGTTTACTTCTAAATCAATTGTGGCTACTCTCTCTCCGTATCTTGTTATGTCTTTAATTAGTTTTCCATTTAACATAATCATCTCTCCTTTGATTGATTTAAGTATATCATAATATCTGAAATATCAATATAATTATTGTTAATCAATATGTATATTATATAAAACGTTTTAAAGCATATATTAGAAGATATTATATAATAGATATATAAATATATACTGGAGTATAAAACGGCTCTAAAAACACCATTAAAACATCTTATATATTAATATATTAATATATAATCATACAGAATATACCTTTTAAATCAATTTTAAAGCCTATTTTAGCATTGTAAATATTAAAGATATACATTTATACCATCTAATGTATAAATGCTCTTAAATGGCTTAAAAATAGCCAACTATATATAATATATATTATGTTAACTTCTATACATAAAAAAACAATAGAATATTTATAATTTAAATAAACACTCTATTGCTTTTACTACTCCGTATAATTTCCAGCCAAACCCTATTCCTTCTTGTTGTTCTTCTTCTACATCATTTTTATGTATCTTTTTAAACTCTCTTAATGCTTCATTATATATTTTATTAAAATCTGAATAGTTATTAATATTAATATTTAAATCTTCTATTGTGGCTTTTCTAAAGTTGCTACCTTGCATTAAATATAATTTATCATCTGTACTGTTTTTGCTCTCTTTAAAGCAATATTCAAAATATTGCATTAATTCTTCTGTTAAATCTTTATTTTTAATCTTATTTCTTGTTTTTAATCTCTTTTCATAATACTTTTTGCATTTATCTAATTGCTTTAAATATTCGCAATCAATCAAATACCATAATTTAAAATCATTATTTATAAAACAATTTACAAAATAATTAGTCTTTTGATTATAATTATTATCTATTATTTCTGTTATAATTCCATCTTTATCTTGTAATAATTCAAAATACTTATTATCTACAAAATCTGTACTCCAGTTTAAATCTTGTTCGCTGTTAAATTCTTTATCAAATTTTTTATATAATACTACATCAATCGAATAAATCAATTCTTTATCTTGTTGTTCCTTCTGAATAACATAATTCATCTCTTTTATATCTTGTTTCATTTATACATCTCCTATAGAAAAATAGCAATTAAATGATATTAATTGCTATTAACACGCCTAATTCAATAGTTATTACTACAATTTCTATTCCTAAAATAGCATATAATATATTATTCTTCATTATTCATCGCCTTTTTAATTTCTTTTGTTAATCTAACACGCATTTTACGCTCTATTTCTTGTTTACTTCTTGCATAATTTTCATTAGTGGCTCTTTTTGCTTTTATTCTATCATAATTTTTAATGTTCCTTTTATCTTTTTGTTGTAATAACTTTTCAATAATATTCCAGTAGGTATTCCATAAATTTTTTTCTTCATCACTTGAATTTCCTTCATCATACAACTTTTTATGTAATAATTCTTCTACTTGAATAAGAACATCTAATTCATCATTTTTTATAAACACCTTTAAATCTCTCCTTTTAATAATTGCTCGTATCTATAATCGGCTGTTCTTTGTAAATCTTTTATAACCCAATCTTCTAAAAAAACATTTTCATCATAAAAACCTACAATTACTTTTACATCGTGCCAAAATGTTTTTATATCATTTAATTTTAATATCTTTTCCTTCATACTATCTCTCCTTCAACTAACTATATTATACATCTACTTTTTCATTATCTACATATTTATCATTTTTCGATATATCAAATATAGTTTTAGTTTTACTCTTGCTGTATATCTTTAATTCCATATCAACTATGTTTGTTATATCTACATTATTCTTAACATCTATAGTTGATATTGTATCATCATCATATTGAATAAAATAAACGCCGTGTTTTAGTAAAAAATGTTCGTTTGTGATTGTATCATATACAATAATCGGCTTTATTAAATCTATTCTGTTTATATTATTTTTGTGATATTTCATCATCTTGTTGTTGCTCCTTTTTATATAAATATTCTTGTTTTATTTAAATAATCTTCAAATAATTTATGTTGTTTATCATCTATAAAACTAACAGTTAATTCTAAATAATTTTCATCTCCGTACTCACTATATTCATATTTAACTTTGCTGTTTAATATATCTTCTTCTTTAAAATAATAGTCTTCACATAAATAATTATTATCTAAATCTTTATAAAATCTAACATAACCTATATCATCATTTATAAAGATATATGTATTATTAAAACCTAAATCTAAAACATCTTTTAATGTTAAATCTTCATACTTTACTTTATTTATATAATCTTTTCTTAATTCATTAACTTTATACTCTAAATCATATAATAATTTATCTTTCATACTCCATCACTCCTATTAATCTAATACTAGCCAATCTAAACCAATCATAACATTTTCAAAAATTGTTATAACTTCATCATCTTCTACACCTTGCATACTTGATATAACATCTTTTAATTGTTGTACGCTGTCTTCATCATCTGAATTTTTAATATTATATTCTATGTTATCATTGATATATTTAACTATATCTTCTTTTCTACCTATTATTCTACTTTTAAACTTATCTTCAATTAAATTATATTGTGTCTTATCTTCATCTGTTAAATACATATTAAATCACCCTAATTAATTTACCTTCCTTAAATAACTCTTTAATTTCTTTTTCACTTAAACCATTTTGTCTAAAAAACTCTTTTTGATGTCTTGTAGTTGTTTGCGACCATTTACCTAAATAGTTATATACAATTTTATCTTCGCATTTATTAATCATAGCAACCAATGTTCCATATGAATATAAATTATATTGAATTGAATTTCTTGTTTTATATTCTATTTCTTCTACTTTTGCTTTTCCATAAAATGATTGTCTGCTATCATATCTACAATCTAAATCATACTCATTATTCATATTAATACTCTCCTTCTATTTCATCATCTGTTAACAATAATTCTTCGATATCATAGTCTTCAATATCGTATTCATTTAACATCTCAATTAACTTTGTAAAATTGATATTAATACTTTTTCTACTTGTATAATAATCTTTAACATTTAATACATCATCTTCTACAAACTCAAACCTTTTACTATCTTCTATAATATCTTGGAATAATTCTATTCTTTCTTCTGCACTCATAACTTTCACTCCTTCTTTTTTATTACAACTTAATTATACCATTAAATATTGTAAATCTATAAAATTGTCGATAAACGATAAATGTTATTTTTGCTTAATATCATATTGTGAAAACATATCTAATACATCATATAATCTGTTTAAAGTGGTATCATCAATATGTATTTTATCTGTATCTCTTAATATTACATATAATATATTTAATTCATCTAACATATCATCTATATAATTTTTTAATTCATCTTTAAATAACCAATTATAATGATTAATACTGTGTTTTAAATCTAATACTACCTTCATAAATACTCCTAATAATTGTTATAATCAAAATTAATTATAATGTTTGTTTCAAAATCATCTCTTAATTCTTCTAAATCTGCATAATCTCTAAAAGTAAATGTATTATATATTAAAGATAAAATATCTAAATCATTGTCTTTTATTTCTTCATATTTATCTCTACTATGTTCTCCACTTTCATCTGTTGTATATCTGTCTAATAAATCTCTAACATCTTCAATAATACTATCTATCATTATTAACACCTTCTTCTTCATCTCTAATTAAACCTTTATATTCTTTTTCTATTTCTTCTAACATCTCTTTTAAATATTCTATTGTTTCTTTATAAGATATATTATGTAAACTCTTATTTTCTTCTATATACATTAATATTCTGTTATATATATTATTATTCATATTATTCACTCCTATTCATCTAATATTTCTACATCTATATCATCTTCTTGTGCTAGTTTTACAACTTCTTCATCATCATAACCGGCATAGTATGTAATACCTTCATTATACTTTAGTATAAAGTTATCTATGTTAGATAATAAATCATCGTAATTATAGCCTTTAATTTCAACGTTAGTACCATCTAACATTGTTAAAATAAATCTTTTTTCTTCATTATTCATACTTAACACTCCTTTATCTGAAGAAGACTATTACAAGTCTTCTTCATCTCCTTCTTCATCTTCTTTAGTACAATCATATACAAAATCTCTAAATCTAATATGGCTATTTTGTAAATCAAAATAATCGTGTTCCCTAAATGGTTTATCATTTTGTGTAATGCTTAAAGCACACTCTAAACATATTAATCTAACATAATTAGTTGTTCCATAATTAGTTGTAGAACATATCTCTACTTCATTGCACCAATCACATCGACACCTTCTATCAAAATTAAGTATCTCTCCTTTAAATTCTTCTGTTTGATTATTCATAATCATCTCTCCTTTTCATACTTAAATTATATCATTGAATATTCAATTTCTATATAATTGCTGTTATTCGATAAATACCTTTAGAACATAGAATATATATAAATAGTTTAGAACATAGAACTATATTATATTAATTAGAACATAGAAAACTATTATATATATTTATATTACTTATATATTAATATGTAATATATTGTATGTATTGCTTATAATCTGTATCATCATCTCTTAATGTATATATAACATCTACTAATAGTTTAGTATCTCTATATACATATATATGATATACTGTTTCGCCTTGTATCTTTAATTCATCATCTGGAGTATTTATAACTCTATAACCTTCTTTACTTAATGCACTGGCTACTTTAGTTATATCTTTACTCCTTTTAAATCTAATCATTATACTTCTCGCTTCATCTAACATATACATCTCTCCTTCATCTGTCTTCATCATATCATTAAATCTTCTAAATCTACATTTTTATTGTTTTACGATATGCTGTGCTATTTATCTATATATAATATGCTATATGTTATATATGCTATAACTTATAGTGATATTTACTATATATTTACAAATAGTTTACAAGTGTAGATGTTGTGTATATTTACAATTAATATACATTTGATTGACATTTGTAAATGGAGTGTAAATAGTCAATTGATTAACACTTAATCAGATTTTACTTTACACTTGTAAACCATAATGTAAATTTACTATTGATTTACACTTTTAAGCCTTCTCCAGTTGTAAACATATAAATTGATATAGTCAACCTTTTTTAGTTGATATTTTAAAAGTCAATAGTTTTTTGTTAACTTCTGTTAAAATTAACAATATCAATATACCATCATATATTGAATATCTATATTTTTATTGAATAACGATATTATACCTTTAAAAAGCGTTTTTAGTGCCTTTTTAGCCGTTTTTGTTGTTTCAAGTATAATTGTATTAGATTATGTTATAAAGTGGCTTAAAAACGTTTTTATCGTTAATCGATATGTAATAAAAACCCTTATATATATAATAAAGAAAAGGAACACGCAAAAAATAAAAAAATTGATGTAAAATGCAACTTTTTTATAAAAAGGTATTGAAAAACCTTTTTTAATCTGTTATATTATAATTACACAAACAAGAAAAAAGCGTTTTAACTTGTATGTGTTAGAAGGAGTGTAAAAAATGAAAAACGCAAAAATTGAAAAGTTCTACTCTGTTTATAGAATAGTACTAAAAGAAAACGAAAAGGAGTTAACAGAAGCAAACATCAAGGATTTACAAAACATCGGTATATGTGATACGTTGCAACAAGTGGCCGATTTAATAAACTATAACAATAGTTATATATCAAGCCTAAAAAATAACGATAGATATATTATAATAGATAATAAATATATAATATATACAGATTATGAAGATTAATAAAAGGAGCGTAAAAGTATGAATATTGAAGAAATGAATAGAAGACTACAAAAAATTAAAAGAAAAAAAGAAA
>Ga0265301_10000561_pt1 | contig 52416 bp, 86 predicted proteins | sample AusTroGonzalo_MG_2_FD_193488 | JGI IMG/M metagenome (GOLD analysis project Ga0265301, IMG submission 193488) | Bovine rumen microbial communities from tropical cattle in Woodstock, Queensland, Australia - Gonzalo_04 | ecosystem: Host-associated > Mammals > Digestive system > Stomach > Rumen ... | reverse complement strand
AAATAATAAATCAACTCCATATCTAATTGCAAAATATAATCCAAAATCTTCACAATAACCATGTAAATAATTATATGAATTTAATTGTAGTACTTCTTCTTTAGATAAACAATTAATAGTTTCCATCCATCTAATAAAATTATCATTAGATCTATAATTAGAAATATCTTTAATTACTTTTTGTGTATTCATAATTCGTAAGATTATATATTGAATTATAATTAATAGATTCACTATATTATATAAAAACACTAGTAATTTAACAACACTATATAAACACTAGTAATTCAACAACTTTAATTTAATAACACATTAATTTAACAATACTATATCAACACTTCATAAGAAATTCAAAAATAGGTCGCCTTACTACAGTGAGAATTTTCCGGAAATTTTTCCCTAAAATTTGATGGACAACTTTCTAGGTCAAAGTTTGAAACGTCAAAATAGCTATAACCAAAGTCAAAATAGTCAAAATGAAGTTGAAATATTTAAAATGAAGTTGAAATATTTAACTTCTTTCCAACTGAAGTGAAGATGTTTCTCTATCTAACTTGGAATTGATATAGAATTTTCCAAAAACACTTACATAGAGTTTCTTACTCCAATGAAAAGCGGATTGATATCTAGATAATTTTCAACTATAGTGATGATTACAACACCCATACATCAATATTACTAAAACGTCAAAACTCAACCATTTCTCTATGTAACTTCACTCTTAAGAGAATTTTCCAAAAATATTTAGATAGAATTATACTATCGCGAATTAAAGAAAATTACAAAGATTTCACAGTTTAAACGTAACTTCTTTATAATCAACAAACTTCTTAGAATTACAATTATTGAAGCTATATAAATCTGGAATGAAACTGCTCTTATTATTCATATAATCATCAAATTCTTTTCTACTAATTGATGAATTTTCTATTAATTTATCTATATCTTCTGAGTAGCTAGCTGTAATAATATTCCAATTATTATTAATATATTTCTTTACTTCCTTTATACAATCAGAATAATTACTATAACCTATTTCATTAGATAAATAACCATTAACATTTTCCATTCCATTTCTATATATATAAAATTTATAAAAGATATTCATACAAGAATCTAGAACAGAATATACTTGATAAGATCTAATCTTAATATAAATGGTTTTAATTGATGTGGCCAAGGAAGACTCAATGTCAAGATGAAGCACTTTCTCTCTCGTCATCTCGTCCACACAACTGAAGGAGGTCAATTCATAGTCCCAAAAATTTTTGATTTTCTTTTGCTTTTTAGTCATTTCATTTTTCCTTTCAAATAATTTAAGTGCACTTCAGCTAAAGCACATTTGAATATTTTAACTTAAAGTCAAAAATTTTAACATCTTTTTATTGATCTCTTTTATAAAATTTTTAAGTTCTCTATTTCTAGTCTCAAAACCATCAATGGCAGGAGTTGTTATTGAATCAATTCGTGACATTGACTTTTCTAAAAATATTTTATACATTGATTTGAAATGTGCAATCTCAGCATGGAGCAATGTAAAAGACAATGGAGGCTCAACATCATCATATTCATATTTTGTATTTTGAACGGCAATAAAATTGTCAAGAGACTTTACGAGTATTGATGCTTCATCATTTATTGCTCTAGTTTTCTTTTCTGTTTTAAATATATCTAGTTTACTTTGAAGACGCATCTTCGATTCGATTATTTGTTGTTTGTATTCGAATTTAGTAAGAAGCAATCTATTAGCGAAATTCAAATCGAATCTATCATTCTTTTTATGTACTATGGAATTTAAGTAAGCTGCAAAAGTTTTATTGCCTTTTTTGTTTTTTACTTCAAACTCAATTACATGCATTGAATTATCTTCAAGTTGATTTTTGAACTTTTCATTTAAAATAGCCAAAGTCACTGCGCTATCATCTTGATCGGAAAAGTTAAGGATGGAATTCAATTTACCAAGTTTATTGTCTATTGAGAAGTAATGATTGTTTTCCCAATAAGCGATCGGAATATAATCTTTTGACAAATATACTTTAGCTTTTTTGTATCTTGGTGTTGAATTCGGTTCTACTAGATTTTCTGATTTGAAGTTAGTGTATGTAAGGAATGCTCTCCAATAGAATTCTGTTTCTAGTAATTTGCGAAGATTTTTGGAGAACACTGATGGAGGAAAAAATTTGTTTCTTTCTGATGTAGTAAATTTGTTCAAAGATTTTGCAAGTAGAAAGTATAGACCTTTCAAATTTTGATGGCATTTGAAGTTTGTGATCTCTAACGGCCAATATGAGAACTTAAGAAATGCTATTGAGCAAAGGAAGTCAAACATTCCATATTCATGGTAGAGCTCAGGCTTATACTTATGCTTTTTAACATGCTCAAGCAATGAGAGTCTGAAGGAGTCAATGCAGATGAGATCGGATTTCCAGATATACCGAAATTCTGGAATTCCGTATTCTCTAAAGGAGATTTTGATTACGTGATCGGAAGGATATATTTCTAATCCACAATCTTCAAAGAGCCGAGTAAATACATTAAATGTATCTAATACATCTGGCATTGTGAAGCGGCCATACTTGCCGTAGTAAGCAGCGGCACCGTAACTTCCAATGTATTGCTCATAATCTTTGAAGAAGTAATGTTCTAATGAAGCAATTCCAGTTGTCACATCGGCAATGGAATTGATCGTGGAATTAACTGGACCTACTATACCAAAATCACTTGTGACCGAAACCCGATGAGATAAGGCTTTAAGTACTTGAGGCAGCTGAAGTTCAATAAAATCCTTTGTGTAGGCCTGTCCAAACTTTGTCTTAAAACTTTTATTTATTTGGTTGAAGGTTTTCTTATTCATGTTAATACACTTTCCCGATATTTTAATATAACATCAAAAATGAAAAAGTAAACTCAAAAACTCTTCAATTCAAAAAATTTTATGAAAAAAGATTTCTTTGATAGCGACTCTCACTTTTCCCCACCCCTTTGGATATTCGGTGCTCCTTTCTGCATCCGGTTGTTTATATTATAATATAACATCTCAATTCAAAAAGTAAACGAATAAACTTGAAAAAATTGTGAAAATTCGCATGAAATTTCAAGTTCATGAGAATATCTTGCGAAGCACTTGCAAAGCCTACGAATTTAAAACTTGAAAATTCTTTACTAGAAATACAGAAATACAAGAAAATTTCAAGTTTCAGAAATCCAAATAATTTATTTGATGTAATTTAAAAACTTGAAATTTAATTTTAATAATTATCTTTCTTCAAGTATAATTAAAAACCTCCAATTTCTTGGAGGTTTTATTGATTTTATTATTTTTATTATTTAGTTTCTTTTTCTTCAGTTTTAGCTTTTTCAGTTTTAGCTTTTTCCTCAGCCTCTTTCTTTTCCAATTCTCGTTTTTCTAAAATTTCAATAAGATCAGTTTCCTTTTCTTTTTCATAAATAGTAGTTTCTATTTCTTCAACTTTTGCTCTTTCATCAAAAATCATTTTATTAATTTCATCAGATAATGATTCACTATTATTTTGAGTTTTTTCAGATGCCGTACTAATAGCTGCAATATTTTCCACCATATTAGGAATATTAAGAGCTTTAAGATTAGTAAGAACTTTCATTGCTTCAGTTATTGCTTTTTGTGCCTCTTTAATTTGTTTTTCTACTTCTTTTATTAATTTTATCATAGTAGTAATATATTCGGAATACCAGGCAACTAAATAAGTAACATCAATTAAAGGCTCTTTAAATAATTTATCTGATAATTTTTGAAGATATTCGACAATTTTTTTAACTTTTTCAGCTAGTTCACCATCAATAACCGGTAATATCAAATCTTTATACCAACCGACATATTTCCTCTAATTTTTTATCAAAATTATTTTTTCCATTTGAATTTATTGCACCTAAACAATCTTCAATAATTCCTGATAAATGATCATTAATATAAACTTGTGTACTTGATAATAATTTTTGCACTTCATCTAAATTTACTGACTGAAGATTTGCTGTTACATCTGCCATTTCATTGGAGTCTAAAATCTGTCTCATTGTTTCATCTTCACATAATATTTTAGCATCCTCTTCAGTTAATTTAGATGTTGTAAATTTTTTAACTAAACTTTTTGGATCTTTTGATAATGTTGATTGTTTAACTTTATCCACTGATTCTGATAATTTTTTTAATTCTTCTAATTTTAATATTTTTCTAATAGACTGAAGATGAGTAATCATTTTTCTTAACGTACCTATAGTTGCATCAACAGTCTCTTGAGATAATGTTCCTTTTTCAGGATGCGCTTTTGGTTTTTCATGACCTCGTCCCACACCTTCTTTAGAAATTTGATTTTGATAAGCTTCCTTTCGCTCTTCTATTGCTTCAAATTGTCTAGCTTGAGCCTCAGCTGAATTATCTCCCCATTCTGTTTCATAATTATCAGAATCAAATGCATACGGATCACGTTTTACTTCATCGGCCATTTTAAATTCCTCCTTATTAATTTACACTTGTTACTATTCCATTTTTAACATCAGCTCTTGTAAATAAACAAATATATCCTTGTTTAGCACCATTTTTACATCCAAAATTTCCGTTTGCATATATTGTACTACTGGTAAGAGTTATACTATCATCACTTAATACTATTGATGAACTTCCAAATTTAATTACCAATTCTTGATCATTGTAACTAAAAGTAAACTTATCATTTTCTGAAGATGTAGAAATCTCCTTTGATATCGGTTCATTTTTAAAATATTCAGCTCTTGATGCTTTTTTACATGTTTCTTTTTTTGGACATTCATTACAATCTTCAATATAAGATTTGCATAATGGATAATCATCATCTCGATGTAAAACTTTTTTAACAAAAACTTTTAAATTTTGCCAATAACTCATTTTTCAGTTTCCTTGTATTATTATTCAAATTTAATATAAACAAAAAATATGCAAAATAAAAAAGGAACTCATTTCTGAGTTCCCAAACAATAAGGAGAATGTATTATGAAAATAATTTATTCCGCCACCAATTCCCACCAATTAAGCAGCCTTGAACCAGAAGTTCCCTCAGAAAATTACAAACTTTACAAACCAAAAACCAACTTCGAAAGGAAACCATGAATTTGTTTGTAATATCCGCAATCCCTTTACTCTGAGAATAAATTCCTTTTCTATATTTATATATAACTTTCAGTGTGATTAAATAAACATTTCAAAAACATTTTTTCACTTGGAAATGAAGGTTACAAGCGAACTCCCCATATCCTTTACTGGTTCAACTGTATTTTCCGTGAAGTTACTTATAATCTTATCCATAAGATCACGTGCCATAGATTTCATATCTACTTCACGTCCACGCATTTCAACGGTAACCTTAATTTTAGAATTCTTCTCGAGGAATTCCTTAATATGGTTAACCTTTGTATTCAAATCATTTGATGCAATATTCAAATGAAATTTAATTTCCTTCTGTTTCTGAGCAGACGCCTTTTGACGTTTTTCCTGATCTTTTTTTGCTTTCTTTTGATCATAAAGATATTTCTGTTTATCAATCAACTTAACAATGATCGGTTCATTACTATCATTGACAATCAAAACTTCTCTACCTTTATCTTGAGCAAGTTTTCGAAGATATTCTCCAGTAAAGAAACTAGATTTGACATCTTCTTCTCCAACCAAACGATAGGTCTTTGCATTATCCAACTCACTCAACTCAACAAAATAACTCATTAACTACCTTTCCTTTTTATTTTAATTATTTGTTAACATATCTTGTTTATCTTCCATAAGTTTCAAAAAGTATGGACGCATAAATTCAATAGCTTCCTTTGCAATCCACTTTCGAACTTTAGAAAATTTAAAATCTTCTACTTCTGTTTTATTTTCAATCTCTTTTACATCATCGCCATATTCCTTATCAAAATCCTTCCATATATCTTCAATAAACATTCCTAAAACTTTTCCAAACATCTTGTCATTTAAATCAAGAATGTTGACCTTTGAGATAACACTCATAAATCTTGATTCAGTAATAAACTCTTTTGCATAATTGAAAAACTTTACTTCAAGAACGGTCATCAGTTCAGGTTCTTTCTTTTCCTTTTGAGTTTTAGGAGCAAGTCTTTCCTTAAACTTTGAAGTCTTATTCTTAAAGATTACACGTTCATTACCGATCCAAATAGCTTTATTAGGTTTAATGACGACACCCTCAGAAATATTATCCTCAATGATCGGAAGACCCCAAAGAATGTTACCTGTCGTATCAGTAAAATTTAACGGAAAGTTAAAACATTCATCAAGGGTGCCTCTAAACATCTCGATCTCATAAGGCAGTCCAACCATTTTACAATATTTTACAACAGCATCCTGGTCAAGAATAAACTTTGTTTTGTTATCTTCACCAGGTTCACGAATGTAAATGTCAAATGGAACCCACATATTATCAGGATGATAATCTACTCTTCCTTGAATTTTAACTGCGCCTTTAACCTTTTCAACTTCAGGATGTCGATAAAGTCCTCCACAAAGTTCGCCGAATACAGTTAAAATATAAGGTTGAGTTATTGAAAAGTCATTTGAAATAATTGACTTCATTTTAGTCAACTTCTCTTTGACTTTTAGATTTTTCATTACTCTGCAATGACCTTGAAAATTTTCATCTCTTCCTATTAAATTCGATCGTGATCCAACAACAAAGTTGCCTAACTCATCAATAGAACATTGAAAGTTTGATCCATCAATTTTGTTGAAGCATATGTATTCTATTGAAGGGTCATCATAACCAGCTGCACGAACTTTCTTGACGAATTTTCCATTGTAGCTATTTTCAATATCCGAATAAGATTTGAAGAACATTTATTTTATCCTATTAAAGATTCAACAACTGACTTAGTGCGAATATCATTATATGAAGTTACATCTTTATAAATTTTTCCACACTTCTTACATCTTTGAATAATAACATGTCCAATTGCTTTTCGCTTTTCCAATTCCTTTTTCAATTCTTCTTTATAAACAGGTTCCAAATTCTCTCGAATTAAATTTAAAACTTTCTCTTCTGAAATACCTTTTTCCTTTAAAATTTTCAAGAATTCATCTGAAAATCTAATTTTAGTTTCAGTAAAACAATCCCAAATGGTATGATAACGAGGTTGATATTGATCATAAAAATCAGCATTGTGAATCACTTCATATTCATGCTCACATTCAGGCTTTTTCTTGCATCCAAAAAGACCCATTATTATTTTTCCTTTCTACTCTTATATTATAATATAACATTATATTTCAAAAAGTAAATAAAAAAATAAGGAGTAGAATGATTCTAACTCCTTTTCTTATGTGTGAACGATCAGAAACCCTCGACGTAGATGCTCTCCATCATTATTCATTTCGTTCACTGGTTCGACAATCTTTGGCATATGTTAGTCCGAACTCCGCTCTTATCGATTCAAACAAAAAATTGATCAGATTTTATGTTCTCTTTCTAATCAAAATTTCTCGCAATGTCGACTCTTACGATCAATTTTGATAAAGCCATGTTCAGATCTTTATCGTGGAATTTCTGAGAGCTCACGATACTTCAAAGATTTCGAACGTTGTACTCGATCATATTTATATATTAAACTTGATTCACCTCTTATACACAAGTTTTTCTAGTTTTTCTCTTGAAATTATTTTTGCATCAATTATCATGTCATGAGTTATTGACAGATCATAAGCTCCATCTTTATCAATAATTTCCATTTTTGGACATCCATATTCAATCACACCAACTTTACTTGAGAAAAATGGATTCTGAAACATAAACTCATTTCTAACTTCATTGAGTTCTTTACAAAAATCTGACAAAGGAATTTCATGTGGAAGATTCTCAAAAATGTAATAAAGGCAAAAATAAATCAAACCTTTTTCATCATCTTCATCAATAAGAATACGAAGTTGATACTTCGTCTTATTATTCATCTCCTGACAGCTTTTACAAGACATTTTTAACTTCCTTTAATAATTATCCGCTGGAAAGAAACCTCATCTAGAGGTGAATTACGCCACTCTCCTCAAAATCAACATTCGATTGGTTGCATCAGGAATCATCTCAAGACGATCACCAGGTTTGACGTTTTCACCAATAGGAAGCGTGAATCTGTAAGACATATTTCTCTGCATACAAACACCAGGATCATATGTAACAACTCCATTGGAAGGAGTCTTAAACTTCAACGTGGCACACCGAGCATCCATCCAAGCATCATAAGGAACAGTGACACGATTGCGAGTTCCAACAGTAACATAATAAGTCTTCATTTTTAATTTCCTTTCAATTAAGTTGTATATTAAAATATAACATTCTTACTTTAAAAGTATACTTATTCTTTGATCTAAAAACCAGCAAGAAGTTCGTTATAATGATCCACTTTATTCTGTATCTTTTCTTTTACAAAGTGAACAAAGAAATCTTCAGTTCCAACCCAAAGAGGAGGAACCTGCTCTTTAAAAAGAATTCTTAAAGGATTAAGTTCTGTTACTTGAATTGTTACAGTAGCTTTGTCAATTGTATCTTTGGTAATCATAAAGGAAACCTTTGTTCTCTCCTTTATATACACCAAATCATTTGCAGCTGAATTAAATATCCAGTCTACAATATTCTTTGCTTCCTCTTTTACTTCATCAGCAAAAGTCTTTATTACTTTTTTGTTCATATATTAAAACTCCCAATGATTTAATTCTGCCATCTCCATGCATTCCTTCAATTCTTTCTTACTGGGAATGAAATAACCTTGTTCATCACATTCATGGATAATATATTTATTGCTGTAAAGAGTGCAACGTGAAGTTTTTCGACTTTCTTTATCAGCCATTTTCCAACTTTGAATATAATCTTTAAGAAACTGATCATCCCTGGAAGTTGCAAGATTCCTTACAGAATTCATTGACTTAAATTCATGTTTATGCTCATTAAGCCAAATCTGATATAGCAGGGCTTCGCGGTGGGCCTTCCAGGTAGCGGTAACTCGAAAAACACCATAATGTTTCATTTTCATTTTCCTCCATCAATATAATAGTAAACCCAATTGTCAGCAGGACAATGAACATCATCAGTGTCATAGGCACAGACTCGACCATTATCAAATTCATTCGGTTCATAATAGTCAATTTGAATCTGATTTCGTTTGCTATTCTTGGACTTCCATTGTTGGGCTCTTTCAAGAGCAAACTTCAACGCGGTTTCCGGTTTTCTGAAAGTTGCGATCTTTCCATCCTTCTTGACGATACCGCAGCTGTACTCAGACTTCCAAACGATGACGTACTTCATATTTCGACCCTCAGTAGTTGGCTTCAAATCCAAATGTATCCTGAATCCAAGAAAGAACACATTCACGGATCATCTTTTCATCAAACAGGGATGCACTCGAGTAATAATTGGATGCTCTTTCGTATTCATCCATGATGTACTGAAGCATCTCATTCTTGTCATCCTGGGTCAGCTCATGGTCAATAAAATCTTTCATTCCTTCAAACTCTTCACTTTCACTGGGAGTGAAGGAATCCTTAAGGTGTTCCATGGTCACAACTTCATGCTCAACTTCCTCTTTAATTTCCTCATAATAAGGAAGAACGGAACTATCAAAAGAAAGACATTCGGTAATAGTAATGGTGGCGGTTTCATGATCTAGTTCAACCATTTTCAATATCTCCGTTTTTGGTTTGGTTTGTATATTATAATATAACAGAAAATGAATTAAAGTAAACGGAAAGAGGCGGTACCGCCTCTTTCCTTGTCCCCAATAGGAGACTGGCTTATGAAAAAATTTCAAATTGGAGCCGGTGATCAGAATTGAACTGATAACCTACGCATTACAGGTGCGTTGCTCTACCATTGAGCTACACCGGCTTGGTAACGGGAGATGGATTCGAACCATCGACCTCCAGCTTATGAGGCTGGAAAGCTAACCTCTGCTACATCCCGTATCAACAAATGGCGACTCGTAGGAGAGTTGAACTCCTGACGACAGGGCGACAACCTGTAATTTTTCCGTTAAACTAACGAGCCGTCTTTTTATTTATTATAATATAACATTAATACAAGAAAAATAAACAGAAAATGTTCAGTTCCTAATCGGATACTGAACACCTTTCTTTAATATTGGATTTACCTTACTCAATAAATCCAGGCTGTTGTTTTACAACGAATTTCCTTCGTTGGCGAAGACAAGTTAAAAAACAACTAAACTTAACAATAATAATTTTTGCCTTCGCATTTGAACTTCTCGCAGTGGATTCGAACCACCATCTTACATTTGATATATTCCGGTATTGCAACCGAAAGTGGTGACCCCGTTTAATTTTATAATAATAAATCTTATTATTACTCTTATATATGGTGGAATTAAATCCACATATGTGTATATGTTCATATACCTTTTGTAATAATAATAAGGATCACCTTCGTCAAATCTGTTTTTCCCGTTAAACTAACTCCATGTTCAAATTTTAATAAAGAGTATATTATAAGATACTCTATATTTTATATTATAACTTCATTTCAGAAAAAGTAAACTCACTTTTTAGAAAAACTTTTCCAAGATTCTACAACAGAATCGAAATTGCTCATCTTCTTCCAATTATCATCCATTTGACTATAATCACCAGCAACGCAATTGATCATAATTCTTTTGCAAGCAATTGCATGATCACGATTGACAAAAGTTTGATTGAGATCGTTTTCAAAAATTGAACGAACTATTTGTCCACCTTTATGACCATTACCAAAAATGAATTTGATTTGTTTTCTTCTATAGTCATAAAAGAATACACCGCACTGAACAAAAGGATTTACGGTACTGTCATGTTTATATTCAACGAATTTAGCATGCCGTCCGTTCGCCTTTCTTGGATCATTAATATCAAAGTGAGCAGAACGTGCACGCTTTTTAGCTTGTCTATGTTTTTGCTGAGTTGAAATACCAATGAAATTGGGTTTGATTTCTTTATCAGTCCTCATAAATCCAATATATTCAATCGCCTGATCGACATCCATGAAAAGACAAACATCACCATTGTGAAGAATACGACCAGACCGATCAAATACCTGATAAGATTCGGTAAGATGTCCAAGAATTTCAGTTGTTCTGTCAGCAATACTCATTTCAAATCAAATCCAATATCCAATATACACAATTTCCAACAATATCAAGAGTAATATATAAAATTTCACCTGTGATATCGATTATCCAACAAACCATGTTTAAAATCCTAACAATTCACAAATCGTTTTGAATTCAGCATCATTGATCCAGAAAGAACCCCACTGTCCACCATCAAGTATAACATCATATCCTCTACGACGGCCAGGGTTGGTACCATAAGTTTGACGACCAATACGATGCTCCTTGATACATTTAATTGCATCAAGACGAATAACTTCATTCCAAGATTCACCAGTATCACGGTCATTACGAAATACCATTACAAGTTTTTTATCTTTACTGATTTTCATTTGCAATTTCCTTATAAATGGTTTATGTTTCTGTATTAAAATATAACATCTGTTTTCAAAAAGTAAACTTCACTTCAGTTAAGATGATGTCAAAATATTCAACTTCATTTTAACTCTTTTAAAGCGGTTAACTTTATCTTCCATATAATATAAAAGAAGAAGTAGAAACTTATTCCACCTCTTCTAGAATGAAGTTTTTTATTTAATTTTATTACTTCTCTTCAGCGGAAAGCGAACCAACGGTGTTTCCATTCAAGTCAAGGAGCGGCCATTGATCATAAATGCTTCGTCCCTGATCAAGATCTTCAATAATTTTTGACAGAATTCTTTTGAGTTCAATATTACGTTCCATGCGTCCACTACCAAAAGCCGCCGAAGAAGTATCAATACGAATATGAATTTTTGGAATCATTTTGATTATCTCCATTTAACAAACTTATTTATTATATTCTAGAACTTTAAGTTTAAAAAACTGGAGGGAGTGTTTTCACCCCTTCCAGTGAGGTTTTAGGTTTTCGACTGTAATTAATCCGCCACCCCAACCGCAGGCGTCTGGATCGCCGTTTGGGCGATCTCCTTCATCTGATTCTGCAGCTCTTTGATCTTCTCATTCTTTTCGGCTTCCAATCGCTGCAGTTCAGCTCCCTTCTTCATGCGGATCTGATCAATCTGAGCATCGAAATCATGGGCCGTGGTCTGAGCAGTCTGTTTCCAAGTGGCTATGACCTGTTCCATCTCACCGCGGAGAACTTCAATTGCCGAGATGACGAACTGGTCATCGACCTTTTTGCCGATCATCGAATTGAAGACCACCTCGGGATAATCCGAAACATTACGGCCCTTGAGAAACTCATAGACGATTCGATACTGCTTTTCGGTGATCATGATCTTCGGAGTATAGTTATCCCAGTGACTGCTGATCTTCAACTTTTTTTCTTCCTCTTCGGTCAGCGGAATGATGTATTCCTTGTGATCATATTCAGAGGTGCTCAGCTCACCGGAACGAGTCTTCTCAATGAGCATATATTCAGACCCATTGGAATCGACCTGGACCCGCACCTTCCACATCTTCTTGAGAGCATCGGCCAACTTATTCTTGATGGCCTTGGTGACTTCAGCCACACCGGTCGCAACTCGGATATTGGAGCTGAAACCCCAAGTGTTCTCAAAGTAGAGACCCACTTCATTCAAATCATTGATGGAGATCCGAGCCTTGGCCTTGCAGAACACCCCACCGCCTTTCTGGTCATCACTATAACACCGACGAGCACGCAGCGGTCGGCTGTCAGACAGAAAGTAAAGGACATTGTTGAGCAACAGAGCTCCCAGGCGTGAATTGATTCCCAGATTGGTGAAATGATAGTCCTCACAAGCTTTGATGTCGGTTTCCTGGGTACCAGTGAGAACCTTGATAGTGTTAGCAGACGAACTCATTTTTTAATCCTTTCAATTGGTTTTGGTTGATATTATAATATAACATCTCAATTCAAAAAGTATACCGTTAATCACTCTTGGATGAAGATTTTTTCACCAACCTCGATTGCAGGCGCTTTGTCCCGTCCTGCGATAGTCCACAGAATTGGAATATCAAAGGTTTCATCAGCGGCAAATTTTTCACATTCACCGTCCGTGAAGATCACAGCCGCATCGACCTCAATATTATTCAGATCCAAATAATTGAAGATCGGATGGAGCTGGGTTCCACCAAATCCTTTGAACTCAATCGGATTCTCAGGGTCCAACGGATTATTCTCATCATAGAGAGTATAATCCTTAACCTCCGTGTCACACTGAATGACGTGGAGCTCATAGGAGTCAAAGTTCTTCGTGATTGCCGACAACTCCGTCAAAAATCTCTGACAGAGATCTTTGCAAGACCCACTGGTATCGATCCCAACCGCAATCCGCATATTATCTCCGGTATGGCTCGGAAGATAGGTCCCAGAATAAGAAAATCTCTTGTTCGGACTGTTCCAATTAGATTTGTTCTGAAACCCAGCCGTGATGAATGCAGCCAAGAGTTCCTTCCACGGCAACTTGGAGTCAAGGAGCTTATCTACCTGCCGCTGAATATATCCCGGAAGAGATCCGCGAGACCGCTCATAAGCCTGAGCCGAACTAACGACAGCTTCACGGACCTTCTCAACAGCTTCACGAGCATCGGACTCATTTTTGATTTGAGCCGGCTGATAATCCTCATCGGCTCCTTTCTCACCGTACTTATCCTCAGCTCCATCAGCCATTGCCTCTTTCAAAGCCTCTTCCTGGTCCTCAGTGGAGTCAAAGTGCTTATCAAACTGTCCGTCACACTTCTCTTTGTTGTCCTTCTTCCGACCCCGTTTGGACTTAGCCTTGCCATCATCCTGAGATGGAGTATTGGATTCTTCCTCAGACTCATCATCGGTATCGTTATCAGCGGAGCCATTGCCATTGGCGCTCTTCTGAGCCTGCACCTGAGCCTGTTCCTGAGCCTTTTTCTCAGCCGCTTTCTTCAGCAGCTCATAATATTCTTCGGCCGACAGATTATCAGGGAAGTTGAACTGACACTTACGAGAATGATTGCCGTTCGGAAAGATCACTTCCTGCGGCGGAATAAATCCATCAGCCTCAAGGATCTGATTGACTTCCATGTCAGTAGCCACGTTGAACGAGTTATGATCCGTATATTTTTCACCACGGATAAAATGCATCATAACGACGTGCCAAAATTCATGACCCAGAACAAACTGGATCTCGTCCTGGGTGAGCCGCGAAAGGAAGTCAATATCGAAATAGACCGTCTTTCCGTCGGTCATCGCAGTCCGAACTCTTGCATCCCGAACCGGAATGAGATCCAAATTCATGGCAATGTGGCCGATGAAGGGGTGCTTATTCAGAATCTGAAGGCGGTGATAGACCAAAATCTGACGAGCGGTTTCTTTCAGTTCAGCGAGCTTGGTATCAGTCATTTTTCCGTTTCCTTATGTGGTTTGATTATTGTATATTATAATATAACATCTCAATTCAAAAAGTAAACAGTTTTACACTAAAAAGGCCGGAATAATCCGGCCCATTTTGATCTATTAGAGGGTGCCGAAGGTGGGAGTAGTCCCGGTCATGAACTTCTTAGCCACCGTCGGATAGTTCGGATTGGTCATGATCTTCCGCATGGCGTCCATCGGCTTCACCTTCTTATTGCCGAGCATGGCAGCCTTGATCATCATGGCTCCGAAGTCGTTCGGCATGGCAGCCAGAACCTTGAAGAAGCCATTGACCCGGTTCTCGGCATCCTTCTCATCAGTGCCGTTCCACAGATGGTAAACCACCGCGGAGACCACGGCATACCGACGATCAGCCTTGTCCGGGAGAGTGAACACGGCGGACGGATCAGTCATGACCTCAAGGATCGAGTCAAACTCGGCGCTCATCTTGAAGAATTCCATGAACTCAAGACCGACACCGTTGCCGATCAAACCATAGACCACCTTCCGCAGCAGTTCCGTATTGCCGTTGAACATGGAGATGCAGTTGCTGACCCGTTCCCAGGACCGAGGACTCGGCCAACCCTGTTCCAAGTTCTGTCCTTCCATCTTGAAAAGAAGATTCGGACGGTAGTTAATAAAACCGATGACGGCGGGATTGATTTCATTACAGACCGCCCACTTGACCCAGTCCTCAGAATTGGCTTCCACCTCGAAGTGGACAAACCGGTTGGCAAGAGCCGAACTCATGGTCTTAACGACCGCACGGTCACAGGTTCTGTTGCCGGCGGCGACGATCAGCCAGCCATCAGGGAGAACATAGTTGCTGTTCGGAATCCGACGGTCCAGGACCACGGAATAAGCGGCGACCTGGCAGTCCGACGGAGCCGAGGTGATCTCGTCCAACAGAATGATGCCCTTGGACTTCATATCACGGGGCCAAAAACTGGGGACGTTCCACTCGGTCATACCGTCTTTGACCGACGGAAGACCGGCAAAGTCAACTCGTTCCATCTGAGCGAGACGAACATCAATAAATCCGATACCGAGCTCCTGGGCCACGGTGCGAACAATGGTGGACTTACCAACTCCCGGCGCTCCACGGAGCATGATGGCAGGAAGCGAACCGGAAAGCTCAGGATGAGCAATCAAAGTTTCCGCCGCCGTCTTGATGATGTTGTGGATCTCATCCGAGGAGACCAGATTGTGCATATCAATGGTAATTCCGTTAGCAGCCATTTTTCAAATCCTTTGTTTTGGTTGTGGTTTGTATATTTTAATATAACATCTCAATTCAAAAAGTAAACTTAAACCGTAAAGGAATTAAGAGTATTGCTGATGTTTTTATCATGATCCACGACTGCCATTATCTCAGACTTGAGGCGCTGCCAGCTCTGAATGAAGGCAAACATTTCATCGAAGCATTCCCAGAAGTTGTGACGGTGACCACGATGTTCCTTCAAATCATATTTAACCGACTTATCATCATAGTCTCCACCCAGATAATATTCTGTGGACTTAAAGCCACGAGTGAACTCAATGGCACCTTTCTTTCCAGGGCTGATAATGAACATGATCGGATAATGAGTAGGATCATCCTTGAACTTTAGGTACTGCCGATCTCGAATGTATGGACAAACCTCGGCACGCACAAAATCAAGGACGGCTTTCACATTCTTAATCAAAGTCTGTTTTTCATTTTCGGTAAAGTTCATCATGATTTATATCCTTTATATTGATTTGGTTGATATTAAAATATAACATCTCAATTCAAAAAGTAAACTTCTTGCCTAATCACTATAACGATAGTTTTCGGAGATCTTTCCAAATAACCATCCAAAAGAATCCATCTCATTCAAAGCAATGTCCAACATTTGGAAGTATTCCTTGGCATCCAGAATATGTCGGCTAGTTTTACCATTCTCAACAACTTCAATATCCACGTGTTTGCAAACCCATTGAGCATTCCACTTCTGATAGGTCAGATAAGGATAACAAGAAACGATGTTATAAAGATCGATCTCACGAATATATTCATTACCATCTTTATCATGACGAATCAACTTAAGAATGGTGTCCATTTTAAAGTCTCTCTTTAATTAGTTTGAAAAGTATACTTACTCACACCATCCACAAAGAGTTTCTGCTTCAGCAAGCTCTTTTTTGCTGGGAAGATAAACACCATTCTCATCACACTCATGAATGATGTACTTGGTGCTGAACATATGGCAAAGAGAACGCTTCCGATCTTCTCGGTACCAATTTCGCCATCCTGCGGCAAACTGTTTCAACCTCTCATCAGACCGAGAATTGGCCAGCTGAGTCTTATTCATGGCAATAAGATCAAGATTAATGTGAGAATCATTAGGCTTAATGAGATTGTCATAAATCAGCCTAAGAATGTGATTCTTGTGATCACCACCACGAGCACAGAACGAAAACAAACCGTAATACTTCATTTGAATCTCCTTAATTGTTTGTTTATATATTGAAATATAACATCTTAATTCAAAAAGTAAACAAGCGGGTTTCTTTGATAGTGATAAACACTTTTCCCCACCCCTTGGGGTAAACAGTGAAGAAATACTCCTTTCTGCAACTGGTTGATATTATAATATAACAGAGGAATTCAAAAAGTAAACTATTTTAATATCTTGGTACGATATTCTTCTTGAAGTTTTCTTATAGCAGAATCACGAATTTCAAAGACAAACATCCAGTCCAATAGACGTCTTTCAGTCTTTGATAAAATAGTATTGATTCTTAAATAATCTTTTGAAGATTCACCTTCTGAGTAAATGAAGTCCAAATATTCCATAGCACAACAAATACGATTTTCAATCTCGGTCTGTTTAGGAAACTGAAAACCAGATTCATCCGATTCATTATATTCAAACTGTAAAAGCTTTTCATTGATGATATGTTTTAAAACTGACCGAGTATATCTCTGGTAAATTTCAAGTAAATTTTCTTTCTTAAGGCGAGCAAACAATCTCAGTGCATCAGCTTCATCAAAGTTTTTAAAATTATCTTTAATCATTTATCTTTTCCTTTTCTATTATAATATAACAGAATAATAAAAGAAGTATACTTAAGAAAAAAGCCAATGATTAACATTGGCTTGAAAATTTAATGGTATCCGGGACGGGACTTGAACCCGTACTCCAAAGGAAGCAGATTTTACTTACCCCTACTACTTTCATAGCCACCAAATGGTGTTTGTGGTCTGGGACATATTATAACCTTGCACAACTAATTGTGTTTAGGTGAAGCCTCTATGTTCTCTACACATTTACAAACAAATTAATGTTTGCTTTAGCTCGGGATTACCATTTTACAGGTTTAACCGAATTAGGGCTTCTTCTTACTGAAAAGTTTCCTTTTCAGCGACCCGCTTGCCTAAGCTTTTACCTTAAACTAAGAGTCTGCTGCGTCTGCCGATTCCGCCACCCGGACATATTCAATTTTTATATATTATAATATAACCTTATAAATGAAATAATAAACAAGTTAAAAGGCGGCAACAAGCTGTCGTCTACTCTCAATAAAACGGTTTGCCATCATCTCCCACTGATCAAAAAGAAATGTTAGAACCTTCTTTGCATCAGATGTATTCTTTGCAAGCCTGAATACTGTGTTTGAAACCGTGGGATCATATGTATAACGATATTCAGTTCCATCATTACCACGAATATTGAAATCAAAAATTTCATGGGCAAGTTCACCTTCACCAACGGTACGAGTTAGAACGCCATCAACACGTCCCTCAACGATAAGATGTTCCCAATCCTGCTTCCAAGAATCAGAATTAAGATTTAGAAAATAAACACAAGCATTAGGACCAAATGCAAATAGAATCTGTTTCTTATTCATTCTTTTCATTTCCTTTCTTTGAATCATATTTATTACAAAGTTGTTCATGACTGATATTTTCTTTTTCATTCATGTATTCAGAAAAATTACCAGTCTTAACATACTTTAACTCATTAAGAACCCAGCGTTCTTGAAGTACCTCTTCTTTGAGGTTCGACTTTTTATAGATCTCAATAGACTTTTCACATTCAGCAATTGCTTCATCAAGACGATGAAGAATTGCTTTATTGGATTTGAAAAATCCCCAACCCATTACATAACCTCGTGATTGGTCTTGACATGCTTACCAATCTGCATCTGATCAACCTTCCAAACCTTACCAGAGGCCTTCGTCTCAGCATGAATATCCTTCAGCATTGTTGGACCCTGGAAAACCTGAATACGATGCTTGATGTTTGAACGATCGGTATAATGTCCATTGATGAATTTCCAAACCTGATGCATATTATTGATCTTCTCAGTACCAATCTGAGTACCAGCATCATCAAGAATATTGACAGTTAGATTCTTAACTGAGGTATTCTTGGTGGCCTTGACAGCATTAAGAACTCCGGTTGAAACGTTGTTTACTTTGTTCATTTGAATTTTCCTTTCTATGTTATATTAGTTGTTAATTTAATTCATCCTTAGTAAATGGCTCAAACTTTCTTTTCATGATCTCAACCTTTTCCTCAGGCACACCATGAACATTCTGAAAGTTTCCAACACAAGTATGAACATCAATGTTGGCACCAAGTTTCTTAGCCAACTCAATGTACTGCTTACGATCTTTTTTATAAAGAGAGGTGTTAGAACAAATTACGGAATAACCATTTTTAAGCTGTTCAGCAACTTTATCAAAACACCACTTATGAGCAAGAAAAAGTTTCTTAGGATCCCACTGATAGGAGCCTTTTTTCATGAAAAACATATCAGCTTCAAAAATCTTAGGAGCATATCCCAAAGCATAAACAAGTTTCTCAGACAATTCTTTAGCAAAAGTAGATTTTCCAGAGCCAGGAATTCCAATTATCAAATAAAGAGTGGGTTTAGTCTTGTTCATTTCTTTTCCTTATTATAATTAAAATCTTCTCCATCATAAACTTTATCAGTAAGAATCATTCCCATACCTGAACAAAGTTCACAATCAAAAAAGTTCTTTTCATTAACTCCATAAGACCAACCTTGACAATCTGGACAAATAATATGTTTCGCTCCACATTCAGAACAAACATATACATGATTAATAAGGTCAAGACCAAGTTCACTCTTTCCCTTAAACATATCTTTTGAAATATCTTTATCGGTAATTTCTTTACCACATTTTTGACAATGCCAATTTTTCACTTACTTATCATCCTTCTTCAAAATATATCCAGTACCTTTACAATGCTGGCAGTTTTCAAAATCAGCTTCAGTTTCACCTCTCCAACCTGCCTGGTAATAACCTTTGCCATTGCAGATCGAACAATCAACAAAATGGGCTTCACATGCAGAACAAACGTATTCATGAGTATCTTTTATCTTGCTGAGAAAACCAGCACCACAAGTAGGACAGCTCTGAAATTCTTTCTTCATTTTATCATTCCCTTCCAGTTAAATATTCATAGTCATCATTGACCAAATTAAGTTCCTCATGAAGAGGAACTATTCGAATGCCTCTTTTCGCCGCAATCCTTGCACACGTCTTACACGGATGGATCGGACGAAACTCACCACCGTTTCCCACACGCAAAATATAAATCGTATGAATTCTGTTACCATAACGATGAATTAAATCCTGTTCGGCATGTAATCCCTGTCCATAACCATTAGACAGATAATCACGATGATTGTTATATCTTATATCAATGAAGTTACCATTCTTGGTAAACGCAAGAGCTGCAATTCTATATGTCATTCCATGATCTTTTTCAAGTTTACGTCTCATCCTCGGGATCAATTGATACTTCATTCGATTTAAGCTACACGCAAAAGCCGACATAATTTATTTTTTATTTCCTTTCTATTCTTCTTATATTTTGAATATAACTCTTTTTGAAAGGAAGTAAACTTACTTTTTGAATTTTTTACGAATTTCTTCAGGAAGATCTTCAAATTTGTCAATTCTTCCTTCAACAAACAATGTCTCCTGTAAAAACTTTTTAATTGCTATTTCATCTTCATCATTCATACCTTCAACCAAAAGCGCACCAATTACAATTTTAGATTTACTTAAAAATACAAATCTTGAATCATATGCAATTAAATTTAATGTTGGAAATAATTCACTAAAATATTTTTTTAGCATATCAAAAATTTGATTCTCATATTTTTTGATATCATCTGCTAAAATATTTTGTTCCTTTAAATATTCTTCTTCTTTATCTTTATATTGTAAATCTTTATATTGTCTATTAGTATAAAATTTATCATATAAAATTGACAAAGCTCTTATTAAATCTTGTACTTTTGTTTTATCTGATATAATGGCCATAATAAAAATAAATAATCATGTTCCTTAAATAATAATATAATTCAAAAATAAATTATGTTAAAAAAGTTTGATGAATTAAACAAAAAAATAATCTCTGAAAGTTTTGGATATCCTTATGTATCAACAATTGGTCATGTGGATATTTTTAAAACTGAAAGATTTGATAAAGATGTTGGTAAAGGAAGCTTTTGGCCTCAAGAATGGTCAAAATTATTTTTAAAGAAAATCAATGTAAAAGATATTCTTGATGAAAAAGAATATATGATTTATGAAAGACCTTTAAATAGAGTTATTATATTACAAGTTAAACCTTTTGGATCATTTCGTCATCAAATTTATTTTAGAAGATATTTTTATAATATAAAAAATGTCCCGCATCTTACGAAAACAGGACAAATTAGAGTTATATTTGAAGAAAGCGATTACAAATAAGTATTTTGAATTGATTTAATTAAATCAGATATGGTCTCATTTTTGTATACTGAAGAATAATAAATTTGATATAATGTCCATCCAACTGAATTTAAATATTCTTCTCTATTTTTATAATATTCTTTTAATGATCCATCTTTATTATAATGTTGATTTCCATTAACTTCAATTCCAATCTTTTTATCAGGAAATGCAATATCTATTGAATAATTATGTTCCCATGATTTATCACTAAATTCTTCAAAGAAATCTAATTTTTGATCTTTTAGAATTTGTTTTAATTTTTCACAAGGTTCTGATTTAAATTTGGATAAATTTTTCCAAGGATGTTTATCCGGATTATTTTTTAAATATTCTTTTCTTTTTTCTGATAATATTTTTTTTGTTTCTTCTGTATGATGTTTTCCTAAAAATGTTTTTTCTATTTTACCGACTTTCGAGATTTTCTTTCATTGTTATAGATGTTTTCAAAAGTCTTTCATCAGTTTCTTTTGTCAATCCTTTGTTCCATGCAGTATGACCATATTTAAAGTTTCCTTTTCGATTTTTAACATGTTTTCCTGCATAAGACGATAAACATTTATTTGAACAAAATTCTTTAAAACGTGAATCTAAACTTGAAAATTCCTTTAAACAATTTTTACAAATTATTATTTGATTAATAGTAGACTTCTTTCTTTTTGACATATTGACATATTCAATTTTATTTTTATTTATAAAAGTTAAGTTTATTACTGGAACCTATTCATATTACCTAATATTAAAATTTATATTCAAAATCAAAAATTAAAATAAAAAAATGGTACCCCCAGTAGGACTTGAACCTACGACGTACGGATTAGAAATCCGTCCTTCTCTCCAACTGAAGTATGGGGGCACGTTCAAAATTTATATATTATAATATAACTTAATTCTGATTCAAGTAAACTTTCATCTAGATGAAGGTTTTATTTTCATTTATAATAATATAAAGAATGGCGGTTAAGTTAATAACCACCCTCTAGAAGATGAAATTTATTACTTTTATTCGTATTAATGAAAGTAATTAATACATCCAGTTGAACTAACAGTGTATTCACTCATTTTAAGCAATCCAATTCCAATCAAATCCAACGTAAATATTGGCTTCAGGATGCTTCTTTTTAAATTCCTTGATCATATCAGTAAATTCATCATTGATTTTATCAAAGTCTTCATGTTTTCCAAATATGGTCAAAGGACTCCACATACTATGACTGACTTCAATCGGCTCAAGACCAGGATAAAGATTATTGATCCATTCCAATGCATCATTCCAATCCTCAACTGAGGTTTTGCCAGCCGGAGAATATTCAGTGGAAGAAAAATCAGAAAAGCATGCATTTTGCTGCTTATCAGCATATTCAACAGAAAACCGATCAATCCTCCAGTGATATCTGTCATAATTGAGATTCAATATCTGACGAAGCCGAAGGATGTCACCAACATGAAATCCATCAACAGGAGTACCGGTGAATCTGAAAAACTTTTCATTGGAAGTGATGGATTTAGGCTTTTTCATTTTTTAATTTCCTTTATGTTTATGTTTTGGTTTGTATTTTAATATAACATCTCAATTCAAAAAGTAAACTTGAATACTAAAATGGATCCAGTAATTCTGGATCCATCAATGTTTTAGAAACCGGGAAGAACGACCTCACCTTTGGAATTCATACCGAAAGTAAGATCAGAAACCTGCTTATTATGAACCAAATCAGTAATAAAAACGCGTACCCCATTCTTCACATCCATTTCAGTAAGGTTAGTTTTCAGACCATCAATGATTACCTTCACCTCTTCATCGGAATAAGCAATCTTTTCGGAATTGATAAACCGACTGAAAGCGAGGTTAGCATTGCGAGTAATGTTGACGGAAAACTTCTTGTTCATTTTTTTTTTGACCTTTCTATTAAATGAAGTTAAAGTTTAAAAATTCATTGATACCATAAGTTATACGTTCTTCATTAAGAAGAACCGTTGATGCATCTCCAAAATTGCAATCAATATCAAAATTGATTTTGTCTTCAATATATCCGAGTATTTCCTCTTTTTGATCTTCGGTTAAAAGAACCTGTTTAAAAGGAAACTCGGTAGCATCAATCTTCTTTTTGTTTTTATTGTAAAATTCTTTGGTTACACCATCATAAAATGGTCCTACAATATTCCAAGTTACTTTTTTCAAATCTGCCATAGCCAACCTTTCTTTGAAAATTAATACTTAAAGCCAAATTTTTCAAGTTCACTTCTAGTAAGAGACCTTATTTCTTCAATCTTAAATCTGTAATAAGCGGCAATCAAATTGATTTTGCCAGCTTTCCATTCATTAAGTGTCTCTTCATCAGGAACCTCATGACACCAATCATCAATGTCAGATTCCATTTCAGTGCAGTCATATCCCAGACAAAATTCTGTTTCACCGGTACACTGATCAAAAATATACAAATCCTTTTCAGTGACATTATCAAGGCCAAGTTTTTCAAAGGTATTCTTCAACACCTGATGAAAATCTACATCAGTAAATTCAAACACATAATCATCACCAACAGAACGAAGAAAATCAATTTCTCCATTTTCCCAATTATCGGAAGCAACTTCTTTTCTAACAGTGATGCGGTATCTCATTTTCATTACCTCTTTTTATTTTAATATAACATTTCAAATTAAGCAGTAAACTTCTTCATACCCATGCCCATGCGCGGGATGAATGCCGTCTCAGGAGCGGTAGCAAAACCAATCCAAGAATTAGATTTGACATAAACGAACATCTTATCGGTCGGCTGGCACTTCCTCCCACTATCATCAAACCTGATATACATATCTTTGATATTGGTGACAGTATAACCCTTAGGATCGGCATAATCCTGATAATGACATCCAGACTTCATACAGTCAGGCTGAATTGCGGAGTACCAATTCAAGATCGGCATAGTCAAATTCCTCATCATGGCTTTACGCTGAGCATAAGTCATCTTCTTGTTGAAAGTGATGATAAACTTCAGATATTTGGTATCACTGGAAAGACCATCACCAGTACCATACCGCTTGTCATATATGCCTTTGCCTTGATAGGCGAATTCCATTGCCGTATCAACAACTTCCACACCACGAGTGGTAGCAAATTTGACTTTCTTGAGAATTTCCTCGGACCAGGTCTTAGCATATTCCTGCCAACGGCTGGATCCATTCATTCTTTCATAAACCTTAAACCGAGCGGAAAGAAGGTTAGGAATATGATTGTGGAAAATCTCAATCAAAGAATACATCTCGTCATGAGTAATTTGATCATTCATGTAAGCCTTCATGGCATCATTGAGAGTTCCGGAGTTGCCCCAAGGCCACCCCGCCTCATTGCGAATTTGGCTGCTTGCACTGTTATATTCTTTGGCAAATTTGTAGCCGCGGCTCGTATCAGGATAAATAGTAAGGAACAGACAGCCAGTTCTATCCATCATGTTTTGATACTCTTCAGAATCATGATCAAACATGGCAACGGAATTAAACCGACTGAGTTCAGTCACATCGGTAAAATAACTTACATCATTGTAACTTCCTTCACCTTTGCAAAAAGAAGAATTGACGGAAAAGGGAACGTCCTCTGCAAGAAGATCCTTGCAAAGAGTAAAGAATGCTTGCTGAACATCGGTACGATTCATTTTTATAACTCCTAATTTAAACGGTTGATATTAAAATATAACACTTCGTTTCAAAAAGTAAACTTTATAAAAAGGCCTCTGGAGGGGTAGTTTTACAAGGAGGAATAAAACTACCGTCAGGTTAACCAGACCCTATCCAGAGGCTTTCTAGAATGAAATTTTATTATTCAATGGGAATAATCTTACCCTTAATTCCTTCCGTGTACCCAGTCTCAATATCAGCCGCCGGGACCAAGTAGATCATCGGAGTTTTGGAAGGAACCAAATCCTGATATTGCTGAATATCAGAGCAGCAGTCGGACATCAGAATAACACAGCTGATCACATCTTCCTCATACGGATGGCTCTTGGCATATTCCTTAATGAACTCAAATACCGGCTTATGACTGGTACCACCGCTTGCGGCTCTCATACAGATACCTTTGATCACTTCATCATTCAGCTCTTCAAACTCTTCATTGCTGACGATTTCAGTGTCATGTTTCAGAACGATGATCTTCTTATAGTGTTCCTTGGCATCCATAATGATCTGGGCGCATTTTGCCACATCATCATCAGACATGGACCCGGACTCATCACGAGCCACGATCAAAGTTCCATACTTTTCAGCACAGGTGTCGATATCCGGGAGATAGACATCCATAGCGAACATGGACGTTCTCGGACGAGCCCAAGTAAACGAATCGGACTTAGTAAGAATGGTCTGAAGACTCGCCTTAAGGATCTTCTCCCAATCAATTTTGATCTTGAACAGTTTCTTGATGAACTTTTGACTGTCAGAGGAGATATTGCCTTTGCACTTCTCACACTCCTTAGTCAGATTGTTTTCCATGAGCTGACGACGGAGTTCACCGGCATTCTTCTGCTCCTTGGCTTCTTCCGGAGTCATCGGCTTCTTGGCAGCTTCCGGCCACTTAATGGACACGGTCTTGTGCTTGGTACCATCGGGAAGAGTATACTCAGTCTCAGTGACCTCGACCTGCATATCACCATCATCATTCCCACTCCCATTCCCATTTCCAGGCTGTTTTTCACCTTTATTGGATTGGTTGTTACCATCCTTTCCTTGGTCTTGATTTTGTCCTTCACCGCGCATTTGACTCATGGACAAACTCATGCTCTTGGTCGAAGTCTTCTTGGAATTCATAATCAAAGCATAGATCTCTTCGGCAACCTTGTCCAACATTTTGGAACTATACAAACCCTTGATCTCACCCCGTTCACGGTTCGGCTCAAAGTTTTTATTGTTCCACTTCTCCATCATATCCTTGATGAAGTCAAAGTATTTAGAGACCTCCAACTGCTGAGCCAAACAAAGTTCGGAATAGAGATGGAGCATATTGTGAACTTCATAGTCACAGGCGATATTCCAAATATCCTTATCCTTGACTCCAGCACGATCGGTATGGAGCAACATTCTGTGATATGCTTCATGGAAGAAGATGAAAGTGATCTTGGAATACAGATCTTTATCGGAGTCCGTATTCAGAAAAAACGGATCCTCGATATTAACCGAGATGGTGTTGTCAATCGGATTATAAAATCCGAAAGTAAAGTCCTTCAGCGGAAAGTTGGAATTATCCATGAACTGAATGTTGATGGAGGTGAGTTCCAAGCCGAGAGAAACGAACAGCTTCTCCTTCATCAGATCAAAGACGATCTTATTAAAGGACTTTTCAAACAGATTCCGATATTCAGGGGTGGCGGATTTGAGCTTAGGCATTTTTGAGTCTCCTTAGTTTTAACGGTTATATTGTAATATAACACATTAACTCAAAAAGTAAACCGGAAAGACCGATATTAGATATCGATCTTCCCAGCCGCGAGCTGCTTCTTGGCATTTTCAATCCCCTTCTGATCTTCCGGGGTGAGCTGAATATTGAAGATTTCGGTCAACAGTTCGTAGAAGATCCAATCCACGATCCTCTCCTGCTGCATCTCAGCCATAATCATCTCGATGAGAGCCACGGCATTCTGACCGGTTTTCTGAGCCTGCTGATAAAGGTGAATATACTTGGTCCCAGCGGCGACCAGCGGAGCACAGTTGACCTTATTGCAGCGGAGGACCAGGAGATAGGCCAAGGTATTGTAGACCATCTTCACGGCCTTCTTGAGCTCAGGACTCTGGGTATCATATTTGCAGTCCTTGTACTTCTTAATCAGCCAGGTCACACCCGCATTGATGATGGCATACACAGCCGTCGGATTCTTTTCAGCTTCCTTGGAATACCGAGCCTTGACCTGATCCCAGGGTTCCTTGACCATATGGTCAAAATTCCACCGAGCAAAGAGCTCACGGTACATAATGAACTGATTGGTGATCTCCGGACCCAGGAGTCCGCAAGCCATGACTCGGAGCTCATCCAAGTCAATGTTCGAATTCATCTTCTCGTAAGCATCCATCTGATAAGCGAGGTAGGTCCACGAACGGGGGCTCGCCCAGGCATTGGTCTCAATCGGTTCGGAGCTGAGGTAGACATCACCCTTATCATGGATAAAGGTGCAGACGTCACCGCGAATATCGTTCTTCAGCGCGAAGTTCTGGAGCCAATCTTCGGAGTCCGAAGTGACCTCAACGAACATAATTCGGTTGCAGACCGGAGCGGGGATGGGCATGGCACCAGCTTTGTCGTTGTTACGATTGCCAGCGAGCAGAATTGCCGTGTTCTTGGGAAGGTGATATCCGTTCAGACCCATATAGGTGAGCAGCTGAAACATATACTTCTGCATGGTCCGATCGCAAAGATGGAAGTCATCGAGGAGCAGCACGGTCGGAGTCTCACCCTCAACATAGCCCTCGGGGCGATATTCAATGTTATTGAAATTGAACAGCTCCGGGACGGACCAAGTGGCGACCTGACCTTCCGTGGGTTTAACGGGGAGACCGGTCATCTGCTCAATGGACATATTGGAAATGTACCGAACGATCAGACCCCAGCCGTTCTCCTGACAGATCTCGCGGACGATATCAGACTTACCGCAGCCGGGAGCACCGACCATATACAGACGGGGAGCAGCTTTCTGAGCCAACTGAAGACTCACATTGGCCTTGATGTAGCTGCGGACGGAATTGAGCTTGATAGCAGTGGAACCGATGGACTTACTCATTTTTTTTAACTCCTTTAATTTGGTTTAGGTTTCTTTGGATATTATAATATAACAGTAAAATTCAAAAAGTAAACCTACCGACCTTCATATTCGGCTTTGACAAAGGTGAACAAATCCTTGAGCAGGCCATCTCCGAGAAGATTGACTTCATCAATTCGGAGAAGCGCCGTATAAAGCCTTCCAATCTCCTCATTGCTCATCGAATGAAGCAGCGTGTTAACGGTGATGTTTTCTGTTTTGGGTTTGATGTGTTCAATACTAAGGGCAACCATAACCTTGTGGTAAGATTCCTCATCCAAATAGATGTCAGTGCAAACACCATTGATTCCCAGACCAACCGTACGGCTTAGATAGCAGTGAGAGGCTTTGAACTGTTGGACCGGACCATTGGATTCACGGTACTTTATAAAAACCTCATATCCCTCAAGCTCACCAAGTTCAAGAAATGCATCCAAGCGGATATGAGCCTTCGTGGTTTCTAACCTCGGATTATCGGAATCAACATAAACCTTATTGCTTTCACGAACAAGATGACGAGGAAAATAATGAACTTCGATAAACTGATCCATGATAATTTCTCCTTTTGTTTTTAACCGATATTAAAATATAACACACTGATTCAAAAAGTAAACTCTTATTTATATTTGTTTCGATCTTTCGGATTAACCCATCCAAGTCCAAGAAGATTCAAAATCTCATGCTCATCATTGGATAGAAGTTTCTGGGTCGCAGTTTCATGAAGACCGTATTCAGAAAGAGTCCAACCATTCTTCATAGCAATCTTTCGACAAGCAACATTGAACTCCATCGGACCGGTGGCATGGAGCAGCAGTGCACCATAATTACCAATGACCATACGAAAATCAACCTGGCGGCGGTTCTTAATACCACTAATCTTAGTATCACCGGACATGGTCACCTCATCAAGGAGACCTTCCAAGAACTTGCAAAACTCAGGAAGCATCTTTCGATCTTTTACCGATATAATAATATCAATATCACCGATGGTATAATCCTGGGATCCATCATAACGGCGGCGGCTACCAACGGCCGCAAGATCGAGAACACCATTATAATTACGAATAGCTTCAATCATCGGATTGGCAACAGCATCATGCTGATCAACGGTCATACGAGTTTTATCAGTATGAGCTTCATAATCAAGACCGATCTTCATGGCTTTGGTGAAGTTAAACCCAGTATCACCCAGGGGCTGACCGACCTTGAGATCTTTTACCGCCTCACGGAGTTCGGCCAAAGAATGAATACCACATTCAAAAAGTTTCTTGGCCTTCTTTGCACCAAATCCTTTAATAGATGCAATTTCCATACATTTGGAAGCATCAGACTGAAGATACTCCTCATACTTCGGAAAAGTCCCGGTCTGAATGAACAGATCGATTTTTTCTTTGATGCCTTTGCCAATGCCGAAGATGCCGTCCAACTGTTTGGCCTCAACAATGTCCACAACGGGGAAAGCACGGATGATCTTCACGGCATTCTTGTAGGCTTTGGCGGGGAATTCCCGACCAATGAATTCCTCATAAAAGGCAAGATCGGAAAAGATTTTAGCAAGCTGAGATTTATTCGACATAATTGAGTTCTCCTTTATTATATTCTAATATAACATATCAATTCAAAAAGTATACGGAAATAACTCATTAATGTGAAATAAATGTGTTGCCATTTTTTTGATTAGCCCAAGTGCTCGTGGAGCTTTATCATTAAATCTAATTGACAAAGCAAGAAGTTTTGATTTTATATTCTTGCATCTTTGTTCATATTCTTTATGCTCTTTCTCAGAAAATTGAGCAAACGCCGATTTAATATGAGTAATATCAGTAATAGTAAAATGAACTTTAATTAAATCAATGATTTCATATAATGTATTCTTTAATAAATTTTCATCCTCAATTATTTGTTCATTATCAGGAGTATTTTTTTGAGAGGTCATTACTAATTCATATGCGAACCCGTACCCGAAATTCAAACGAGTATAAGATTCATTATAAGCTACATCAAGAAAATCATAAAGGATGTTTTTTCTTTGATCGAGGACATCATCATTCATAACACCAAAACGGTAATGAACATTTCCATAACGATCAAACAAAGAATTTGTTCTAAAGTCATAAAAACTTTCAGTCTTATATGTTTTCTTATTATATACATCAAGAATTTGATTAACCAACTTCATAGGTTCATCACTGATCTGTTCATCAAGAACAAGACCAATACCTTCACCATTATCACATACTCTTGGATAAACAGTAGGAAAAGGTCTTTCATAAATTAACTTACGATTTCGATTAATGAATTCAGGAGGCTCACAATATGATACAACACCATAATTATGATCTTCAATAAGTCTATGAAGTTTTGTTAGAAACTTTATTTTATCAGCAAAAGTTTCTTTTGAATCAATACATTGACCTTTTTCATCATATATGCAATGAATAAAATAATCCATGATTAAAATCCTTCTGTTATCTTTAATGGGCCAGGAACAGCTTTTTGAATTGCATCCATATAATTTGCTATTGCCTTCTTTACCATTTTCTTGGCTATACTAATATATTGCATCTCAGCTTCTTTGTCAGGAATCTTCCAAGCCAAATATGCAATTGGATCCAAGGACTTTTTAGCCAACATATCCTCAAAGAATTTTGTCTTTTCATTGATACGAAGTTTATATTCAAAGCAGAATCCGCAATCCTTATCAAAGTGTTCATTGACAATAAACACGGAACCTTTTGACGAAGTATAATACTGTTTTGTACCGTAACTAAGTTCACTGAATTTATGAAGATAAAAACAATCTTCTAATCCATAATAAGAATCACAGGCATTAATTGAATCAACATTAAGATAATGAATTCGTTTTGAAAAAGGAGGATTACATTTAATTTTCAAAATCAAAGTTTCATCACGCTGAAACGGTCCATTGATTTTACCTTCACCGATATTATAAAAATCAATTTTCTCTTTGAAATCTTCAGTAAGTTCTTTAATTGAATCTAAAGACCAAGGACGACGATGTATGGAGCTTTTATCTTCCATAGGATTATAGCTTACCCATTGAGCATAACGGTCATCATTTTCAAATGAATTGTAAGCATAAACTCCATATTTTTCCCAAATGTTAGATTCAATTTTTTCTTCTTTAAAAACTCCAAAATGCTCATTAGGAATTTTCTTAGAAGGACTGAGATATACAATATTAGAATCATTGGAACCGCCATGAATAAACAGCTTCCAATAATTTCCATTCATTTTAAATCTCATGTGAGCATAACTGTTAATATCCTCCACCGTACCAACATGACACCATTCAAAACTTTGAAGCTTTCGGTAGGCGGCGGATTCTTTAGGTTCATCATCATATTTATGTGAATCACTGCCGTCTTCAACAATTCGAATAGACAGCTTTTTCACTTTCAGTGCTCTATTGAATTGAGCAACATAGGCACTCACTTCAGCAGGAGTTTTATCGGTGATGATAAAACTTTTATAAGTAGCAGAACTCAATTCAAACTTTTTACCATCAGCGGCATATTCATCACCAGTGTTTCGCCAAAAAGCATAAAGATTCTTTCCGATAATATCGTTCAGACAAAAAACTTTATTGGACTGTTCAACTTCACCCCGCCAAGTTTCGTAAAGTTCACAATTAGCTGAAATGGTGTTAGGCTTATTATATGCAAATTTCATTATTTTCCACCTTTTAATTTCTGTTTATTAAAATATAACAGATAAATTCAAAAAGTAAACATGAAAAAAGGAAGGCCTGTGAAACCTTCCTCTCCTCTTCCAACCCCAATAATTGATTATTTACTTGGTCTTTTTCTGAGGGAACTGAACCAGCTTAGCACCAGGAATTAGATTATCATAAACCAGATCAGTTTCATAAACCTGAATGGCAAACTCCTCACGATACAGACGAAATTCAGGATCACCACCAAGCCAACGCTTCATCTGCTTCTCCGTGGGACGATGACCATTCGTAGTGAAGAATCGAACAAAACGATATTCACCAGATGCCTCATCAAATTCAATATCATTCATTAGATCAGCAATCGGTTCAGAGTGACGCTTATTATAAACATCACATGCAACAGCTAGCGCTTTTTCAGGAGTATCAACAAACTTGTCATTGAAATAACGAAATTCATCAGGCTCCATCTCTCCAGTTGCAATTTCAGAAAAAGTACCGCAAACTGACGTAATATCAATTACTGCACCAAAATAATGGGGAGTACTGTCAACTGAACCAATGTACTCATCCCCACGTTCAACTTCCATCATACTTTCCTTAGTTCTGCTCATTTCATATTTCCTTTCATATTTTGAACATCATATTTTAATATAACATAAGATTTTCAAAAGTAAACTTATTTTTTTATTTGTCGTCTTACTATTCTAAGAATATTGGTAAAACATGATTCAAAATTATCAATCTTTTTATTTATAAAAATTTCTGAAGTATCATAAGGTATTCCATATAAACCGTTTCCATGAAGACCATCTGCCCTTAGAATTATTTTCTTAAAATCTTTCGTAAAAAACTTTGAAACATTTATAGGAGTATAATCGCTGAACCATTTGGATTTTTCATCATAAGTGGCAAAACCATAAATGTCATAATAATCATTATCAACAATACTGTTAGGATCATGTTTCATATTCAAGAAAAATGGCAGAATCTTATGACCAAGCTTACGAAATCCAAGAAAGAGATATAAATCCTGAAAAACTGCATATTTACAATCAACAGGAGTTATTGATTCATGAATAAGATCAATCTTTTTCTTGTAAATACCGTGGTCACCTTCATCAGGATCATAATGATAATAATAACGTTCATCATGATTGAAGAAGTAAAAATTCAAAGGAATAAACTGAGAAAATTTTTTGTGAAGCCGAGGATGCTTGTAATAAAAATCAACAAAAGGACGAATGATGTCATATTTCATCAGATCATTCGTAATGCTTTCAGTAATAGCCGCAGTATTCATTATCTTATCCTTAAGTTGTTGATTATCTAATGGCGGAGAGGGAGGGATTCGAACCCTCGGGCACCTTACGGCACCAGCGGTTTTCGAGACCGCCGCCTTAGTCCACTCAGCCACCTCTCCATATATTTTAATATAACTATTATATAAAGAAAGTAAACTTACTTTGACAAGTCGTCATCTTTATCGTCATCTTTTAAAATTTGAGGAGGCTTTATTGCGGCTTTACCAAACATAATTATATCGGCACTTACAAGAAATGCAAATAATACCAGACTTATTAAAGCAGGTAAAAAAATTATAAGAATTATTGCAAACCAACTATAAGTAATTAATCCAGTCAGTTTAGAAAAAATTAAAAATGCTGCAACCATTAACCAAATAATTGCAAAAATATCAGTTCCGTTTCTCATCCATCTTATCATAAAAAGTGAAAATTATTAACAAAATTATTTATTTGACAAAAAAGGCGCCAAATACACATTTGACACCTTAAAATGAAAAAATTTGAAAAATTTTTACTTGCCGAAAAAATCTACCTGATCATTCTTTGACATGGGTACTGGATTCATATCCCAATCTGTATATTCAGGAGTATTGTTCTTTGGATCAATCTGATATCTTCGTTTCAAATTCATGGTAAAAAATTCACGATTACCACTGATCAACAGAAGTTTTTCCTCTCCCTTACGATTGATGAAATTACAAAGTGCTCGATAATTCGGATCAGTTCGCTTTGCTTCAGATTCAGCACGAAGCTTTTCCTGCTGTTCAATCTCCTTCATCTCAGCATAAGTTAAAACCTGATGATTGTCATTCTCCATACCCATGATTATGATTCCTTTCTTTTATCAATACCAATAGTATCTTCTTCCATAGTAATATCTTGGTCTGTAATAATATCCTAGACTACCGATATATTACAGTTGGTTGAGGTGTAACAACAGGAGTCGTAACTACAGGAGCCGGAACAACCTGTTGAGAATAAATGGGACGCCCATAGGCATCATACCCAACGATAACTGTCTGAACAGTTGGAGCCGGAGTAACAACAGTCCCAGGATAAGTAGTTGTTATGACCCCACCTGGAGTTGTAACAATGGTGGTGGGAGGACGGAGAACATTCAAACCTGCACCAACAAGGTTTACAATATCAGTTGCCAAACGAACACCTGAATTACCACCGCCATGATGGTGATGATGTGGAGGTGGTGGAGGCGGACAAGGACGCCATCTAGGACCACAGTTTCCTCTACCACCATGTCCACCATGACCACCATGACGAGGAGGAGCTGCAACCACACCAACAGCAAACATTACACCAAACATAATTGCCAAAAACTTCTTCATATAATATATCTCCTATCTTTTTATTGTTATTTACTTAAAAATCTTAATAATCTTTCCACCACGAATCAAATGACCGAGAAAGATCTCATCTTCAATGATATCACCAACTTTGAGATCATCACGAGTACTGATGGATCGGATTGCCTTGGTATCGAGCTGAACAACATAAGTCTTTCTCATAATTTATTTTCTCCTGCAGTTATAAGTTGTTGATATTACAAATATAACTTTAATTTTCAAAAAGTAAACTTATTTTTCAGTCTTCTTATTACTAAAGAATAACTGTCCATCATTGATCTCATAATTCAAATTTGGAAACTTTTCTCTAAGTTTATCAAATATACTTGCAACCATCTTTTTTGACAATGAAGTGGAAGTTGGATAAAAATTATTCATTGAAATGGTATTTAGCTTTGAAATGTTATATCTCTGTGCTACACCAATAATATATAAAACGTTAAGATAAAAACGGTAACTTTTAGTCAAATTCATATCATAAACAAACTTCATTACTTCAGAACTAATAAATTGTCTAAAAATTTCAAAGGACATTGTTTCAGTGCGAGCATTATAGTTCTGTTTAATATATTCAAATATATTTGGAGACTTCTTCAATAAATCTGACAAATCAGATATGAAATTTGATTGATATGTACTTTTAGATGTTCTGTAATTTCCAAAATTGAAAATAAGATCATACATATTTTGATTCAAATTATTCTGATCATTATAAAGACTGGTCAAATAACCACTGAGGATGATACGTTCATTAAGAGTCAAATTTCTAAAGTCAATATATGTCTTCACTCCATTGTTTTCAAAGCGGTGACGTCTGAAATCAACAAGAAAATAAAAACATGGTCCGTAGTCAAAGTTCTTCATTCAATTCAAATTTCCTTTCCAAAAAATAAAATAATTTCATCAGAAAAATTATAAAATTGTCACAATAATTTTGGGAATAATTATTCCCAAAATTATCGATAAAAATTCCCAAAATTATTATAAAAATTCCCAAAATTATTTTTTTTCTTTTATACGTCGTTTATTTTCAAGGACTTGTAACTCTCCTTATAATATATAATAAAGGATAAGCATTTTCCTCACGGAAAACCGCATAGCTTGCTTACCTTTTTGCGGTCTTTTCAGACCTCTGAGGAGAGAGGGCGTCCTTGTTGTACAAGGCCGTTTTATGCTCCCGGTCAGAGCCGGTCGCACCCTCTCTCTAAATCCCGCTGCCGAAGCGGGACCCGGCGTAGCGCCGTACCCGTTCGAGCGTCAGCGGGATTGTATCCATCCCAAACTTTACTATACCTTATTCTGTTTTATCAAATTTTATTAAAATTTTCAGGCAGCTAGTTTTTGAATTGAAAAAAAGTTGGAGCTAAATAAACCCCAACTTTGATACATTATTTTTTGAATTGAACTTAAAAATTACCGTCCATGAAATCTTCTTCAGAGATAATCTTTGTTCCATATTTCTTTGCTTTCTGAAGTTTGCTTGAACCACTATTAGGATCTGCACAAACCAGTATGGACAGATTTTTGTCAACATGATCCATTGGAACCAAACCTTTACTACGAGCAATATTTTCCATCACAGAACGTTTGTTAGCCATCTTACCTGTAAAACAAATAGTTTGTCCATTATTATTTACAATAGGTTCTTGTTTAAAATGACAAATTTTAGTCAATCTAATAAGAATGTTAGTAGCAAGACTGTTTGAACCTAAATAAGAATCCAATGTTTTAGCTGATTCAGGACCTATACCTTGAATTGCAATAAAATCATTTTCAGTATAATCACCATTGATTAGTTTTTCCCAATCAAAATTATTCACAAGCAATTTAGATATTGATTTTCCAATGTTCGGAAGATTCAAAGAAGCAAATACCATTTCTTTGGTAGCATTAGCTTTGACCTTTTCAATCTCTTCAAAGAAAATTTCCTTCTTCCTTGTTCCATATTCTTTCAAAGTCAGATATTCCGGCTTAAGGTTCATCAGATCAGCAATATTCCGCACATGAAGATTGGAATCATTAACTAACAAACGAATATAGGCTTCACCAACATTTTTGAATCCAAGAGTAACAATTGAACAATATAGTTCTTGAATTTCAGTTTCAATACAACGTCCATTTAAAGCTCCACATTGAACAAAAGTATCTCCAATAAAAGTATCAGATCCACAGAACGGACATTTGTCAATGTATACTCTTTTTCGATTGATTCCAGGAGTTGAACTAATGATATGAGGAATAATGTCACCGGCTCGTTCAACTTCAACAGTGTCTCCAATCTGCAAGGAACCATCAATAAGACAGGTGGTAACAGCTGAGCTTTTCGGCTTCGTCAGCTGAAGTTTGACACGTTTGATAGTGATCCCAGAAATTTCTACAGGTTCAATCAAACCAATTGCTGATATCTGCTGCTTTCCCATCCCCCATTCCACCCCTATAAGCTTCGAGGTTGCCTTCTGATTAGTAAACTTAAAGGCAACCTGACCTCTCGGATGATGCGTCGTAACACCCAAGGAATCTGCATAGGCTTTATCCTTCAACTTGATCACAATTCCATCCAATGGATAATCGGTATCACGGAGAATAACTTCAACGACCTTTTCCCAGGCATCAGAAAAACATTCACGGTTGGTAGTAAAGGAAAACTTATCGTAATCCACGAAAGTAATGCGAGCTCCCTGTTTAGCATAGAAATCAGTATCATCCGTTCCGAGAATACCAGCAATACCGTTTCGCTGATTTTTGAATTGAACACCAGCTTTGGATTTGATATTCGAATAAATGGTACGGAAGTCACTGTTGCGAATGATGATCTCACCAAGAAGAGTATCTTCCTTCGGATTAATAGTTTTGTCAGTATCAAATTCGATCATCCGAAGTTTATCGGTATAGTCCTGACCATTGATTCCATCACCGCGAGAACTGAGGGTACCATTCTCAAGAAGGCCACTCATTCCGTCGTATTTCGGCTGTATCAGAAATTCTTCTTGATTCGTCCTGGAGACCTTAGCTACCCACTTCAAGAGGTCTTCCTTAGAATATATCTTGGCGAGGGACAACATAGGCTTAGAATGCTTAATTGTCTTGGCCGCCTTGGAAGCACCAATCTCATCCAACAGCGGATTCTTGGGATCAAGGTTTCTCAGCTTTTCAACAAGCCGATCATATTCAACGTCGGAGATCTCAAGATCTTTACCATTCCAATAAAGATCATTGTGATGACGAATCTGAGCTTCCAAATCTTTTACAACATCAGCAACCATTTTTCACCTCCAATTAGTGGCAAGGACGAGCAGCTTCAAGGGCGAACTTTACAGGCTTAAAGGTGTAATCATCTTTCCAGAAGAACCACTCATATTCACCGGTGATATTTCGAATATCCCAAAGATAAGCATAATTATAATTTCCGCACTGATTGTTCATCTGCTCATAGGTCAGGCCTTTTAGAGCACGGATTTGTTTCCGACAAAGCGGATTTTTGTCATCATTGAAAAATTCAACTTCGTCCAGATCTTTACCAAAGCAACGAATCTGCTTATCAAGTTCACAAAGCAGTTGAATATCTTTAGGATTGTTCCAATGAGTGGCAAGCATCTCACCAACTCCACCATCAAGATAACCGTCAAAGTGAACAGAGATACCGTTAAAAGTATCAACTCCAGATTTGCAAAAAATAACAGCGGTGGTCGACATCTTATAAATTCCTTTCAGTTTAGGTTGATATTAGAATATAACATCAAGATTCAAAATGTAAACCTTCAGTAAGTGGCATTCGGATATCTCGGACCAACCACTTGATAAATTCCGCGAGCAATCTTTTCAAGATGTCTCGGTTCATTCTTTGATCTTTTCATAAGATACCCACGATCAACACAGGTTATATGTTTCATTTTCCAAACATTATCACGAATTGCTTCACTCCAATAACCACGGTGTTCAATCGGATTATATTTTTTACCTTTAAGTTCAACAATAAATTTGATCAGATCTTTCCGCCGAATTGTTCCACCAACGGATTCAACATAATCCATGATTTGAGATTTTTTCGTATATTTTTTGGTAAGCCGATTAATAATTTTGTCTTGCCGATCCATTTGGTTCTCCTTTATATATTATGGTATATTATAATATAACATTTCAATTCAAAAAGTATACACTAATTCTTTTAGAGCAAAACCAATTTCTGAAACTTTTAAGTTCTTACCATAACGGTTGTCATATTCAACATCATCAAATTCATTAAAGCAACCAAGCTCCACCATTTTATCAATTATTTTTTCATATATTGGCTGATAATTTATAGCCGGACCTGAAACGGTTGAATCAAATTCTTTATAAGAAATATTTACTGCAATTGTTTTAGTTGTAGTACGTGCACCAACTTTATTCATTTTGTTGGCGATTGAAATAATCTTAGGAAAGATGTTGCGATGAGTTACATGCCATTTGACAAAACCTGAACTTTTCATAACATTGACATTATGAAAAAGAACCTGATCTTCATAATCATAAAGATCCATTATGAGTTGTCTGACATCGGTTATTAAAAATTTTTTGATTGCATCTGTTTTCATATATTTTAATATAACAGATTAATTCAAAAAGTAAACACAAAAAAGGTGAGATCCGAAAACCTCACCTATTATTTTTATTCAGTTGGTTGAGTTGATTCTTCAACTGTTTTTGTTGTTTTCTTTTTTGTTGTCTTCTTTTTTCGAGGCTTTTTTGGTTTTTCAATATTTTCTTCAACCTTTATTTCTTCTAAATTTTTAAATACATCTGTTATTTTTTTAAATTTTGAATCATCTGTTTTATTTTGATCTGAAATTAAATTTTTCTTTAAAATTTCTATGTTTGAAATTTGTTTTATAGGTTTTGATAAAGTAGGAACTTTAATTTCATTTTGTTTTTTAATTAGTTCTTTTATAGATTCTGGATCGGTAATAACAGGTTTACGAATTGAAATTTTAAATTGTGGATTTGTTCCAAGTTCTTTACCACTTATAATATCAAAGTTTCTAATTTCAGATATACTATTTTTTAAAAAAATTTCAATTGCATATTGTTTATTGGTAACATTTTTAACTATGCCAAGATATGATCCAGGTTCACGTGAAAGATTTACAACAAAGCATTTTTGTCCAATTGATAAATGTTCCATAATAATATCTCTTTAATTTTGATTATTTATTTAAACAATGGATAATTCATTATCAATTTTGACTTTACTTTTGCAACTTCAACTTCAAATTTGCAACTTCAACTTCAAATTTGCAACTTTAACTTCAAACTAGATAAGTCAAAATTAAAGTCAAAATTACATTTCTTTTTCTTCTTTTTCTTTTGCTTTATCAACTTCTTCTTTGATTTTTTCTTTTCTCTTTTTCTTTTTGATCATGACGACATGAAGATCGGTTGCTTCTTTTTGCTCATCAAAGTATGTTTCACGATCTGACCATGCCATCTCGGCATTTAAGAGTTTCTTTTGAAAAGAATCTTCGGTAAGAGAATTTTTTGTAGCAAATGTTAGTGCAGTGTAAAAAGCTTTATTGAACCAAATTGTTGAACAGATTTTTTCAACTTTAGGAGGTACCTCTGAATAGTCTATTGAAATAACTTTGTATTTTTTAGGTTTCATGGTCTTTTTACCTCCTATAGTTCATATATTAAATATAACTCATTTACAGGATAATGAATTATACAATTATTTTTTAAGTACTAATGTTCAATCATTTTGATTTTGTTCTTTTGAATTCTGATTATTTATTTTTGTTACTGAGAAAATCTTTTTAGATTTTTTGTTCTTCTTCTTTTTGTTAGAATTTTCTGTTAAAGTTTGATCTAAAGCAAGACAAAAATTTTTAAAATAAGAAGAACATACTTGCATATCTTGTAAAATTTTTTGTTGATCTTCTTTTATAGTATTGAAGTCATTTATGAACTGATCATTTAATTTTTTGATTTGTTCAATATTTTTATTTTTCAAATACCATAATATATAAAACAGTATGAAAGCTCCAACAATAACGAGCATCAATATTTGAAAATTTGACATTTTATCTCAGATCCTTTCTAATTTTCTTGGTGGCTTGCAACTTTTTTCTTTGACCTTGATCGGATGATCGATGGAAAGATGTAAGATGCAACGCATATTAAAATATAACACAGCAAAGTGAAAAGTAAACACATTTGTCAAAAATAAATTCAAAATTTAGTCATTATGATTAAAAGATCTAAGTTTACATTTGAAGTATTGATGTTACTTTATCTAGGTCTGTCTTAAGACACTTTTCCCCGCCCCTCAGGGTAAACAGTGCTCCTTTCTGCATCTGGTTGATATTATAATATAACATTTTAATTCAAAAAGTATACTTAGTTTACATTCATTTCGATCTTGTTATATTCATCATATGAAAAACTTTTTTAGGTTCGCTGTTTACAAATGAAAAAAAGGTGTTATATTATAAATATGAAAAATACGCAGTCCCGTGGCGTAATGGCATCGCGGCGGGTTTTGGTCCCGCGTCTATGGAGGTTCGATTCCTTCCGGGACTGCCATTTTTTATGATCTATGCGGGTGTAGCATAGTGGCTTATGTCCTGGCCCTCCAAGCCAGTCACGCCGGTTCGATTCCGGTCACCCGCTCCATTTTTATTAAAGGTGTTTACTTTTTATAAAATAAGGTTATAATATAAATAAGTAATCTGGGCAGAGGTTACCGATAGTAGTGCTGCCTAAACCGTCCAGGAGATGACAATCCTGATCAAATAGATGGGGATACAGAACATGAGGGAACATCGGTAACTCCCGTTGAATAAGTTCCGATTAGATTGTCCGGGGTGGCTTACGTTATTTTAAAGAGCGCTATTTAAAAAGCCAACACTTGCTCCGGAGTAGCTCAGTGGTAGTAGCAGGTGGCTGTTAACCACCGTGTCGGGAGTTCGACCCTCTCCTCCGGAGCCATTTTTATTGAGATTTATGTCTCCCTCGTCTATCGGCTAGGACGTCAGGTTTTCATCCTGGAAAGACGGGTTCGATTCCCGTGGGAGGTGCCATTTTATTTAAAGGATTTGAAAATGAGAAAGTTTTATATAGAATATGATCATAAGTATTATCTATCAGGGTTTTCATGCAATGATGAACCTTATGCCGATTGGTCAATAGAGCTTAAAGATGCAATCTCATTTTATACGCCACTTGAAGCCACTCATACAATTGAGATGTTATATTCGGCCATGCCTGGGGTTATTGACCCAAAGATTGTAAACATTCGTTCTTTTATACAGAACTAAGTATACTTCCATTCAAAAAATGTTATATTATTTAATATATAAAGGAGAATGGAAAAAAATGAAGATTAATGTTGTTCCTCGTATGTTCGTCAAAAAGATGATGAACAATGATCAGAATTGGTATAAGGATAAGTGGATCATTTCCATTTTTTCCACTCCTATTTGTTGTCCATTATCTGCTTTCTCTCCATTTCCGGATGCTCCTAATGTACTCAAACTTCAGTTTGATGACGTGACCGAGAAAGATACTGGTGATGATCTTCAGCATTTCACTTCTGAGATGGCGGAGAAGATCAAAGAGTTTATCAGTAAGATAACAGATGATGGCTCTCGTGAGTTCTTTGTCCACTGTGATGCCGGTGTAAGTCGTTCAGGTGGAGTTGGTTATGTTCTGAATGAATACTTCAATAAGTTCTTGACCGACAATAAAGTTGATCAGAATTACTTCGCAACAGAGAACTGTGTGATGCCCAACTCCGAGGTTGTACGTTTGCTTAAGAATGCTTTGTTCGGAACTGACTACAGCATGGTCTTTACCGATCATGACTTCAATGAGGATGCTGAACTAGTTCTTAAGGAAATAACTATTTAAGAGAGGTACAAAAATGCTTATTAGTATTCAGCTTTCTTATAAAGATCAATCAATTATAATGAATGCCAAAGTTGAAAAATTTTTGAATGATTTTGAATATAAATTAAGAGATAAATTTAGATACACCAATTTTGGATCTGAATTTATTAAAAGTTTTGATAATGAAAATGTGATTGGAAAATGTTGGATTATAGATATTGATAAGAAAAAGTTTAATTCACTTAAACAAATAAAGGTTGTTGATCACAATACATGGACAATTTATGTACCTTGGAATATATATGTACCAGCTGAAATAGAAATGACAGTAACTAATCTTGAAAAAATTGGTCAAGAGGATCAAAATGATTTGTTTTTGACAAATTTTCAATATTTGATGTTGTCTATCCTTCTTGCAATTTTACTTATTGTTTTTTCACTTATTCCTTCATATGTTTTGTTATGTATTACTTGGTCATTGCCTGGGAGGGAAGTTGGTACGAAATGTGTAAGTTGGCTTTTAACTATGGTGACTTGTTGGGGTATTTATTTACCGAAAGTTTTCAATAAGAGATATATGGCAGAAGAAGAGACAATCAAAAATATTCCTGCAATGAATTATGGAATGCAAAAATTTGGATATAAGTTTATTTTGATTTTAAGTTTTCCAATTTATTTGCCATTAATCACAGCTGCTATAGGATTTATTTTAACTTTATTGTTGCTGATTTTCTATGGCGGGGCCCGAGTTACATATGAAGTTGGCCGAGGATTAATTTAATTGAAAAACATTTTTATTGGACCCAGTGGGTCCTTTTTATTTTTAATAAATAGATTTATATGATTTATAAATTAAAATGAAAATTCACATTGCATCTAAACAATATATCAAAGATTTAATAAAGGAGGATCAATATTGGATAAACAATAATGGTTTATTATCATTAGATCCTCTTAAAAGTGATGATGAAAATAAAAATTATTTAATAAATGCCGAAACATTTTATCAATTACCAATGCCAATTTTTTATCGTGTTCCTTTACAAGAAAATCAATTTTATCTTAAACCATTTTATTCATATTTTTTGGAACAAATAAAAGATGATCCAAAATATTCAGTTTTATATTCGAATTTTTTGAATAGACCTAAATATTTAGAGGATGAGGATAAAATTTCATCTGATATTTTACATGCACAAAATGAGTTTAAGGAAATTTTTCAAGAAATGATGAATTTTTTAAATAATTTAAATGAAAGAAATTTTCAACTTTTTATTCAGTATGTAGTTGTAACAGGACCGGCTGAAATAATTGGAATTTTTTTAAACGAATATTTCAATCATTATTTAGCTAATAATGAAAATGATTATAATTTTTTTATATCTGAAAATCAACAAATAGTTCTTTATGAAGATAATATTGAAATGGGAAAATATATAAAAAAATATTTATTTGATTCAAATTATGAAATTCATTTTAAAAATTATAAAATATAAGTTTAAATTTTAAATTAAAAGAGGAAAAATATGAAAATCAAATGTATATCAAAAGACCAATTTTTAAATTTTATTGAAGATGAAAGTTGGATTGACAATAATTGGGTAATAATCTTAGATAATTTTGCATTATTATTATTAGAACAAGCTGGAGATGTTGAAAAACTAAATAAAATTAAAAATAATGAACATTATTATATTATGGATAAGTTTTCATTTCAGCCTTGGCCACAAAGATATCATCTTAAAAAGGGTATAACGTTTGATTTATTTTTTCAAGAATTTAAAAACTATTTAAATTTATTAAAGGAACAAAATGTTTCTGAATTATATATTGAATGTGTGGCCGGTATTCACCGTTCTGCTGCATTTGGTGTAATATTAAATGAATATTTTAATCATTTTTTAATGAACAATGAAGATGATTTTAATTCTTTTATTGTTGATAACAGTGAAATTAGTCCAAATTCTTTACTTAAAAAATTAATTAAAATAATTAGAATACCGTTATTTGGTGAAGACTATCCTCCAATACAATTTAATGGTTTAACTTTTTAAGTTTACTTTTCAGCATTCTCTGTTATATTTTAATATTACCATAAACAATAAAGGAGTTTCAAATGAGTACGATCAATGGAATGAAACTGATGAAAGATACCTGCTCCCTTACCAACGCTCTCCTGGCCAATCCGCGGTATACTGAACCGAAGGTCGGCATGGATGTCACTCAGCTGATGTGGTCCGACCGTTGCGCCTATCGGATCATCGAGGTGTCCAAGGATAAGAAGACCTTTGTGATGCGCCGCTACAATTCCAAGTGGATCGGTAAAGGTTATGGTGATGAGACCTATCGGTATGAGGATGAGAACGGCAATCCTCTTCTTATGGATGGCCATGATACAACCGTTAAGTTTCGATATGGTCGTTGGTATGCGCTGAATACTTGGTATGAGAAGCCGCGATATGAGAAGATCAGTTTGGCCTTCAACTGCCGTGAGGATTATCGTGACCCCTCGTTCTGAGGGGTTTACTTTTTGAATCCTGTGTTATATTCTAATATACACAATAATTAAGGAGATTGAAAAATGAATGAGTTTAATCTTACCTCTTCGGAAGCCAAGAAGGATTTTGTTGCCAGTTTTCTTCACTTTGAAGTCAAGGGAATGGCTTTGATCCGCGATTGGTACGGCAATGTCGGTTCTGTGGAAATGAAGCCCTACACGGTGAAAAATTGGTCAGATGCCGGCGAAGGAATCAATGATGGTGGATTCGGTGCTCAAGAGATCCTCGGTGCCAAGCTCCATGTCTATGCTGTGTACGGTCCGAAGGAAACTTACATGTTTCCTGGATATTCGCCGCTCAAGATCGAGACCGATGTGTTCTTCATCAGTGTTGATCCTGACTATCCGCGCCTTGAGGAAGCTGAACGTGAGTTCCTTGATGAGACCGACACTTCCGTGGGAATGCATCAGATGGACCGCGGATTTTATCGGAATGTGGACAAAAATATGAAGGATCTTTAATATGGAAAAACATGTCACTTTGCCGGGTGGTGATCCAATTTATGTGACTGTTGATTCTCGAGGACGGATCACCATTCCTAAGCGAGTTTTCCATACCGTTCCTGGGGGTATTTTCCGTAAGGTTTACAATTTTCACAAGAACAAAAATGAGTGTTCTTATTTAACCTGTTTATTTCATGGCACTTGGTATATGTGGTTTAAGCCGATTAAAACTCGTCGAGTCACCGTCCCCTATGATCCCGGTGATCGGCTTTGTCTTGAGCTGAGATATCGTGAAGATGAATGGCATTCTGAATACTATCTCAACTGCACTAAGGAAGGTCCTTATCTGAACGGATAATCAGTTTACTTTTTGAATTCCTTTGTTATATTATAATATCAACCCAAACCAAAAAGAAAGGTTCGAAAAATGAAGAAGTTCACCCTGAGTTTTGATGGCAAGGAAACCGTGGCCAAGTCGGAAGCCAATATGTGGAATCAGCTCCGCGGCATCCGAGATGGTCTCAATCCCAACACCGTCGGTGCGGACACTCCTCATGTGATCGTCACAGCGGAGGGCGGTGAGGTCTACAAGGACATTCAGTTCCGCTTGGTCAAGGGCAAGATTCAGATGGTCAATCTCGTCAAGGAGACCTGCCGCTATCAGCAGGTCAAGGCGGCCAAGCTTGCGGCGGCGGCGAAGGATGAGGCACGGAAGGCGGCTCGCCGCGCTGCTGACAAGCGCTACAGGGCCAAGAAGCATGCCGAAAAGATTGCGGCCCAGGAGGCGGCTCGCAAGGCAGCGGAGACGGCCGAGGCCTAATTCAAATCGGCTCCAAGGTCCGGGTATATCCCGGGCCTTTTTTGTTTACTTTTTGAAATGATGTGTTATATTCTAATATGAATATCAACTCTCTCAATAAAATAACGGCTAAGATTATCGATCCCATTGAGATCGTTCGTGAGAATATGCGTGGCAATCTTACGACCATTCCTGGGATGCTGAAGACAAATACTGCCATCAAAATTAAAAGGTCGTCATGGCTCTTTGAAGGATACAAAGAACACACCATTCATGTCTTCGTCGATATAACTTTAAAGAATGCCGCCCGGGATGATATAGATGAGATGGGTTCGAGGCTTACTGGCATCATTCTAAACCGCTTGAACGCGGCATTTAACCGTAGAACAGTAATAACTTACGATGATATGTATATGATCATATTCAATTGGAGGTCTTGGGATTCAACGTCAGAAACAATGAGGAATTCAATAAGGTCATATGATCGTTTTACCGAATCATCATTAGATGATATGAGAAGATCTTTGATGGCGGCAGGAATGGCTCTGTTTAAAGATAAAAAGATTTGTTTGACCAGACTTGGACGAATGGTCGTTCAGCAGCTTGGCATTGATAAAATAATGATTCCTGAAAATATCAAAACTATAGGATGATAAAATGCATACTGACAATTTTCAGCAAGGAATGATCAATCTTTGCTTCTTTTCAACCTTGGCTCTTGTGTTTATGAAATGCTTTAATATGATCACTTGGAGTTGGTGGCTTGTACTTACTCCGGTTTGGATTGCTCTTTTAATCATAATTTTATGTCTTGTTTTTAATAGGGATTAGAGTTTACTTTTTTGAATTGAGTGTTATATTATAATATCCACCAAACATTTCAAGGAGATTCTGCAATGGAAGAGCTTGTTAAGAAACGCTTTATTGGCCGTTATGATGTGGATGATGTTTTTCTGATTCTCAAGATTTATCAGAAGGGCAAAAAGTTCAAGTACACCGTCCAGGACGGCGATGGTCCTAACGGTCGTGCCGATGTTCTCGTTCCCTGGGCTGAATCCAAGTTCGAATTTGACTCTGAGGAAGACGCCGAGGTCGCTGCGGAACTCGCCATTGAAGAGTCTGAGAAAGAAAGTAGTGGTGGTGTCGAGGTCTACGAAACTGATTGGGCCACCAATATTTCGTGGGGTGAGGACCGTGAAGGTATGTTTGTGATCTCCGATTATGGTCCGTGTGGTCCTTGGAAACACATGAAAGCCATTTCCTATTTCGATGCTCAGGCTGAGTTTGAAGAGGCTGTGAATAACGCCTATTAATCCGTCGGTTTTAAACCGGGGTTTGACCATTCAAGCCCCGGCTTTTTCTTATTTACTTTTTCTTTTCAAATGTTATAATATAATATCAACTTAAAGGAGTCTCGAAGATGGAAAAAGTTACGATTATTATGAAGTCTGTCAACCTTCCGGCCGAGGTGATCGCTGAACATGAGAAGCTGTTCACCGCTTTGAACATTGAAGGAACCTATTCCGGGACCTGCCGCAAGGATGCCGTTTGGACGCTAACTGGCACCGTTGAGGATCTGAGGAAAGTTGTTTATGAGCATTGGATGGCTCGCGGCTTTTATACTCCTCAGGAGGTTATGGATGAGGATACAATGAAGACCCTGGGCATTGAACCCGACCCCGCTTTTGATCCCAATGATTTTGAGTTGGAAAGTCGGCTTCGGTCCACCGCGATTTAGGTTTACTTTTTGAATTCTACTGTTATATTATAATATACATTAACAGAAAGAGGTGCTCAATGTACACTGTCGTTTATTCCAAGGAAGAAGCCGTTCAGTACTGCAGCGGAATGTTCAAAACTACCGATGAGGCTTTGGACCATGCGAAGAAGATGGCCAAGGAGCATACTCGGCAGTCTCATGAAACCTGGACCAAAGCGGGATATGAAACTCATACTAAATCCATGAGGCTGGATGATGGCCTTTTGTCCGACGGCGGAATGCTCATCGAAACTGTTCGTGCCAAAGATGGCTGGGCGGATGTGGACATCGCTTACTTCCATGTGGCCGAGATTCGTCAGTAAGGTTTACTTTTTGAATTCTACTGTTATATTATAATATACACAAACCAAAGAGGGAATGAAAATGAATAAGCTTACCAAGATTGTTTCGATTATGTCCAATGATGAAGATGCCGTGATCCTCAAGGTCGATGAGACCAAGAAGATTGAAGCCATGTCCATCGGTGTTGACAATGTTGAGACTCTTACCGTCTTCAAGAAAACTCGGTATCAGCAGGAGGTCGGCTTCAACATCATTTACAAGGACGGCCGTCACTGTTCGTTTTCCGGCAACACTCTGATAAGTGAAGAGTTGGCTGCAATTCGGCGACGGCTGATGGAAACCGTCGTCTTCGACTTCGGTATTCCGATTGAAGATTCTATGGATGGTTTTCAGGAACGTCAGAATTGGTTCAACTTCATCAATACCGTTGAGGATGATCTGAAGACTCCTTACATGTTTGAGCTCGCCGGTTTTGGCACTGATGATATGACCATTCGAAAGAAGCCTCTTAATCAGTCCGGCCCCGGTGCTTTTATGGGCCATATGAGTTATCATGATGCTTTGAACTACATCAAAGGTCGATATGAGATCGTTACCAATGATCACTGCAAATCTCCGAACACCGGCTGTGATCTCTTTTACATCGGCACCAATCCGAAGAGGTAAGTTTACTTAGGGGGGATACTAAAATGAGCAAAACTGGAATCAAGGTCAAATTGGTCGGACAAGACGGAAACGTTTTCAATCTGATTGGAATCTGCACCCAGGCATTGCGCCGCAATGGTATGGGTGACAAGGTTGCTGAATTTCAGAAAGAGGTCATGTCCAGCCATTCCTATGAAGAGGCACTTTGTGTTATGATGGATTGGTTTGAGGTAAAGTAAGTATACTTTTTGAATTCCTCTGTTATATTCCAATATCAGCCAAAACTTGAAAGGATAACATATTATGGCAAAACTCATATTACTTGCTCAATCTGAAGGTCATCATCCGTTCGTCGTTTCCTTTGGAGAAGAGACTAAGGTTAAAGCTGAGCTTTTTGACCAACTCACTGATGAGAACTCTGTCCGTGATGTGAAACAAATTCCATCAGTATTCGGTAAAGCTTTTTCCTGTGAGAAGGCTTACTTTGATCCGATTGAATCCTCCAAACCGATTTGGAGAAAGAAACATTATTTTCTGCAAGAGTGCGGCGATGACGAGGATGATTATGAGGATGAAATTCCTCTTCCTTAAGAAAGATGGGATGTAATTCCTCGTTTACTTTTTGAATTCCTCTGTTATATTCTAATATCAACCAAAACTTGAAAGGAATAAAATCATGAGTCAGTTTACTCGTCTTGCTTCCACCGATCTTCAGGAAGAGGCCATTCGTAAGATTGAAGGTTGGGTCAAGCGTGCCAAGAAGTTCATCGTCGGCGGTGACACCATCGGTAAGTATCCGCAGACTGTCATTCTCGACCTCACTTATAACGGCTCGGAAATTTATGTCCATGCTGATGGGTTTGAGGATACCGAGTACGGCAATCCGGGAGTTACCGTCAAGGGCGAGCCGGTGTATGATTACAATGACTTTAAGAGGGCTCTTGAGGCCTGATTATGAAAAAGATCATCGATATGCAGCAGATTCTTGCCTGGTCTGCGGACTTCAAGTTCCTCTTGGGTTTTGATTGGGATGATGTTTATTGCATCTCCAAGAATGGTGAAGATGGTCCTTTTGAAGAGATTCCCGAATGTTATACCGAGGAACAGGCAATGGAATATTTTGATCAGGAAATTGCAAAGAGAAAGAGGAACTGAAAATGAATTATTATTTCGAACGTTATCAGTATATCATCAAGATGAATGGTGTGGTAGTTCATACCAGTGATTCCTTTGATGCTCCTTATGGTGCGGTTGCTGATTTCCTTGATTTTGCCAAGGAACATTATCCTGATGAGACCTTTGAAAGGACCGGTCTTTCAGATGGTGGTGTTTGTTTGGTAAATAAACGGCCGACCCACAAGCGGTGTGGTGTTACCACAACGGTTCGTTTTGAAGTTCTGTTTTACAAAATGGTGGCTGAACCGATGACTTGTGTTAGCTTTGTGGATAACATTCTCAAAGTTGATGCTGAAAAGAAAGCGCGAAAGGCTGAACCTATCAATGATGGCCGAGATGAAGGTCACCTCGGTGATATCCTTGATACGGCAAGTTGGAATAATTTCAACTAGGTTTACTTTTTCATTCCGACGGTTATATTATAATATCGAAACAAACCATTAACTAAAGAGGTTGAAAATGATAAGAGCTGGTCCGAATAAATAAAATTTGTTTTGATTAGATTTTTTTAAGATAGAGTATTGGCTTAGCGGCCGCTGTTGGTCTTCACCTCCTTCATTCCCCACCAACAGCGGCCGCGGCCTTTTTTATTTTTAGTTTACTTTTTTGAATTTTCTGTTATATTATAATAACCACTAAATCAAGGAGAAAATAAAATGAATACTGACAATCTCGCCATTTCCGTTATCAATCCTGCTGAAATCGCTCGCAATAATTGTGCCAAGGCTGATACTTACACTGCTCGCTATTATGGGCATCGTTTCACCAAGCTTTCCGCTGATAAAGGTGTCGGTCGTTTTCTCCTTGCCATTTATCACAATCCCGGCCTCACTAAAAAGAGTCTGTTCAATGTGATTTTTGGTGATAAGCCTCATGCCGCCTTCGCTGAAACTTTCACTATTATGAAAGGGTCCGAACTCATTTACAATAAAAAGGGCTATTACATTACCGATCTCGGCATCAACCTCTTAAAGCAATTCAAACTGCTTTAAGGTTTACTTTTTGAATCCGACGGTTATATTATAATAACGAAAGGAGTTATCATGAATTCTCAGAAGTTTACTGAAATCACTCGTGAAATGATTGAAGGTTGCTTGGATGATGATCTCAATGAGATTTACGGATATTTTGAAGTCAATCACCGTACCGGGCAGCAGGTTGATGGAGCTGACATAATCAAGCATCTTCGGCCCGATCTGTATGAAGCCTACTTCAATGATTACCTTGTCACCAATCTCATTTGTTCTTTCATTGAAAATGGACAGGTTAAATACTTTGAACCTATCTATGATGAAGATGAAAATGCCATCACCGAAGAGGAATTGCTGGCAAGAATGAATAAGGCACGAAAGGAGAAAAATGCTTAATACTCAACGACTTATGCGTTTGATTGATGAGTATGCCGAATTGAAAGCAGATCCTGGAAAGAATGACATTGCTCGTCGGAAGAAGGAAGAGATCCAACGTGAGATCCGTTCCATTGAAATGAATTACACAAGGATGGAAAATCAACTCCGAAAAGCTCGTATACTTTTTCCTCTTTGATGTTATATTTTAATATCAACCACAAATCAAAGGAGAAAATAAAAATGGACGAAGTTCAATATTTGATGGGCAATGACGTAATTTCCATTAACGGAAAGGAAGTTATTAGATCAAAATATTCTGCATTTTATCATATTATTTTTCCCGAAGACATTCATGAGTATGATTCTGCTTGGGTCAAAATTGATAAGAATCATTATGAATATAAAAGCGCGAGCAGAAAAGTTTTGATCAAAGTTACGAAAAGATTTACTCCTAATGAACTGAATAAACGTATCATTAGGAGATAATATTGAAAGGTACTTAAAATGGAAATAATGAACATTATATTAGCGCGACGTACCCTGGGCAGTCATTTTCCTATTGAGGAAACCCAGGTGAAGTCTAAGGCTGCCATGTGGAAGGTTCTCCGCGAATTTCGTGACAGTCTTACTCCTGAGCAGGTTGGTTTTTCCTATGCCGAGGTTCGTTCTGAAGCCGGTCTCAATCCTCCTCATGGTTATTTGCTCAATTACATCAAGTTTGCATATCGGTTCGGAACTGATAAGATCATCATGAAGCAGGATAAAGATCCGATTCATCTTGCGGCCCGTGAATCCGAAAAGGCAGTGGTTAAGGCCTTTGTGGAACATGATAAGCCTCAGAATGTACAAGAATATGAAAATGCCACATTGAAGTACATTCGTGGTCAAGGACCAGCTCCCTGGGAAAAGTAAGTTTATAAAAACATCTTTCGTGTTATAATAAATATACAGAGATCTACAGCATCACCTAAGTTTGGCCTGGAACAAGTCAATTGCTCATATGAGTCGTGATGGATTAGGCAGTGACTGAGCACATAATCTCCGGTAGCTCAGCGGTTAGAGCAACTGCCTTATAAGCTGTAGGTCGGTGGTTCAATTCCACCCCGGAGAACCAAAGCCCATTACTGGCCGAGTTTGGATTTTTGATATG